>Ga0066644_10001340_pt1 | contig 13930 bp, 21 predicted proteins | sample CryGeyCG2114_020_FD_62735 | JGI IMG/M metagenome (GOLD analysis project Ga0066644, IMG submission 62735) | Groundwater microbial communities from aquifer - Crystal Geyser CG15_big_fil_post_rev_8/21/14_0.20 | ecosystem: Environmental > Aquatic > Deep subsurface > Groundwater | place: USA: Utah...
TTTATGGATTTCAAAATGAAGTATTCTCCAGTACTCCATCACAAGAATCACAATACAGTGCATTAAATTCTGTAATTGAAGTTACTTGGAAAATAGGACAAAAACAAGTTATTTTTAATTCTGCAAATGATATCATTGTAGCAGAAGAAAGTGGACGAGTTGAATTTAAAGAAACAAAAATTGTTCTTAATACACCACAAATTGTTTGGCCTGATGGACAGATGACAGTTCGTTCAGATCCCAAAATTACAGATGACATGTCATACGATGAAGGTCAAATAGTTGAAATCAATGAAGAAAACATGACGGTAACTTTTGTTGCTCATAGAGGTTGGGGACCTGATGGAAAAACAATTTACTATATCGTAACTGATGCAACACCTTCCGGACCTGCACAAACAATGGGTGTTGTGTCATCTCCAAGACATGCAAATTTAATTGCTCATTCAGCAGCAGTTGATCTCTTTCAATTTAAGAATGGAATTAAAGGATCTGGCCCATTGGGATTTCAAGCAGGGATAGCTGGAGCGTCACTTGATGATGCACATTATAGTCCAATGTGGAGAATTTATCTTGTAGAATGGAATGATGCAGAATCTGCCAAAATACTGGAAACAAAATCTGACATTGATTCATTTAATGCAGATAATCTACTATCAGTAAGTATTGCACGACCAGCTAACAGTAATCATATAATTAATTGCCCATTCATAGATCCATTCCAATAAAATATTCACTAAAGGGATAAATTACTTGACAAAAAATTTATTTTAAAATTGACTGGTAAACTCTACATTGTTGGTGTTGGACCTGGCCATCATGATCATATGACATTTAGAGCAAAAGAAGTCATTGGTGAAAGCGATACAATTGTTGGATATGAAACTTATGTAAATTTAGTACAAGATCTAATTGGTGGTAAAACCGTTCATCGTTATGCCATGACACAAGAAGTAGAAAGAGCTCATCAATGCATTGATCTTGCAAAATCTGGGAAAATAGTTTCACTTGTATCAAGTGGTGATCCTGGAATTTATGGAATGGCTGGATTAATTTATGAAACACTTGCTGAAACCAATTGGGATCCAAAAACTGGACTTGCAGTTGAAATTGTTCCAGGAGTATCTGCACTTAATTCATGTGCATCAATAGTAGGTTCTCCATTAATGACGGATTTTGCAGTTGTAAGTATGAGTGATTTACTTGTACCATGGGAAATTATTTCTAAAAGAGTAGAAGCAGCTGCTCAAGGTGATTTTGTAATTGTCATTTACAATCCTGCAAGTAAAAAACGAATTCATCAATTACAGGATACAAGAAAAATTCTCTTAAAGTATAGAAAACCTACTACACCAGTTGCAATTATCAAAGGTGCGTTTAGAGAATCTGAAACTATTGTTATGACTAATTTAGAAAATCTACCTAATCATTCAGATCAATTAGGCATGATTAGCACTGTAATTATTGGAAACTCATCAACATACACCTACAAAGATCTGATGATTAATCCTAGAGGTTACAAGTCTAAATATAATTTAGAAGAACAAACAAATCCAAATCTTAAAGTCTAAAAACTCTTCTTGATAATATCATTCAATTCTTCACTGAGATTTAGTTTCTCTCTTATTGGAGATATTACTTTTACCAAATAATTTCCAACTGTTTGTTTCAAATCACCTGGATGCAGTTTCTTTTCAGCAAAGTCTGTTTCAAGTTGATTATAATCAATATATGATACATTTCCGCCAAATTTTTCAGGTCTTTCTACAAGCATCTCGTTAAACTCGTGAAAGATTATAGTTTTTGAGATCTCTAACAATGGATTATTTTGAATATTTGCTTCTTCACACCAAGCTTTGCTAATTTTCTTCTTTATCTCATCATCTGTATTTTGAATAAATATGCCTGAATTGGGATCTGACTTGCTCATCTTACATAATATCTGAGAATCTCCTGTATCTGCAGGTTTTGAAAGTCCTGGCAATAATTTATGATGTACTGCAACAGGAACCTTCCATTTCATCTTTGGAAATATCTCTCTTACCAACATGTGGATCTTTCTTTGATCCATTCCAGCATGAGCGATATCTACATCCAACGAATGAATATCTACTGCTTGCATTGCCGGATACAGTAATTTTGCTACATCAATTTTTGTATCATCTTCTGATCGTCCCATTATAGTCAACGTTCGCATTGTTCTGGCAATTGACATATGTTTTGTAAATTTGACAAGCTCAGACCAATATTCTGTTTTTTCTTCATATAGTTTTGAACCTAATACAATTTCTGCATCAGGACATACTAACTTAAAAGCATCTTGATAGTATTTTGAAACTTTAGAAATGGTTTCCCAATTTCCACCTAATTTATCATTAATCAGAGTATGCCAGTCTGCAAGAAAAATTTTGCATTTAACTCCTGCTTTTACAAAATCGTTAATCTTAAAACCTGTACTGATTAGACTGCCTAAATGTAAAAAACCAGAAATTTCTAATCCAATGTAGTGTTTTGGTGAAGAATTTGTTTTGAAGAGTTCAATTAATTCATCCTGAGTTACAACTTCTTCAGTTGGTGGTCTTTGAATCAAATCTACTTTTTCTGTTATATCCAAATCAAAACAACTTTTGAGAAGTAAACGTATAAAGTTATTCAAACCACTATCTAAATTTGGAAGCTTTGAATAATAGATATGTTAACATAATTTATGACTCTTGAAGAAGGATTAGAATTAATTCATAATTACAAGAAAGGACTTGAAAAATTTATCGAAACATTACCAGAACAATCAGTTCAATTGGGCTCAGAAATGATCAAGACTCTTTTGATGAGTTCAAAAAATGAAATTGCAAATTTGGATGCAATAGAAAAAGCCCTTAAACGAGAATCAAAATACGAGTCTGGATTATCAGAATAGTTTTTTTTATTTGCAATTTTTTTTATGCTTTCTTAGATCATCAGACGTATCAAATTCAGTTCCACAAACTCTACATTTTTCTTTTTTCTTATTGTGAGCTTTTTCTTGATGTTTCTTTAATCTATCTGAATCAGAAAGAACGGTTCCACATTTTTTACATTTTAACTCGTCTTTACTAGATCCAAATAACCCCATGCTGAAAGTATCTGAATCTACTAGAAATAGTTTTTATGTTAAATGAATCAAAAATCTCTCTTATCTAATCTGTTTATTCATCTAAAGTTTTTCTAGGTTTGGTACTGAGATAGAATGCATGGGTGCTAATGATAAAAGCTGCCAAAAATACTTTGGTTGCAAAAATTAAATTCCATGGTCTCTCAGGATCTGGATAAGCAATTGATAATTTATCAATATCAGGAACTATTCCATCGATGATTCCAGCTGTTATCTGCGCATTTAATACTGTAAAATTATACAGTACTTCATAGAGTGTTATGATTGAAAATCCCAATAACATTAACTGAAGTAACGCCATTCTTGTACCGACTATCTTGTTTCCAGCAGTTCTTCTCCACCCAATTCTTGAAACACAATACCATCCAATAATTGTAGAAAAAAATATCCATGTTGATACTCTTGCAAAATTTTCAAATGGAATAACTGTATTGTGAATTGTTTCTCCCATAACGTATGTTCCACTTTCAATCCACTCTATCATAGTTACGTAGACTCCAAAAATTAGTGATGTGGCCATTATGAATCCACAAACATAGAAAATATACAGATAAATTTTGTAACCTGGATCTGATTTCTCAAGATGTTGTGACTTCATAATGCCGTTTGCCAATTTTTGAAATATAAAAATTCATGTTATTCAACGAGGTTTATAGAGTAGTTATAAACAGGATCACTGTTGAAAATTGCAATTAACATTCCTCTAGTGGGTAAAGAAGAGATTATTGCAGTTACTTCTATACTAAAAAATGGTGCTTTGACTTCAGCTACTAATTATGGCGGTAAACATGTTCAAAATTTCGAAAAATCTGCTGCATCTTTTGTAAAATCAAAATATGTTATTGCAGTTAATTCTGGTACTGCTGCTTTACAAGCTGCTCTATACGCATTAGATGTAAAAAAAGGTGATGAGGTTTTAGTTCCATCATTTACATTTGTAGCAACTGCAAACGCTGTTATTTCAACAGGAGCTAAACCAGTGTTTGTTGATATTTTAAAAGAAAATTATACTATTGATCCAGATGATTTAACAAAAAAAATTACCAAAAACACACGTGCAATAATTCCAGTTCATCTTTACGGAAATGTTGCACATGTAGAACAACTCTCTGAAATTTCTAAAAAACATAATATTCCTATCATTGAAGATTCTGCTCAATCTTTAGGTTCTACTTACAAAGGAAAACATACAGGTACATTTTTTGAAATGGGTTGTTATAGCATGTATCCTGCAAAAGTTATGACTGCAGGTGAAGGTGGTTTTATTGTAACTAATAACAAAAAATTTCGAGATAAATTATTGATGATTAGAAATCATGGAATGGTTCATGGGTATGATACAAGAGTATTTGGATTAAACTTACGATTACCTGAAATCAATGCTGCAATTGCAACTGTTCAGATGAAAAAATTACCAAACTTTTTAAAAATTAGAAAAAGAAATGCTGATTTATTATCAAAACTATTATCTGAACTTAAAATTAAACTTCCTCATCAACGAAAAGATGAAAATGTAAATTGGTATCTCTATACAATTGCAACCAACAAACGGAATAGAATATTAAAAATATTAAATGAAAAAGGAATAGGGGCTGCATCTTATTACCCTATACCAGTTCACAAGACTCCCTTTTACAAATTAAAAACTAAACTTTCAGTCACTGATTGGGCTGCTTCGCATGTTATTTCATTACCAATTCATCCCAAAGTGACTCAAAATAATATCGAATTCATTGCAAAAACCATTCGTGATATTCTGTGAATCCAATAGGTGAAATAATTGGAGAACTCTGTAAGGTCATTTTACCAATTCATGAGGAATTTCATCTAGGTAATCCAAATTCTTCAATAGCAATTTGTACTCTTTCTAGCATGGATTTGCTCAAAAATTTTGCAAATTCCAAAATTCTAAATGATGTCTCTATTGTAGGACGACTTCTTTCTGAAAACAAGGGAATTGATTCACTTGTTGATTATGTGTATAAAAATCAAAAAATCACCACAATTATAATATGTGGAAAAGAGGTCTGGGGTCACAAATCTGGTCATTCATTATTTAAATTACATCAAAACGGAATTGATGAAAATAAACGAATAATTAATTCAACTAGTCCAGATCCATATCTTACTGTTTCAAAAAATAAAATAGAATATTTTCAAAATAATGTGAATCTTGTAAATTTAATCAATGAAACTAATTACGAAGCAATTTTGGATAAAATTAAAATTCTCTAGTATCCGTTTCTTTGCCTTTCTCTATTGATTTCGTTTTTCTTTTTGTATTCGTCAAGAATATCATCTGGAGTCAGATTTAGCTCAATTGATGCTTGAACAACAAAATGCCATATGTCAATTAATTCTTCTCTAGCCTCAGATTCGTTAAATTCCACTGGAGTTTTCCACCATTTCCAATTTGTTGTTCTTTGCAGTTCTACTGCTTCATGCATTATTGCAGTACACAACGCAGAAACTCTTCCTTCGGTATCTTTTGGATATCTATCCAACTTCATCATATTGGATAATCCTTTTTGAAGTTTGAATATTGTATATAATCGATCTTTATCTGTTGTTTCTTGAGACAATGATAAATAATTTGAGAAATAATTGAACTTAAGTCTTTTTAGAATCGAATCATTTTTTCATATATCTTGACTCGTTTTGCAATATCTCCATTTTTGATTTTCAGTAATCCCTCTAAACCATATTTTTCAACTGCAAAGGATCCCATAACATTGCCATATACAACTGCTTTTTTAATTTCAGAAATGTTTGTTGATTTTCTACTTGCTAAATATCCGATCATTGCACCAGCAAAAGAATCTCCTGCACCTGTAGGATCTACTACGTCTTCTAATGAAAAACCTGCGGTTGGAAAAATGACATCATCATAGAACATCAAAGATCCGTGCTCTCCTTTTTTAATAATTACGTATTTTGCTCCCCACTGCATCATCTTTTTTGCACATTTAATTAGATTGAACTCTTTTGTAAGGAGTTTGGCTTCTTCATCATTAATTACAACTGCATCAACAACTTTTATCATTTTGATCACTGCATCTCTCTTAGTAGATATCCAAAAATCAATTGTATCACACATTGAGAATTTTATCTTGTCAAATTCTTTGATTAGTGATGTATTTTGTTCAGGATCATTATTTGCAAGATACACAAATTGAGATTTTTTATATGATTCAGGTACAATTGGTTTAAAGTCTGCAAGTACATTTAATTCAGTTTTTAAAGTTGATCTTGTACTTAATGTATCGTCATAACGTCCATCATAACGGAATGTTTTACCATTTTTTATAGTCAATCCTTCTAAATTGAGATATTTTGATAAAATTTTATGATGTTGTTTTGGAAAATCTTTTCCTACTACGGCAATCAATCCTGTATCTACAAAATTACTTGCTGAAATTGCTGCAAATGTAGCTGCACCACCTAAAACATTTTTTAATGTTTTTTTTGGAGTTCTAATAGTATCTAATGCTGTAGAACCAAAAACAGTAAGCATTTGACAAAAAATTAATCTTGATGTATAAATTCTCTTGCTTGTTCTTCTGTTGGATAAAACACAAATGGTACATCTAATGATGTCACAAATACATCATATTTTGTCACACCTGAAATCCTGATTGACACTGATTCATCATTGGTATTTGAATCAGTGTGGAATGTACCTTTGACATAACTGCTATCTAATGGATAAAGTGTAAATGGTTCTAACTTGCCTTTCCCAATTATCTCATCATTGGCAATCACAAAGAATTCGGTTTCACCTGCAGTTAGCAACAATAATGAAGGATTCTCAAATTGTAATTCTACGTTATAGTTTGAACCATTTTCGTTTTCATCTAATAATTCACTTTGATTAATGCTAATTCCTATTTGTGATGCAGATGCATATTGTGAATAACCAAAAATACTCATACATAGCAAAAGTAGAATAACCATGCCTCCTTTTTTGGCTGTTTTCATGACTAATACTTACAAAATCGCATTTTAACTCAAAAGGAAAAAAATACCAATAGATTGTGTAAAAGTTTTGATCTAATCTTAAAGCTCCTTAGAGCTAACAGAATAAATCAAAATTACATGATTATTTAGCATGGCAAGAATTAAACTCAAAATAGGAGAAAATGAAATTGAGGTTGACTCTAGAGACTTTTATGTTGATAACCAGACATTAGGAGAAATTATTGATAATCTTTCACAGCATTTACCAGATAATCAAGCAAAAATTGTATATGAAACTGAATCTGTTCCAAAATCGTCAGAAGATGTACATCCAACTCAATTTGGTTTAGAATATCTTGCTGATGCTGAAACATATGAGCCTGAATTTAATGAGCCAAAATATATTACTGCACATGAAATTAAATCAAAATTAAGAATTTTAGAAACAAGTAAGTTTTTTGAATTTCCGAGAACAGTAACTGAAACTGTTCAACAACTTAGAGAATATGGTTGGGCTGCTAGTCCATTAGATGTATCAAAAACTTTAGCAAAAATGGCTTCTAACAAAGAAATTATGAAAAATTCTGAGCAAAGTAGAACTCAATATTATACTCAAGAATCATTAATAATTAACTAGAGCAATAACCACATTTTTCACAATTAAGAAAAATTTCTCCATCTAAATGATCAAAATGTGTATTACATTGTTTGCATGTGTGATGCATGTCAAAATATCCGTCCTTTTCAATCTCCCCAACTCTGTTTGCTTCTAGATCTATGCTTCTGCATTTTATACAATGACAACTACATCCAATCTTCATAATTTTTCTCCGATAATGTATGTATAGTTGAAATGCATATACAAATCATTGGGCAAGAAAAGGGAAATACCATTAGAAATTGATGATCATTTTAAGCTTTTTGGAAAAGAACCATGGGAAGTAGATTATGGTGAAAAATGTGTAATTTGTAATGTTAGAATCGACGAATATGGATTTTGTTCCTGTGGTTCTAGTGGAGATTAAATTTTCTTATTAATGGAACAACAAGAATCATTAAAAATCCAACTGCCAAGGGCGCAATAATTGGAAATTCAGGAACTACTGTGGTGCCTATTATTGTAATGTTTCCAGCAGTATCTGGTCGCATGTTTAGCCAAACATGAGTTCCATTGTTGATGTATTCATGAAAATAGATTTTTTCATCGTCTTGAAACACCGCATATGGTCCCCACAATAATTCTAAAGGTATAACAGCAGTGACAAACTGCTTACCGTCATTTACTTTGAAACTAATTTTTTTTGTTGGTTGACTAAATTCAAAATTTTCTATTTCAGCAAATGATATCATCTCAACTTCAAATTTCTTATCTTCCCAATTAACATATTCGATAGTTTTTGGCTCATCAAGTGAATATTCTAAAATCATTTGACATCCATGACATGTAAAAGCATTCTTCTCATCTAATAGAACAGGTCTGTTATTTACAAAAAATAATTTTATTTCTTCTGGTATTACAAAAGTTGTTGTCTCAAGATATCTAAAATCTAATGTCCAAAAACCATCTTTTTGAATCAATGCATTATCAAGATCATACTTGACAAACAATTCTCCTTGATTTGGTAAAATTACCATGTGTTTTGCTCCTTCTACAACATCCATTGATTCATGTCTGCCTATTTTATCAATGAATTCTACATTAGAAACAGTACCTTTAATAAATTCTAATTCTTGTGGATTTTTTGAATCTCTAATTTGATGTACTACCTCTACATTTCCTTCACGATCAATTGTAACTTGAACTAATTTCTGACTAGCTGGACTAACAGAATCTGTTTGTGCATTAACTTGTGGTAAAACTAGTACAAGTAATAATATTAAAAAACATGTAATGATATTGAAATTCATTTATTCCACAGTAACACGCAGCATTTGGATTTTTTCTAGTGGACAGTCATTTCCATCTCTATCTTGTTTAACAATCTTATCTGCAACATCCATGCCTTCAGTTACTTCACCAAAAACAGTATATTGTCTATCTAGAAATGTGCTATCAGAAGTAACTATGAAAAATTGTGAGCCTGCACTATCTGGATCTTGTGCTCTAGCCATCGAAACTATTCCCCTTAAATGAGATCTTGAACTAAATTCAGCCTTGATATTATATCCAGGACCTCCCGTTCCCCAAGAGCCTTTGTTATCTGTTTTTGTATTAGGATCGCCTCCTTGAATCATAAATCCCGGAATAATCCTGTGAAAAAGTGTTCCATCATAAAACCCATCTTTAGCTAATTTCTCAAAACTTCGAACAGTTTCAGGAGCTAACTCAGGTAGAAGTTTAAATGATATGTTTCCCAAATTAGTTTGAATATTCACTGTACTCATAGGAATAATTTTTCTAATACATCTTAATAGTCTTTTGCGAAATCCTCTTGAAAAATTCCTATAGATATTTTCACAATTTTGAATAATTCATAATAATCAGTACGGTTTTCGCTGATTAATCTATACCGACTTTGACTTTTATTTTTTAAAATGTTTACATGATTGAATTTATTGGACGTGACAATTTTTCCAGTCTAAAGTTATAGTCTTATATAGAACAAATAAAATTTAAAATTCGTTGAATCGTACAAACCAAAGCACGATAATTAAAGAAGCGATTAATTCTTATCTTGACAAAGGGGTAACCGACAAGCAGGATATCTACACCAAAGTAGTTGATGAACTTGGAGTTCCAAGACCAACTGTAAGAAGAGTAGCAAGAGATCTGAGAACCGAGCTATTGCAAAAAATCCAAATCTTACAATCTGATATACCAAAAGCATCTGCTGCCTCTGAAGAAGACGAATAAATTCGGCTCTTTTTTCTTTTTAATTATATTATTTTCTGGTTTTTAGCATTACCGTTATAAATAATGAATTTTTCAAATAATCATATGGGATATTTTGGTAATCACTTAGCCACTTTGGTGACAGGGGTTTTTGCAGCAGTGCTAACTGGACTTTGGCCTTATTTTGTTGACTTTGCCCCAATACTGAATTTTGTATTTATCATGGCAGTACCGATCACATGGTTTTTGACATTTACATGTTGGATTTCTCAAAAAAGTGCTGACTATATGCATAAGCATACACCATCCCATAGTGAAAAAAAAAGCTTGAGTAATACCCAAACCATTGAATCTGCTTCTACAGGAAATCAAGTAAGTCTTTCAGACATTAAAAAAATTCAAGATGAATTATCTCTTGAATTAAACAATGTAAAAGAATCTGTAAAACTCAAAGATAGTGAAATTGAAAGACTAAACCAAGAGATTTCAAATCTACAAACTCTTGTTCAAATTGAATCACTAAAAACTGAATTAGCTAATCTCAAAATGTTAGCTTCTGACAGAAAAACTAAGAGCAAATAGATTAATCTTTGCAGTGACAACATGCAACGCCATGATTATTCTTACAACTAGGACAACTAACTGCTCCTCCAAAATGACATTTACATGAACATAATTCTGTTGGATCTTTTTTTAGACTCATAGTATAATCTCTATATCATGTTAATATTTGACTTTTGCATTTTAAATCTAAATCAATCAAATATTGTATTTATTACAAATTTAAGAAAATATTCTTGCTATATTGTAATCTTTGTAAATACTGTGATTATCAACTAATGAATCTTTTAATACAAACTCATTATATGACAACTTAATCTTCTAAATAGGACTATTCAATAAATAATTCTTATTGTATTTTATCATTTTGAATAAGCATCAAATTACAACATCATATTATTAATTAAAAAATATTGAAATAGATAATTGAGTTTTTTTATGATATTTAGTTTCTAATAATATTTTTAATGAAAAGTATTTAATAAATCATTGATTGATGATCTATTTTCATTAATGATAGTTATTGAGTGTGGAATGAATATCAAATCACATTAGTACAAATTGAGGCTAATTTTGCAGTAATTTTAAAGCAATTTCCAAAGTCTCATCAACCATTTGTTTTAATTTATTCTGAGTATCTACATCTGAAACAACATCATCAGTTATGGATTCTGTAGTTAGAAAAACTGCTTTTGGGTTTGTTATTACTCTAAAATATGATAACAATTGTGTAACTAATGTCTGGACATTAATAAAACCAATATTTCCAGCAGCTATAATTGTAATCCCTGCAACTTTCCCTTCAGTTTTTTTATAATTGATATATTCAAATAGATTTTTTAGTGCTGAACTAAAAAACGAATTATAAATTGGCGTTCCAATTAACCATACATCTGCATCCATAATGTCAGTTGTAGCATTTTGTGTTGCTTCGTTATATTTCTCCTCTGGACCTTTATAGCACTCTATATTGCCTTCAGAAAGATTGATTAATTTTGTATCTTGATTTTTTGATTTTGCATATTCAAAAACATATTTCATTATCACTTGCGTGTTTGCATTTTTTCTTGGACTACCAGAAATTACAACTATTTTCATATCTACAACCATTTATCTTTGTATTTAACTTGCAATAAACATTTACAACTAAACGGGCTTGGAGGGCTTCGATCCCTCGACCTGTAACTTAGGAGGCTACTGCGCTATCCATGTTGCGCGTCAATTTGACTCTGCGCTACAAGCCCAGCAAAAAAAACATTCTTAATTATTTAAGCGTAATCAAGATTTTCTTTGATCATATTTTGAATAACTTCCCAATTTTCATTTTCTTTATCATTCCATTTTTCAAAATATACTACATCTTTCAACTCAAGTCTTGGTAACCAACCTTTAGTTTCAAGATCTGGCTTTTCTGCAAATTCATCCACATATCCTAAACACAAGTATGCAACAGGAATAACATGTTCAGGTAATTCTAAAGTCTCTTTTAATATCTCATTTGATAAAATGCTTACCCATCCAAGACCTACTCCCTCTGTTCTAGCTGATAACCACAAGTTTTGAATTGCACAACATACACTATAGAGACCTGCTTCTGGAATACTTGATCTTCCAATAACAAATGGGCCAAATTTTGTAGGATCATAAGTTACACAAAGATTTACGGGTGATTCTAAAATTCCTTCTAGCTTGAATGAAAGATATTTTGTTCTTTTTGGTTCTTCAACTAACTGAGATGACCTGTTTTTTTCTTCCTCAAAAGATTCTTTAATTTTCATTTTTGTATCGCTATCTTTAATTAAAATAAAATTCCATGGTTGAGAAAATCCTACTGATGGAGCATGGTGTGCAGCATGAAGAATTTTTGATAAAATATCGTTTTCAATAGGCTTTGAGATAAAATGAGATCGTACATCTCTTCTTGAATAAATTGCCTTATAGAAGCCTCTCTTTTCTTCATCAGTAAAATTATCTATCATTTCTTTTATGCCTTCATTCTTTGTATTCATTCTTTTGTTAAACGTTAATAATGTCAGCCTCTAATCTTGTACTTCAATGGGCCGGTAGTCTAGCTGGTTAGGATACTGCCTCGACACGGCAGTGATCGTGAGTTCGAATCTCACTCGGCCCACTTTAATTAATAACCAGTCTTGAAATCTTTCTCAACTTCACTCCATGAAGTCTGAGTAACGATCTTTCCATCAGCACTGAAACTAGTGATTTTTTCATTTATTGCTTTTTCATAACTTTCTGAATTTAGTTCAGATTTACTTAATACGAATGTGTTTTTTAAAGGAATTTCTGCACCACTGTAAAATAATGCTCTTCCAGGTAATGCAATATCTGCAGTCGAATATAATCCTGAGCCTAATAACACACCATCTCCATACAATTGATAATCAATAAGTGCTACCGTCAATGTCTTATCACTTGGATTTTTAATTAGGAATGTTACTTCAAATTTTGCCTGATTGTTTACTGTACTGACGTCCATTAATTCTACATTTGTCAATCTAATCTCAACTTGATCAAGTTCTGCATTATCTAAACTAGCATAATATACAATTCCTCCCATTAAAGCTAAAACTCCAACTACTGCAGCATAGACAGTTTTCTTATTTTGAAGTCCCATTTCATTGATAACAGATTGTACAACTAAAAAAGGTTGTCAAGATCCAAATACATAATATTTGATTTAAAACATCATAATCTATGACTGCTTTAGAACAAGCAATTATTACATGGATTCATCTTGTTGCTGCTGCAATATGGGTAGGTGGTTCTCTATTCATTGGAATAGTATTTTCTCCACTTTTGAAAACGATGACAAATTCTGTTGAAGAAAGAATGCAAATAATGATTCGTGTTGGAAGAAGATTCAACAAAATTGCTGTTCCCTCATTGATTATTCTAATGCTAACTGGCTTGTATACTTCACATGTGTTACTTAGTAGGCCTGAATTACTTGTTGCAACAAGCTATGGAACATATCTAATTATTAAAATAATTCTTGTAATTATGTTAATTTTCGTTTATGCTGTACATGTAAGAGTAATTCGCAAGAATGTTGAAGAAAAAATTATGTCAAACCAAATGCCAGAATCCGAAATTCAAAAACTACGAAAAAAAATCATTATTCTTGGAGAAATTACAGTGGTTTTATCAATAGCGATTCTATTTTTTGCATCATTACTTGACGCTGGAGTTTGATATTCCTTCAATTATTATCTCATATCCCTCTTTTATTTTTCCAATTCCGTATTTACAATCAGTAATTTTTGATGTAACAAACAAATTTGTCTCTAAATGTTTTGTGATCTCTCTGGTTTGAAATTTTGTTTTTCCATCACATAAACTTGCAGGCACTACTAACATATCTGCTAAATTTTCATCTATTGAAAAATTTTCAATGAATTTATTCAAATCTA
>Ga0066644_10001345_pt1 | contig 13907 bp, 16 predicted proteins | sample CryGeyCG2114_020_FD_62735 | JGI IMG/M metagenome (GOLD analysis project Ga0066644, IMG submission 62735) | Groundwater microbial communities from aquifer - Crystal Geyser CG15_big_fil_post_rev_8/21/14_0.20 | ecosystem: Environmental > Aquatic > Deep subsurface > Groundwater | place: USA: Utah...
CGCTGGCGATCGAACGCGCCAAGCAGCTGTTCGGCTGCAATTTCGCCAACGTACAGCCCAATTCGGGTTCGCAGATGAACCAGGCGGTCTTCCTAGCGCTGCTGCAGCCGGGCGATACCTTCATGGGGCTCGACCTCAATTCGGGTGGCCACCTGACCCACGGATCGCCGGTCAATATGAGCGGCAAGTGGTTCAATCCCGTCAGCTACGGCGTGCGCAAGGACGACGAGCGGATCGACATGGACGAGGTCATGGCGATCGCGAAGGAGCACAAGCCCAAGCTGATCATCGCGGGCGGCACCGCCTATTCGCGCGTCTGGGACTGGGCCGCCTTCCGCAAGGTCGCAGACGAAGTCGGCGCCTACCTCATGGTCGACATGAGCCACATCTCGGGCCTCATCGCGGGCGGCGCACACCCCTCGCCCTTCCCGCATGCGCATGTCGTCACCACCACCACGCACAAGAGCCTGCGCGGCCCGCGTTCGGGGGTGATCCTGTGGGACGACGAGGAGCTGACCAAGCCGATCAACATGGCGGTATTCCCCGGCATGCAGGGCGGACCGCTGATGCATGTGATCGCGGCGAAGGCGGTCGCCTTCGGCGAGGCGCTGCGCCCCGACTTCAAGGATTACGCCAACCGCGTGGTCGAAAACGCCCGCGCGCTGGCCGAGGGGGTCGAGGCCAACGGGTTGCGCGTCGTTTCGGGCGGGACCGACAACCATTCGATGCTGGTCGATCTGACGGCGAAGGATGTGACCGGCAAGGCCGCCGAGGCCGGGCTCGACCGCGCCTGGCTGACCTGCAACAAGAACGGCATTCCCTACGATACGCGCAGTCCCTTCGTGACCAGCGGCATCCGCCTCGGCACGCCCGCCGGCACGACGCGTGGCTTCGGCCCCGACGAGTTCCGAAAGATTGGCGCGCTGATCTGCGAAGTGGTAGACGGTCTCTCGCGCAACGGCCCCGAAGGCGACGGGCAGGTCGAAGAGCAGGTGCGCGGCAAGGTCGCCGAGCTCTGCGCTGCCTTCCCCGTCTATCCCGGGCGCTGAGGAGACGAGCGATGGACGAGCACGAACCCAACCACCAGGATCACGATCTGGTTTCCGACGCAGGTGCGGAAATCAAGGCCATGGCGAAGCAGGGCCTCGATCATCCCTCGACCAAGCCGGTCCTAAACGGGGCCGCCGTGGGTGCGGTCGCGGCAGGGCTTCTGCCCGTGGTGACCTGGCCTGTGGGCCTCGTCGCAGGTGCCGGCTTCATGCTCTACAAGCGCCTCCGACCGTAAATGCGCTGCCCCTTCTGTGCGCATGACGACAGCCAGGTAAAGGACAGTCGTCCGACCGAGGATTCGACCTCGATCCGTCGTCGGCGGCAATGTTCGAGCTGCGGCGCGCGCTTCACCACCTTCGAACGCGTCCAGCTGCGCGACGTCACCGTGGTCAAGAGCGGCGACCGGCGCGAGGCTTTCGATCGCGGCAAGCTCGAGCAGTCGATTTCGCTCGCCTGCCGCAAGCGCGACGTGCCGCAGGAACGGATCGACCAGCTCGTCTCGGGCATCCAGCGGCAGGTCGAAACCGCCGGCGACCCCGAGGTTCCCTCGCAGCGCATCGGCGAGATGGTGATGGACGGGCTCAAGGGCCTCGACAGCGTCGCCTATATCCGCTTCGCCAGCGTCTATCGCGACTTCAGCGAGGCGCGCGATTTCGAGGAATTCGCCAGCACGGTGCAGGAAGCGGCAGCCCATGAGCGCGGCTGAAGGCTCGGGGCCGGTCATCGTCCTCGTCCGGCCGCAGCTGGGCGAAAACATCGGCAAGGCGGCGCGCGCGATGCTCAATTTCGGGCTCACCGAAATGCGGCTGGTCGAACCGCGCGACGGCTGGCCCAATCCTTCGGCTGGCCCTGCCGCGGCGGGCGCCGATAGCGTGCTCGAGCGCACCGAAGTCTTCGCCTCGACCGCCGAGGCGGTGGCGGACTGCGCGCATGTCTACGCCACCACTGTGCGCAAGCGCGGCGTGACCAAGCCGGTGGTGACGCCCGAGGAGGCGAGCCGCGAGATCGCCGGTGCCCGGGGCCGCAGCGCGATCCTGTTCGGCCCCGAACGCTCGGGACTGGAGACCGCCGATGTGGCGCTCGCCCGCGCCATCCTGACCGTGCCGATCAATCCCGAATTCGGCTCGCTCAATCTCGCGCAGGCAGTGATATTGTGCGCCTACGAGTGGTCGAAGCACGCACAATTGGTTCAACCGACGCAGGAAGACCTGCTTCCCCCCGCCCCCCAGGAAGAGCTCGACGGGCTGATCGCGCATCTCCAATCAATGCTCGAGCCGAAGGGCTATTTCCTGCCCGAGTCGCGTGCCGAAGCGACCCGGCGGACCTTGCGGGGCGTGTTGACCAAACCGGCGTGGAATCATCTCGAAGTCCGCACCTTGCGCGGAGTTCTTTCTTCTCTGGAAAGAGAAGCAAAGAAGTAAATCGAGTAGATTTGCTGAATAGACCGCGATCTGTTATATTTCTCTTCAGGCCTTCTTGAAAAGGCTGGTTTCAAAGAGGGTGCAGTCATGAAGACATTCCCATTGGCCGCGGCAACTATCGGCGCATTTTTCGCTTTCGCTCCGCTTCAGGCGCAGGAGCCTACTGAGGCGGATGCCAAGATCGAGCGCGCAGCGGTGACCGATGAAGCCGCTGCGGAAGATTCCCAGCGCGGCGACGAAGCAATCGTCTGCCGTGACCTTGCTCCCAAAGTCGGCACGCGCATTCCCGGCCGCCGGGTTTGTCTGCCGATTTATCAATGGGAGGAGTGGGAAAAGACCACCCGCGAAACCGCCCAGGATGTCGAAATGCGCGGACGACTATACGCGAACTGATAATTTTTACGCGCGAGATCCCTTCACAATCCTCCTTGCATCGAGCAAGAATGGGCACGGTTTAAAAAAGCCACCTGTAAGGAGAGATTGTGAAAATTAGAGAAATCGGCATCGCCACAGCTACTGCAGCTTTGCTCTTCATCCCGCTTTCGACAGCCTCGGCTGACGACGACAAGGGCGTCATCGCAAGCGAAGACAGCGCCGCAGCGGACAATGACGAGACGATTCGCTGCAAACGCGTACCGCCTCCGGTGGGTTCGCGTCTGGGTTCGAAAAAGGTTTGCAAGACCAATGCAGCCTGGCGTCTCGAACGTGAAGCCGCCGCGGACGCTGCGCGCGAAACGCAGGACCGCAGTGGAACGGGCAATACCCGGACTAGTGGCTGACCAATTCGCGAAAGGCTGATTGGGAAGGCTTGACGAGTTTATGAGCCCCGGGTGTTGTGCTATGTTATGGCGCAGGAGGTCATTATGACGAAGTCCAAATTCGTAGCAGCGATTGGAGCTGCGGTTCTTGTCACCCTTCCCATCACCGGACTTTCGGCCGGTGAACCGGTAAAGGGCCAAAAGGTGGACAAGAACCACGAAAGCGCCAATGATCCGGCAACGGTCGTCTGTAAGCGCCTTCCGCCTCCGGCCGGAAGCCGCATTTCGGGCAAGAAGGTTTGCAAGACAAACGCAGCCTGGAACGCGGAAAGAGAAGCTGCGGGAGTCGCCGCTCGAGAACGCCAAGATCGATCGGCCGTTGCCACCCGCGGCAACTGATTTCGATCATTTGGGATCGCGCAACCGGTCCCATTCATCGAATTCATAGGCGATCGAGGTTTCGACCAGATCGTCCCAGATTTGCGCGATCCTCCCGGCGGGAAGGTCGCGCTTTTCTGCATCAGCACGGACATTTTCGATCACCTCGGCCTTACGCGCCTCGTCGCGTACGACATCGCGGTTGGTCTTGATCCGGGCGGCGGCGCGCATGTAGCCGAAGCGCCGGTCGAGCAGTTCCATCAGCTCGCGATCGGTCCGGTCCACCCCGATACGCACCTCGCGCATGTCGGTGCACTCTTCGGGCAGCTTGAAATCGTCACTCATGGCGCGCGCCCTGCCGCGCTTGCGAGCGCTTGTCGAGCACCTATCTTCACCCTTGACGAGGCGCGCGATGCTGCTATTGGCGCGCCTTCGCGAATTGGCCCCGCACCCCGGTGAAGCGGTGGCCGCATCGTAGCCCCTGGCGCGATGGTGCGATGCCGGGTTGAATGGCCGCCGCTGGGGCGGCTCAGCAAATTGGAGACGACTCATGTCGAAGCGCAAGAGCGCCAAGTACAAACTCGACCGCCGGATGGGTGAAAACATCTGGGGCCGCCCGAACAGCCCCGTCAACAAGCGTTCCTACGGTCCCGGCCAGCACGGCCAGCGCCGCAAGAGCAAGATGAGCGACTTCGGCCTGCAGCTGCGCGCCAAGCAGAAGCTCAAGGGCTATTACGGCGACGTCACCGAGAAGCAGTTCAAGCGCACCTATCAGGAAGCGTCGCGCATGAAGGGCGACACCGGCCAGAACCTGATCGGCCTGCTCGAACAGCGTCTCGACATGGTGGTCTACCGCGCCAAGTTCGCCCCGACCATCTTCGCCGCCCGCCAGATCGTGAGCCACGGCCACATCTACCTCAACGGCGTGAAGACCAACATCGCCTCGGCCCGCGTCAAGGTCGGCGACGTCGTCTCGCTGGGCAAGAAGGCGCAGGAAATGGCGCTGGTCATCGAAGCGCAGAGCCTGCCCGAGCGTGAGATCCCCGACTATGTCGCGCCCGACGGCAACGACAAGGTGACCTTCACCCGCGTGCCCAAGCTCGACGAAGTGCCCTACCCGGTCACCATGGAACCGAACCTCGTGGTCGAGTTCTACTCGCGCTAAGCCTCACGGCAGCGACATGAAAAAGGGCGGTCCCTCGCGGGGCCGCCCTTTTTCGTTAGCGAAGTGCGGCCCGGCTCAGGAACCGAGGTTGGCCGAGAGGAACTCGTCGATCTTGACCAGCATCTCCTTGCGAGCAGCGCCATCGTGCAACGAGTGAGCCAGACCTTCGTATTCGACATACTCGACGCGCTTGCCAGCGCTCTTGAGTGCCTTCTCCATCTGGCGCGACTGTTCTACATCAACGTTGTTGTCGGCAGTTCCGTGCACGAGAAATACAGGTGCCGAAAACGCTGCCACGTTGCGCATCGGGCTACCGTGGTCGAGGTGAGGCCCATCCCCTACGAATTTCTGGACCAACCTGTAACTGCTCGTGTTGCGCTCTTCGTCGAGCAGCTGCCGCCAATCCGCGACTGGCGCAATGGCCACCACTGCCTTGTATAGATCCGCATCAACGACTTGCGACTGCAGAGCCGCGTATCCACCGTATGACCAACCCACGATCGCAGTTTTGTCAGGGTCGGCGATTCCCTGAGAAATCAGCCATCGGCCTGCGTCATTCACATCCCCGATGGCAGTCTGCCAAGCTTTCACGCCATTCTTGCCGAACCATTCCTTACCGTAGCCCGCTGACCCACGGAAATTTGGCTGAAGAACCGCATACCCGCGAGCAGCAAAAAACTGCACAAGCCAATCGAAGCCCCATTCGTCCCGGGAGGAAGGCCCGCCGTGAGGCATAACGATTGCCGGGACATTCTTCCCGTCGGATCCGACCGGCAATGTGAGATAGCCTGGAATGCGAGTGCCGTCTGCGGCCGGAAAGGTCACCGGCTTCATTTCCGCCAACTCCCGTCCATCGGTCGTTTCGCGAACGGGGAGCAAGGGATTCAGCTGGTTGGTGTCACGATTGAAAAGATACAGCATCCCGGGGTCTACGTCTGACGCTGCGATCAACAGCAACTTTCGTTCGTCTTCGCTCGCACCGACAAAGTTGATGAGGGGTTTACCCGGGAGGGCATTGCCAAGTGCAGCGGCAAGATCTCTGAGCTCGGTGTCGAAATATTTCACGAGCCGCTTCTCGGTTGCGAAACTTGCGCCGATCACCCGCTGCCGTCTCCCGATGGTTACAAGCCCGTCGACGTCCGCGCCCTCGGCGCTGAGCAGCAGAGTCTTCGTCTGGCTACCGTCCAGCGCGATCGAGTAGAGATTGGTAAACCCCTTTTCTCCGTAATCGAAACCGATAGCGACGTTGCGCATCGCGTCGACCGCGTATGGTTCGAAACCATCGACCGTCTGGCTATCGATTTCCGCCCTCGAGAGCGGCTGCCAGCGCTGCGAATCCCGTTCGCGATAAAAATAGGCGACAGTATCGCGAGCATAGCCGCTGGGGCTAGCGTTGAGAGTGCCCTTGACCCGTACTGCACCTGCGTCATCGGCAATATACGCAATAGCATCCTCATCCGGAGACTCGACGCTCTTTTCCTTGCCCGTGACGACGTCATGCGACACGACGCCAAGTCCTGCTTTCTGGTTTGCGAGTCTCGTGTTCAGTGAGCTTTCCTTGGTATAGCTGCGTGTGACGAGAACCGAGCTGTCATCGCCCTCGGCATTGAGCGAAACGATCCCACCACCGTAGTAGATGTTCCCAAGTGCACGCATCGAGGCACGCCCCTCGATGACGTCCGGATCGGTACCGTCGGCGTTCACGGAAATCATCCGGCTCGCGCCAATATATTGCCCGATCGACTGGTCCTTGCGACGCAAATAGGTCTGGCAGACGAGACGCTCGTCTGTGATCCAGTTGCAGTAAGCAAGATCACTCATGGGGTCGAGCGCAGCCATCGCTTGTTGGGGTGGCGTACCTCTTTCCAGGTCCACTGTGTACAAAGCCTCGCCGCCCGCACCGACATTGCCGACATACGCCAGCTTTGTGCCCGACGGAGATAAGCTGACAGAGAATACTGTCTGTCGCGCCCCGAACACCGTTGCCACCTCTTCCGCAGTCTCGGCAGAAACCGGCGCGCCAACCGCGCAAAGAGAAACGACCGCAACGCCTGCTAGAAACTTATTCATTGATTTCGACCCCTGATATCCAAGTAGGCCGAAGCCTACCGATACCAAGTCGCAGTGCAACCTCGCAAAGTCATTATAACAGGATTACCTGAGGAAATTGGCCGGAAAGTTGTCAATAACGACCCGCAATCTGCAACGACTTCCAGACCATCGCCACGATCGCTACGGTAATCGCGCCGCCCCAGAACCAGTACGGCAGGAACAGCGCATCGGCGATGCGGCCAGTGTCCGACAGGGCGACATGCCCGCCGACCACGGCACCCGGGCTGAACAGGTAGCCAAGGTCCTGGTAGACCGCGACCGCACCCTGCACGCCGAGGAACTCGACGGCGATGCGCTGCAATTTCGCGCTTCCACGAGCGGCAATATAGAGCGCGGCGGCGGCAAAAGCGGGAAGGACGATCCAGCCGGCGACCGAGCGCACCCAGATCAGCGTGGTCACGAGCAGCGCGGTGCCGAGCGCAAACAGCGCGATCCGGGTAGCGCGGCGGGAGCGCGAGGCGATGATCATGGCGCATCCGGCCATGCTCGGTCCGAGCAGGCCGGCCGCCGCGACGATGGCCTGCGCCACCCCCCACAATCCACCCGAATTCTCGGCATAGCCCGACCCGTTGGCGAAGATCACGAGCCGATGGAACTCGGCCCCGAACAGCGCAGCGGTGAAGCCATGCGCCATTTCGTGCCACCAGGTCGACAGCAGGGTGAACGGCATCAGTGCCAGCGTCCCGATTTCGGTCTGCCAGGCGATGATGGTGAGCACCGCGAAGGCGACGATATAGGTCTGTTCGCGTTTGACGACCGGCTTCATCTCGTCCTCCGCATAGGGCAGCCCCCATTTCGCGGGGACCACGAGCGGCTGGGTATTCTTTTCCATTGGCTCAGCCTATCGCCGGGCTCGCCTAACGCAAGTAATCGCTGCGAAAATCGCTTGCGAAAGCAGCGAAGCGCCCTTCGCCGATGGCGTCGCGCATCGCCTGCATCAGCTGCTGGTAGAAGGCGATATTGTGTTCGGTCATCAGCATCGCGCCGAGGATTTCCTGGGACTTGACGAGATGGTGGAGGTAGGCGCGCGTATAGGTGCCGCAGGTATCGCAGGTGCAGCGATTGTCGAGCGGTTCCTGGTCCTCGGCGAAACGCGCGTTGCGCAGATTGATCGGGCCGTTCCAGGTGAAGGCCTGTCCGTTGCGGCCCGAACGGCTCGGCAGCACGCAGTCGAACATGTCGACCCCGCGCTCGACCGCGCCGACGAGATCGTCGGGCTTGCCCACCCCCATCAGATAGCGTGGCCGATCGGCGGGGAGCTGGCCGGGGGCGAAATCGAGCGTGGCGAACATCGCTTCCTGCCCCTCGCCCACTGCGAGCCCACCGATCGCATAGCCGTCGAATCCGATCTCGGTGAGCTTTTCGGCGCTGACCTTGCGCAATTCCTCGTCGAGCGCGCCCTGCTGGATGCCGAACAGTGCCGAGCGCGCTGCGTGTTCGCCGCCCGCATCGAACCCATCGCGGCTGCGCTTCGCCCAGCGCATGCTCATTTCCATGCTCGCTGCGATCTCGTCGCGCGGACGGTCGGCGCGCGGGCATTCGTCGAAGGCCATGACGATGTCGCTGCCGAGCAACCGCTGGATTTCCATGCTGCGTTCGGGCGTCAGCATGTGTTTCGATCCGTCGATATGGCTGCGAAACTCGACTCCCTGTTCGGTGAGCTTCCTGAGGTCGGACAGGCTCATCACCTGGTAGCCGCCGCTGTCGGTCAGGATCGGACGGTCCCAATTCATGAATTTGTGCAGTCCGCCAAGCCGCGCGACGCGCTCCGCACCGGGGCGCAGCATCAGGTGGTAGGTGTTGCCGAGGATGATGTCCGCACCGGTCTTGCGCACCGTCTCGGGCTTGAGCGCCTTGACCGTCGCCGCGGTGCCTACGGGCATGAAGGCGGGGGTGCGGATTGCGCCGCGCAGCATCTCGATGCGGCCCGTGCGGGCAGCGCCATCGGTGGCGTTGATGGTGAAGGCGAAACGTTCGGTCATGATCAGAAGCCGTAGATCAGCGTCGCCCGGGTCAGCGTGTCGGTGGAGACCTTTCCGGCGGGTGGATTGCTGTCGTAGTCGAGCTGGTAGGACATCCGGGCGCGCAAGTGGTCGCTGACGACGAAGTTGAGCCCGGTCACGAGATTGATCGAGGTGTTCGCGCCGTCGATCAGAACCACGGCTTCGCCGCTCGTCTCGGCGACCGCGCTTGCGTCCTGTGTCAGCGTCAGCCGCTCGAACATCTTCCAGTCGAAATCGAGCCCGGCGAGGGCGGCGATCCGGCTGTCCTTCCGCCCGTCGGTATAGTCGGTGACGCGATAGGCAGGACCGGCCTTGAGCGACAGGCTGAGGCCATCCCTGTCGAGCACCTGATAGCCAAGCCCTCCGGAGATCGCATAGCGCGCGTCGACCCCCTGGATCTGGTCGCGCTCGTACTGTGCCAGACCATAGGCGAAGACGTTCTCGTCGAACTGCCAGCGCGGTTCATAGGCAAGGAACAGCTGCTCGCGGCTCGTGACGCCGTTCTGCCGCTGGTAGTCGAAGCGGGCGCGCAGGCGGTGCGACCAGTCGATCCCCTCGCGCTTGAGCTTGAGCCCCGCGGTGACGCCGACGGTATTGCTGTTACCGCTCGACTGGAACCCGCCGAGCTCGCCCTCGCCCTTCCACAGGTCGAACAGGCCGGCATTGCGGATCGTCTGCTCCCTCTTCTTCTCCGCGTCCGCCTGTCTCGCCGCGAGCGTCGTTGCGAAAGCTGAAGCAACCGCATCGATTTCGGCGGCGTCGTCGGGCCAGGTCTTGCGGGCAAGGTCGAGCACGGTGGCGACCTTCGTCTTGTCACCCGTCGCCAGCGCGGCGTCGATCATCGCCCGCGCGCCTTCGGGGAGTTCGGCCTGCGCCGGAACGGCAGCAGCGGCCAGCAGGAGGGGAGGAAGGTGCAGGAATAAACGCATCGCTCGCGCCTAGCGCCTTGTGCGCCCCCGCGCCAACCCGCAATCGTATGCGAGGGCTCAGGCGCGCAACCGCCAGCCCGTGCGGAAGATATAGGCAATCACAGCGACGCATATCGCCAGGAAGCCGAGCGTGATGGTGAAACTGACCCGGATATCGACGTCGGCCGAGCCGTAGAAGGTCCAGCGCAGCCCGCTCACGAGGTAGACGATCGGGTTGGCGAGCGCGATCGTGTCCCACGGCTTGGGCAACATCTCGATCGAGTAGAAGGTCCCGCCGAGGAAGGTCAGCGGGGTGAGAAAGAGCATCGGAATCATGTTGAGCTTTTCGAAATTGTCCGCCCAGATACCGAGGATGAAGCCGAACAGGCTGAACGCCGCGGCGACCAGCATGACATAGACCAGAGCCAGCAGCGGATGGGCGATCGAATAATCGACGAACAGCCGTGCGGTGACGAGGATGATTGTGGCGAGGATCAGGCTCTTGGTCATTGCCGCGCCGACGAAGCCGATCAGCGTCTCGGCCACCCCCACCGGCGCGCTCAGCAGTTCGTAGATCGTGCCGGTGAAGCGCGGCATGTAGATGCCGAAACTGGAATTGTTCGTGGTTTCGCCGAGCAGGGTAAGCATCAGCAGGCCGGGGATGATGAAGGCGCCGTAATCGACCCCGCCGAGGTCGGGCATGCGCCCGCCGATCGCCGCGCCGAAGACGATGAAATAGAGCGAGGTGGTGAGGACGGGCGCGAGCACCGACTGGAAGGCGGTGCGCAGAAAACGCATAAGCTCGCGCGTGTAGATCGACCATGTAGAGCGCCAGGAAATCATGCCGCGCCCTCCCTTTCGCCGAGCAGCGACACGAAGATATCCTCGAGGCTGCTCTCGCGCGTGTCGATGCCGGTGTAGTCGATGCCGGAGCCGATCAGCGCCTTGGTCAACTCGGCCACTTCGGCCTTGCCCTTTCCGGTGCCGTCGCCGCCGCGATAGCAGAGCGAGGTGCCACCCTCTTCCAGCTCCACCGGGAAGCGGGCGATCTCCGGCGGCAGCGCCGCAAGCGGCTGCGCCAGAGTGATATGCGCCTCGGTCCGCCCGAGCCGCGCCATCATTGCGTCCTTCTCGTCGACCATCAGCAGCTTGCCGCGATTGATGATGCCGACCCGGTCGGCCATCATCTCGGCTTCCTCGATATAGTGCGTGGTCAGGATGATCGTCACCCCGCGGCTGCGCATCTCGTCGATGATCGCCCACATGCCCTTGCGCAGTTCAACATCGACGCCCGCGGTCGGCTCGTCGAGGAACAGCAAGTCGGGTTCGTGCGCCAGCGCCTTGGCGATCAGCACGCGGCGCTTCATCCCGCCCGACAGCGCCATGATGCGCTTGTCGCGCTTGTCCCACAGGCTGAGCGACCGCAGGATCTCCTCGATCCGCGCCGGATTCGGCGACAGGCCGAAGAGCCCGCGCGAATAGCTGACGGCGCGCTTCACCGGCTCGAACATGTCGGTCGAGAGTTCCTGCGGCACCAACCCGATGCGGCTCCTCGCCCGGCGCCAGTCGCTCGCCATGTCGTGCCCGAACGCGCGGATCGTGCCGCCGGTCGGCCGTACGAGGCCGCAGACCGCACCGATCAACGTGGTCTTGCCAGCTCCGTTCGGCCCGAGCAGCGCGAAAATCTCGCCCTTGCGGATGGTGAGGTCGACATCGTCGAGCGCCTTCAGCCCGCCGGGATAGACCTTCGACAGGCCGCTGAGTTCGAGAATCGGATTCACATGTCTCTAGCTAGCGGCGATCCAGTTACCGTGAAAGCCCGGGGGGATGAAGTGGGGGATATGCACCGATGCGACCGGCTCGAGGCTCATCGCGTCGAGAATCTCGAGCGCGCTGGTGCCTTCGTTGCGGTCGATGACATAGCCCATCACCCAGCCATCGCCCTCGGGGGCATCGGCGCTGCGCGGAACGAACACGAACTCGCCAGGAATGCGGCCCTCGCCGAAATCGCGCTGCACGCGCTCGCCCGTGGCAAGGTCGTGGCGGTAGAGCGGCATGGGCGCGACGAATTCGAGGTCGCCGTCCTCGGGCAGGCCCATCGCCCACAGGTAGCGATAGTCCTTCGTGAAATAGCGTTCGTCGGGACGCGGGAATTCCTGGCCGGCCGGATCGAGCGTCTCGCGCGCGACCTTCCCGCCCTTGCCGTCGAGCGTCCAGCGCTCGAGCCCCCGCGACTTGCCGTAAGGTCCTGCCATCTCGCCGTCGAAAATCGTCTCGTAGGCGCAGAGATCGATGACCACGCGGCCGGCGTCGTCCTCGAAACTGTTGCCGACGTGGAAGACGTAGCAGGGATCGACCTCGTGCCAGACGACCCGGTCGCCCGATCCGTCGCGCGGCAGCAGGCCGACGCGGGCGCGGTGCGCGCGGTTCCAGCGATAGGGAAACTTGTGGCCTGCAATCAGCGCCTGCATCGAGAAGGTCACCGGCAGGTCGAGAATGACGACGAAATTCCCGGTCAGCGCGCAATCGTGGATCGAGGGCCCGTCCTGCACGGCGATCGGCGTTTCGCGCAGTACGCGTCCCGCGCTGTCGAGCGCCACGTGGCGGATCGTGTCGGTGGACATGCCGTCATAGCAGATCGCGTGAAATTCGCCGGTCGTCGGGCATTGGTGCGGGTGCGCGGTGAAGGACCCGGTCAGCCCGCCGCCGAAGTCGGAATAGGCGACGCTCTCGAGATCGCCATCGAGTTCGACGGGGAAGCTGCTGGCCTCGACCAGCGCCATGATCCTGCCGCCGATGTCGAGGACGTTGGTATTCACCGTATCGCCAAAACCCCGGCGCGGGCCGCCGACTGCCGCGGGGCCGCCCTTCCCTTCTAGATCGCGCGAGCGGATGAAACGGTTGCGGTACCACGCGGCCTTGCCATCCTTCAGCCGCACGCCGTGGACCATGCCGTCGCCGACGAACCAGTGGTGCCCCTTGCTTCCCTCGCCGAAGGGGTTCGGGCCGATGCGGACATAGCGACCATCGAGTTCGGCCGGAATGTTGCCGGTCACTTCGAGCTGATCGAGGGTGACCTCCTCGGTCAGCGGCGTGTGGACCCCCTTGAGGAAGGGATTGTCCTGCGCCCCGGGCAGGCGGGCGCGGTTGAAACTGGCCACGGCCTGGATCGCCGGTGTGACGGCCTTGCGGATGGTTTTCTCGATGACACTTGCCATGACCGACTCGCTCCGGTTAAAGTGAACGCTGTAAACATAGGGTCAAAGATAACAGTGTCAACATCGAACGAAGCCTATCATCACGGCAATCTGCGCGATGCGCTGATCGCGGCAGGGCTGAACGCGCTCGAGGGCCCCCAAGGCAAGGCACCTTCGCTGCGCGAACTCGCGCGCGAAGTGGGCGTCTCCGCAACCGCGGTCTACCGGCACTTCCCGGACAAGCAGGCGCTAGACAAGGCCCTGGCGAATGAAGGACTGAAGCTGCTCGGCAGCCAACAGGCCGCAGCGGCGAAGATGGCAGGCGGCGGCGCGGCAGGTTTTGCCGAGACGGGCCGTACCTACGTTCGCTTTGCGCTCGCCCACCCGGCGCTGTTCCGACTGATGTTCACCCAAGGTCACCCGGTCGACGCGAACGACGGCCCCGACGACGCGCGCGCACTGCTGACGGCGAACACGCAGGCGCTGACCAGCGATCGCGAACGCGCGGAGACGATGGCGCTACAGGCGTGGTCGATCGCGCACGGCATCGCGATGCTGATGCTCGACGGGCGCATCCCGGCGGACGACGCCCTGATCGACCGCCTGCTCGATACCGAAAATCTGTTTCCCTGATCAGGGCAGCAACAGCGAGGAATCGCCGTAGCTGTAGAAGCGGTATTCCTCGGCGATGGCGTGTTCGTAAGCCGCCATCATCCGCTCGCGCCCCATCAGCGCGCTCACCAGCATCATCAGCGTCGATTTGGGCAGGTGGAAATTTGTCATCAGCCCGTCGACTGCGCGGAAGGTATATCCCGGCGTGATGAAGATGGCGGTGTCGCCCGCAAATGGACGGATCACGCCATCCTCGCCCGTCGCGCTTTCGAGAAGGCGCAGGCTGGTGGTGCCAACCGCGAT
>Ga0066644_10001349_pt1 | contig 13881 bp, 15 predicted proteins | sample CryGeyCG2114_020_FD_62735 | JGI IMG/M metagenome (GOLD analysis project Ga0066644, IMG submission 62735) | Groundwater microbial communities from aquifer - Crystal Geyser CG15_big_fil_post_rev_8/21/14_0.20 | ecosystem: Environmental > Aquatic > Deep subsurface > Groundwater | place: USA: Utah...
CGCCTTTTTCAACACAATCGGGTGGAAACCAGACTTCAGGCTGGCCTTGGCCCCCAAAGGATAATTGCAGCGCCGGTCAGGCATACCGCTGCACCGATTGTGTCCCATCGGTCAGGCTTCATGCCTTCGGCAAACCAGAGCCACGCTACAGCTGAGGCGATGTAAACCCCGCCGTAGGCTGCATAGGTGCGTCCCGCGTGCTCAGCCTCAACAAGTGTAAGCAGGTAAGCGAATACGCAAAGGCTGGCGATGCCCGGCAAGAGCCACCATGCTGATTTTTCGAGCCGCAACCACGCCCAAAAGGCATAGCACCCTGCGATTTCTGCCAAGGCTGCTGCGATATAGACGAGCGGGGTCATAAGGCGTGTGTTGCAGCAATGTGGGACGGCGGCAACGGGGTCGCTTGCTGAAGTTCCGCTTCCGGCGGCAAAATGCACCAAGCTGCCGGTCCGCTTGAGTACGCCACCTGCTCCTTATGGAATGCGGTCGGGCACTGTCAAAGGGCCGTATCGGTCCTCCCGATCCAGACGGACCGCCTTTTCGATAAAGCCCTGAGGGTCTTGCACGAAATGCGCGGCGTCAGACTGGAGAACGATCCTGACGACAGCTTCCCTGCTTGGCTGAATGATCGCACCCTCCGGCGTTGCAAAGACGCAGTCGAAATGGCGCGCGACGTCGCAGACCCCCCCGATCAATGGAAGAGCGATATCTGCCACGTCGAAACGGACCTGGATTTCTTCGATGAATTCGTCATCGAAGCTCACCTGGATGTCGTCCGCAGGTTCGTCACCCCATACCCGGAGACCGGTGTAGGATCGCGGCTTCTCGGGCAGCAACATGTCGAGTTTCGCGAACAGCACATCCGCCTGTGCGATGGGGAGGGACAGAACAATCTCATCGAGCTGTGCGCGGCTCATCCGTGCTGCGTGGACCCCTGCGATATGCGCCGCAGAGGCAGGGATGAGGTTGATGACGAACTGCCAGACGGCCATCACTCGAACATAACGCCAATGCGGTGTCCGACAATGGGTTCATTCGTTGAGCGCGGGACCTGTTCTGCCGGAACCCGGCGCTGCCGCCCATCCGGGCAGGGCAGCGCCCCTTACCCGCGAACGCGCCTTTCCTTGTCAGGAAGGCGTTCGCGGTCGGAGCTTTACAGCCGTAGTTCGCGCTGACGCGCGCAAGCGCGGCATTCGGCATCCTCTGGCCGGTCAAGGATCGGCTCAGGCTCTCGCTGCGCTTGCCTTCGCCGCCCGCGGGGCGGTGATGCCAGCTACGCGGCATCATCCCTGACAGTCCGTCGCCTACCGACCAGCCACGCTGAATGGCCTCTCAAGATAGAAGGTGTTCCCGCTGTTAACCCCGTCGCCGGGCCGGGAGGGCAGGCCAGCAGGCTGGCCCGTCTGCCTCCCGTCTCTCGTGCTCGGGGGCGGGAACGTCTCTTCCACACACACAGGAACACCTGCCGAAACATATCAGTCTCCGGCGCTCGTCAAGGATCGCGGTCCCCCCAATTTTCAGCCGGGTGACCGTGTCGCTGCGCGCCGGCCACCCGGAAGAAAATCGGTTCCCCCGCGCCCGCATGGCGGCGGCGAGACAAGCTCGCCGTCCCTGACTGCACGCCTCCCGACTGATTGGTTTTTCGGGTTCCCATGGTGGGAACGATTTCAATCAATTGGAGGCATTTATGACCAAGATTTCGAACCTTTCCGACCTCGCGATCCTCGCTGCCGAGATGCGCGCTTCACAAATCGAAGCCGACATCGCCAATGAGTTCGGCCACGCCAACAATGGCGAATACCACGCCGCGTTCATCGAAACGAGCGAGATGGCCAAGCTCAGCATCGTTGCCGAGCCGGAGAATGCCGACATGCCGGATGCGCATCACTCGGCCGCCGCTGTCGAACTCATGATGCAAACGATGTTCGATGTGCTGCGCGATACGAGGATGCAGGAATGCGCCGCCGATCTCGCCTGGGGCTTCTGCAACAGTTTCCACATGGTCGCCAAGCGCATCGAGGGCAGAGAGGACGATGCCGCCAAGAAGCTCGGCGAGCTTGCCCGCAACTTTGATCCATCGGAGATCTACGCCGTCGAACTCGAGGAAACACAGCAGCTCTGCCAGACGCTCGAGGGCATCCGCGCCGCGCTCGAATGCATGCGCGATCACGCCGCCGAAATCTACCGCGTCGAAACCGGGCGACCGTTCTCGACCGTACGGGGCAGCAGGGTCTCCAGCAGGCTGACCGCTTCGGTGGTCGATGCCCGCGATTTCCTCGCCGGACGCGCACAGCGCCGCCGCGAGCAATATGCACCTGAAGGCCCAGTCGTCGCCTTTTCAGGAGGCGCTGAATGGCACGATGAAGCGCCGATCTGGGCTCGCCTGGACAACATCGCCAAGCGCATCCCCAACATGATCCTCGTCACCACGGCCCAGAGCAGGGGCTGCGACACGATCGCACGCACATGGGCTGCATCGCGGGACGTCAAGGTCGTCGAGTTCAAGCTCGACTCGAGGAAAGGCGGCAGTGCCGGGTTCGTCCGCAACGACCGAATCGTCGCCCTGAAGCCGGTTGAGGCGGTCGTCTGTGAGGGTTCGGGCATTCAGGCCAACCTCGCCCAGAAGTTGCGCAGCGCCGGGGTGCCGATCCACATTCTGCGCCGCGCCGATCAGCGGGCAGATGACTTTACCGCGACCATGCCCAACGCTCGCTGAGCACTCAGGGAGGCTCCGGCATTCGCCGGAGCCTCCCTTTTTCTTCTGTCGCGCTCACACGGGCTCATGGGGCATCGAGCCCCCGTCGCCCGTCGGGGATACCGACCTTTCGGCCGGAGAGAAGGGTAGGGGGGTGAGGGCCAAAAAGCGGCCCCTTGATGCAGCAGTCTATGGCCGGGTCACGACCTTTCGAGGTGACCCATCAAATGGCCGTCGGGGCCGCATCGTTGCGGCGCTTGTCGCCTAAGCATTGTCCCATCGCACGGTGCGGCGCTGCTCGGCTGCGCATCGGCACTTTGTGCCTTGCTGGCATCGCCGCCGCACCTGCCACCGCACCCTGCTGACGCGTTGAGCGGCCGTGGTCGGCCGGGGCCCTGTCTCGACCCTCGGCGCGCGGGCGCCGGCAGACCCTTGCTGGCCTTGCGGACCTGCGTCCGCCTCGGCTTCGCGCGGCCTGCCGTGCGCCCGATCCCGGCACGGCGCGCCTCGCCTGCGCATCGGCACTGACGTACCTTGCGGGCGTCGCCGCCATGCCTGCCGAGAGCCGAGACTCACCACGTCATCAGCGATCAGTCCGGGACGCCTTCGTCGGCGCAAGGCAAGGACTTGCTGAAGCGTCTCTGCCTAATTAGTTTATCATCAGCATGGCATGAACCGATGCACTGCCGACCGACACTGCGCCGCCCCCTTGGCGCGGTCCTGATGATCCTGCGATGCGACCCCGCAGGGTCATCGCTTTGCATCTCGACTGATCGCCGCGCGCACCGTCAAAAAAGGCAGCCGTCGCGCGGTTTACCATCCAGCAGATCGCGATCTGATTGCGCGGCATTTGTAAGAGGGCAATGACAGTGTCAGAGCCCTCCTTCATTTGTCGTCACGGCTTCAAGACCGCGTGCTATAACCTTGGAGCAAACTCGACCCAAAGCATCACGCCGAAAGACGCTTCTCGACCTCGTCGATGCCGAGCGTTTTCATCCGGCCCAGCAGCGTTGTGAGCCGGCCCTGATCGAGTTTCCCGAGGACGCTTTTGCCGATCGCATTTGCACGTTCGGCAGCCTCCCGCTCAGCGAGTTTTTTCTTGCGTTCGGCAAGCCGGAATTCCTCCTCGCGGATCGCCGCTCTTTCCTTCTCCAGATTTGACGCCATGACGCGCTCCCATCTCATTTGGTCATCGACAGTATTGCGCTGAAATTGAAGAGTATCAAGGTCCTAAGGAGCCGCATCTGAAGAACCGTTGGGCAAGGTCATTTGAAATGGGACAGGTTGGCCATGGGACCAAAGCCGGGCTCAATTTCGTTGCCTGACAGGTGCCAGGATCGCCGGCCGACGGCTCTCGCGGAGCGGCTCGCCACTGGAGTCCCAAGCCCTCATACGGAATCGATATCAAGACAGTCCGAAGCTCTTCCATCAGTCCCTAAGGTACGCACACCGAATGCGGCCCCCGCGTTTGTAACCCATTGAAAGTAATGGTGTAGACCGGGGTGGACGGGTTGACCCCCGTATACCAGTTGGTCCCCATCAGCTATGGTTCTGAAATAACGTAGAATTTGGGGTATACAGCGGTATGACCCGACGTCCATGAATAGACTTCCATCCATTTGGAATTCGAAGTATAAGGTCACTTCCTAAAGCCCCACCATCCGCCTTTTCAGGTGGATGATGACATGAGTTCCGAACGACTTCCGCTTCTCTCTTTCCGCTTGGAAAGCGACGAGCTTGGCAATATCGATAACCTCGCCGAGTTCCTCGGTTGCTCTCGCTCCGAGGCAGCCAGGCGCGCCTTGCGGATCGGCTTACCGATCGCGAGAGCCGGGCATTCCCTCGATGTCCGACGCCTCATCCTTCTCTTGGAATACACGCAGGCTGCGGTCGACCTAATCGTCCACCGTGAACACGGCGACCTCGCGCCCGGTCTGGAGCAAATCGCCCACGAACGCATGGAGGAATTCCATGCGCCGCGATGACATCCGTTTCAACGGCAAGGGCGCCACGATCCAGCATCATTCCGCACGCGGACGGGTGACTCGAAATGCCGGCAATTTCACCCGCGGATCGCAGCTGGTCACCCACGAATTTTGGATGTGGTTTGCCGGGATCAAAATCCCGCTGCTGATCTGGTTTCTGGTCTTCAGCCTCGCCCTGACGATCACAGTCAGCTTGTCGCTCAGCACGCCTGAGATTCACCTCGTTCTCATGCGCATGTATTCGGGCCTGTGGTCACTGATGCTGTTTGACCCGAACAAGGTCATTCATCTCACCCTTCCGGGTGGGATGATCCGACCGACATTGATGGGCGCGGTTCCCTACGATCCGTACGTTGCCTTTGCCTGGGCCAAGGCGCTTCGCTGCCTCCTCGGCTCTGCCTTCATGGCAGTGTTTATCGCAGCCCCTCTCAGCATCTGGTTCATCGAATTCTCCCGCAAACGCGGCAAATCGATCCTCGAAGAACGGCACGAACGCGGCGCCATGCTGGTCGAACGCCAGGTACTCAACCAAGAGGTGAGAGCGCACAATGGCAACCGCTTTGCGTACGAATGTTCGCGCCTTGATCCCGCAATCGAACCGCAAGAGGCGATAGCTCTCAGCCGCGAAGAAAAGCGCGAGCGTGGCATCCATCAACCTTACGTGCTCGCCGGCATTCCTTACCCATGGCGGCTTGAGCAAAGCCACACCATGCTGATCGGCACAACCGGCGCGGGCAAGACCACGCAGCTGCGCTCATTGGTCAAGCAGTTGCGCGAGCGCGGCCACAACGCGGTGATTTTCGATCTGACGGGCGCTTTCGTTGAAGCCTTCTACAACCCGGAGAGCGACACAATCCTGAACCCGATGGACCAGCGCTGCGTGCCCTGGACCATCTTCAATGACTGCGAACTCTATGCCGATTTCCTGACCGCCGCGACGGCTCTCATCCCCTCTCACCCCGACGAGAAGGAGCCCTTTTGGCAGAACGCCGCACGCACGCTGTTCGTTGAAATCTGCATGAAGCTCAAAGCCGACGGCGAGATGTCAAACGCCGCCATTGCCCATCACCTGATGACCGCCAAACTGAAGCAGATTCATGCCAAGCTCAAGGACACCGTCGCGGCTCCTTTGACGGCAGAAACTGCAGCCCGCATGGCGGAGTCGATCCGTTCGGTGTTCAACACCAACGCCAACGCCATTCGCTACATCCCCGATCCATCGCCCGAGAAGCCTGACAGCTTCTCCATAAAGGCATGGATCAAGGCATCCGAACCCTGCTCGATCCTTTTCATCACGTCGAGCTATTCTGACATGAACTTCACCCGGATGCTGCTGACGCTCTGGACCGACATGGCCGTCACCGCCCAGATGACGCTATCGCGCACGCGCGATCTTCGGACCTGGTTCCTGTTCGACGAGGTCAACGCTCTGCATGCCCTTCCTGCCATCAGCAATGGCCTCCAGACTGCCCGAAACTATGGCGGTGCCTTCGTTCTCGGGATCCACTCCTTTGCCAAGCTGGAGGAGACCTACGGCGAGAAGGGGGCGACCAATCTGGCGGGCCTCGCGCGCACCAAGCTGATCCTTGCCACGGCCGATTACCAGTCGGCTGAACGCTGCACCGAATTCATCGGCAACCGCGAGGTCCGCCAGATGGATGAAGCCTACAGCTATGGCTACAACAACACCCGTGATGCATCGACCCTGACGCCGCGCAAGGCGATCGAACCGCTGGTCATTCCTGACGACATCACCAACCTTCCTTCGATGCATGGATTCATCAAGTTCCCTGACGGGTTTCCGGCGGCGCGGATCAAGCTTCAGTGGAAAGACTATCCGGAAGTTGCCCAAGGCTTCATCCGGGTCACCAGCATGGAGCCCACGGCCTACAAACCACCAGAACCAAAAAGGCCGGCCGGCCGGCCCGATAGCGCGGAAGGGGGGAGCGAGGGTGGACCTGAGACCTTGCCGCCGACCGGGCGCGTTGAGGTAGAAGAGGCAAAGCACGAGGTCACAGAGACGCTGGAGAAGAGCGAGAAGGGCGATGAGCGGTCGGAGGCCGAAAAGGCTGCCGATGCAATGATCGTGCAGAGTGAGGTTACCAAAGCCATCCCGCCCAGTAACGACAACTCTTCAGAGGGCCCCGCAAGAGAGGGCGACACCAGCGATGGGGAGCCGCGTGCGGTTAGTCTCTCATCGATGGCGCGGTTGACGGCCATCACTGCCGACCAGACCGAAATCAACCGCGAACGAGCCACAGAGTCTCTGACCGAGAAGACCCTTGGAAAGCAGGATCGGGACCGGCCCGAAGAGCAGATCCAGCGCGAGACCCGCGAGGGTGCAGGGACTGACCAGAAGGATCAGAGCCACGGCAACGATAGGGAACCCTCACACGACACACCCGCGATTGACGACGACTTCGGGTTGGGAGACTGATCATGCTCTCGGTCGCATCGGTCAAATCCGCCTCTGGAGCCGCCGAATACTTCGCCAAGGACGACAAGCATCCGGCTGACTATTACGTCGGTGATGGCGGCAGCGGACCCGGTGGCGGATCGGGCGAGGGCGGAGCTGGCAAGGGCGGCGACACAGGTCGCGGTGGGGCAGCAAACACCGAAAGAACCGGTTGGGAAGGCAAGGGAGCCGAGCTGCTTGGGCTCTCGGGCGAAGTCACCAAGGACGCCTTCGAGAAGATCCTTAATGGCGAACTGCCCAATGGCGATAAAATTGGCCAAGTGCAGAACCGGCAATCGGGGATAGACCTTACATTCTCGATGCCAAAGTCTGCCAGCATCCTCGCTCTCGTATCGGGCGATGAGCGCATCCTCAATGCGCACTGGAGCGCGGTCAAGGAGACGATGAGCTGGGTCGAGGGCAAATTTGCCGAGGGCCGGACCTACGAGCGCACGAAATCGGGCGAACCGGTGAAAACCGGCAATCTCGTCTATGCCATGTTCGCGCATGACACGAGCCGCGCGCTCGATCCGCAAGCTCATATCCATGTGGTCATCGCCAATCTCACCCGGATGGCGAACGGTGCCTGGCAGGCGCTTCACAATGGCCAGCTATGGAAAAACAACTCGGTCATTGGCGCGGCCTACCATGCCGCCTTCCGCGAGAAATTGGCCGAGCTGGGGTACCAGACCCGCATCACCGGCAAGCACGGCCAGTTCGAAATCAACGGGGTGACCAAGGAAGCGATCGACGAGTTTAGTAAGCGCCGTGCCGAGATCCTCGCCCGCAGCGAAAAGCTCGGCCTCACGTCGACCGAAAGCCTGCGCAGCATCACGAAGAACAGCCGCGATCCGAAGCTCAATGTGGACGACCGCGACAAGCTTGCTGCCGACTGGCGCGAGCGCGCCGAAGCCATCGGCTTCGACGGCAAGCAAGTGATCGCAGAAGCCAAGGCGCGAGCCGCAGAAAGGACAGCCGACCATCTCCCAACGAACGCCCAGCGCATCCGCGAGACGGTATCGAACATTGTGACAGCGATCGGCGAGGTGTTCCGGCCTCAGGACCCACTCGTCTCGCAAGGGCTCGAGCGTCTCAAGCTATCTCCTGATGAGCTTAGAGCGCAGGCGGCGGTCGCCTCGGCGATCAGAATCCTCGAACAGCGCGAAGCGGCCTTCCCTGTATCGCAAATCACTAAAACCGCGCTCGATCTCGGCCTCAAGGGCGTGACGGCCGAGAAAGCCGACGCGCGCGTCGACCAGCTGCTGGAGGGCGGAAAACTCATCCCCGGCCAATCGACCCGGATCGATGGCGCGCTCACCCATGTCACCACGCCGCAGGCCCTCGCCACCGAATCCCTCATCCTCGCCCAGATCGACAAGGGCAGGCGTGCTGCAACCCCCGTCGTTGCACCCGACGCCGCCGTCGAGCGGATCAATGCCGTCTCCGGCGACAAACAGCTCAACACAGGGCAGATGGCCGCTGCCGTGCTCGGCCTGTCGTCCAGCGACCGCATCGTCGCCGTGCAAGGGGTCGCGGGCGCGGGCAAGTCGACCATGATCGCGGCTCTCGCGCGGGTTGCCGAGCAGGAAGGCCATAAGGTTCTCGGGCTCGCCTTCCAGAACAAGATGGTCGGCGACCTCAGGGACGGCGCAGGTATTGAAGCGCAAACCGTGTCATCCTTCGTGAATGCCTATGCCAAGGCAGCGCTCGCAGGGCAGGGCGAGCGTTACGATGTGGCGCGAGCGGCGCTGAAGGGCACGGTGCTGGTGCTCGATGAGGCGTCGATGGTTGGCAGCGAGCCAATGAAGCATCTGGTCGGCATCGCCAACGCGCTTGGCGTCGAGAAGCTGATCATGATCGGCGACCGGCAGCAGCTCTCATCGATCGACGCCGGGAAGGCGTTCGCAATGGCCCAGGCTGACGGCATCGCCATGGTGCGGATGGACGAAAACCTGCGCCAGCGAACCGACCAGCTACGTACGATCGCCGCGCTCGCCAATCGCGGCGAGGTTCGCGGAGCGATGGAAGTGCTGGGCGACAAGCTGAAGGCCAGTCCCGATCACATCAAATCTGCAGCTGACCAATGGCTGGGGCTTCCCAAGGATGAGCGCGACCGCACGAAGGTGTTCGCCTCCGGCCGGGACGCCCGCGCCGAACTCAATCAGCGCATCCAGGACGGTCTTCGTGCCGACGGAACCCTAGGCAAGGAAAGTGTGACGCTCAGTGTGCTCGAGCGGGTCAACACCACTCGCGAGGAGCTGCGCTACCCTCAGACCTACAAGGCGGGCCAAATGCTCGAGGTCGCAAGAGCGGTCTCGGAAATCGGGCTGCGGCGCGGCAGCTATCAGGTGCTTGGCGTCGACGCCAAGGGCCGTGTCGAACTAAAGGTTGGTAATCGCACGGTGCGGTTTGACCCGCAGAAGATCGATCCAAACGACAAGCGTGACGCGCTCGGTCTGACCCAGCGCACGGACGTGAAGCTGCACGAGAACGACCAGATCCGCTGGACCCAGAACGACAAGGATCGCGGGCTGTACAATGCTTCGCTCGCGCAGGTCACCGCGGTCAGCAGCACCGGCATCAGGGTGAAGACTGCCGATGACCAGACGCTGCATCTGAAGCAGGGCGATCCCATGCTGGAGCGCTTGGGCCTTGCCTACGCGCTCAACATGCACATGGCGCAGGGCGTGACCACCGACAAGGGTATTGCGGTGATGAGTGGTTCGGAAAGCAACCTCTCCAACCAGCGCTTGTTCAACGTCACCGTCACCCGCGTCCGCGACGATCTGACGCTCCACACCGATGATAAGGACCGGCTGATCAGCGCCATCGAGCGCAACGAGGGCAACAAAACCAGCGCGCTTGAAACGGTCGGCCGCCTCGAGATCGATGCACCACGGGACAGTGGTGCGGGGCCAGGCAAAACCAACAAGACGTGCAATCCCGAAGTGCCCGCCGACCTCGCCAAGTCCGACAGCATGGACCTCAGCAAGCACCGCGTCGCGGTCGAACCGCGCGTACCGGACAAACCCTTCCCTGAGAAAGACATAAGCCTGGAGATCTGACCATGCGGCCCTCGATCAATTACGACCACCTCACCCACGGCGACCATATCCATTGGTGCAATATCGAAGCGCTGGGTGTGACGCGGTGCGGAGCGCAAGCGCTGCAGGAGCACTCAGAGAACGCAGTCGGCGTGCCGATCACCGACGTCGGCCTGTCGATGATGATCGCCATGGGCATCACGCTACTGGCAGGCATCATGTGGGGCATGGAACGCGGCAGAGCCGCGAGGCGGGCGGTCCCCGTCGAGCCTGCCTTCTCCGCGCCGGCGGTAGAGCGGGTCTGATGGGCATCGGCGATCGTGACTATATGAAGGCCCGCTACTGGGAGCGGCAAGGCACAAAGCCCCCCTCCAGATGGAGCTTCAACAAGGCTGAGCGCAAGGCTGCCGAAGCGGACGCCGACAACGCGCAGAGCCGGGGCAACAAAACGACCTGGAACGACAAGAAGGCGCGTCGGGAGAGAGCCAGTGTAGATGACGTTCTGCCAGGCGGCGCGAGCTGGGTAGGGAAGGACAGCAGTTTCGACCAGTACGACCGCATTGCTGCCGACTATCCGCGCAAAACCGGGCACCGACGAGGCCAACACTTCAACGATCGCCGGAAAACTCCTGGCAACCGGAGCGTCATATATCGGACCACGCCACTGTATTGGATCATGGCGGCGTTGAGCGTTATCGGCGTATGCATCCCAATGCTGGGAGACTTGCGGCGGGGAGGGTGGTTCCCCGATACAGAGCCTGGGCTTCCTTTCCCAGAGACAGGTAGCGTGAGCGTCGCGAGCGATCTGCCGATTAGAATGGTGCGCAGTCGTCTCTCGGTCCGAACCAGTGACGCCAATGCGGTCGTGAAGCTCGTTCACCCGGAAACAGACCGCCATGCACTTTCGGTGTTCGTTGCGGCCAACAGCGAAGTGACGATCCCGGCCCCGGTGGGGATTTGGCGAATGCGCGTGATCGAAGGGCAGAAATGGCACGGCAACGCCAAGTTCTTCGGTCCGAACACGCAATACGAGACGGTCGCCGAACTGATGGAGTTCGGACACTCGCGCGGCAATGGCATTGACCTTCATCGCCGGATCGATGGGAATCTCAAGACACGACAGATGCTGATGGGGCCGGAGCCCCTATGACAGAGATCGGCTTCCTCGCACTGGCTGCAATCGTGGTCTTCCTGGTCCTTATGGCGACCACGCACGCGGCATCGGCTCCCCCCCCCGGTCCGGGCGGTAGGGAGGTTGCGGTGAGAGCAGCGGTCAAGTGCCACTCAAGCCATTAGACTTACTGATGAAAGGAGGAAACGATGAGCAATTGGAATTTCGAGGACATGGGCGATTTTGCCGACGATGCCGCCGCCGAGCGCTGGGCCAAGCGCAACGATATCGCCCTGCGCGATATTCGTACCATCGCCAGCGGCAGGGGGGTGCGCCTAGAGGTCCGGCGATCATCGCTCGGCGACAACCGGACACACAACGACCTTCGCGACGGGCGCAGGACGGGATGGTAGCTCTTTGCAGGTAACACGGGAAGGGAAGCGCAATGACCAACAGACATCTAAGCATCTGCCTACCGGTGGTGGTTGCTGCTATCGCGGCGCCTGCGGCCGCAGAGACCGCAACAACTTCGGAGGTCGCCAGCAGCATGGCCACATTTGCCAAGCAACAGGCTGGAGCCAACGCCGAAGCCTATGCCGCCGAAAAGCGAGAGCGCTATCTCGCCCGAAAGCGCTCTGGCAAAACCGACTGCAAAGATTGTGAGACATGTGCGCCGTGCGAGGCATGTAAGGAATGCGAGGTTCCTGCTGAACAAAGCAAACGCGAGGGGGACGCGACCTAAACTGGTCGCACAGCCATCGGGAGAACAGACATGAACATCGCGGCGGGGATCAGCATCGCACAGTGCCCTAGATGCAGCCGATCAGTCGGCCCGTGGATGGAGCGGCGTATCATGCACATCTGTGCCTCGTGCAACGCACCGCTCATTCGCTTCAGGGCAAGCCGCAAGCTGAGGCTCTACCGCATCTTTCCAATGGCCGACCTGATCCGCATTACGGGATTGCTGGTATCGATTGCGGCCATCCTTTTCGCTGTTGCGCTTCCCGGTGGCATAAGGGCTGCAGTTTTCATGGTAGCCGCAGCGCTGCTCGCATTCGGCGCTGCCGATATCATACAAGAGACTTTCGTGATGCGAGCCCGGCGGCGGGGAAGCGATGCGATCATCGGCGGGCCCAAAGTCCAAAGGTGGAGGGCAGTCTTGCGACTGGCAGCCGGACTGACCTGCCTCATGCTCAGCTTAGTGGGGTTCATGATCTGGGCAACCGTCACAACCGAAATATGAGAACCCAACCGAGCCAATGCCATGCGACCAAATGTTTGCCGACAATCGGTACCCGGACCGACAAATTTTACATTTGGATACGGCAACTTGCGACCAATTCCGCAATCATTGCCAGGAGGACCGGTCTTTGGGCAGGCGATTATCGTCATCGACGACGGTGACCTTGTGCGGCTTGTCTCGCGTCCAACGCCACAGGACCAGATTGATATCTCTCTCGCCAGCCCGCGCCGCAAAAGACGGGACAATGATTCCAGCGCATCCGGCTCCGATCAGACGGTCTGTGAGTTCCCAGGTGGGCACGGGCTTGCGATCGGCGGCCAGCACTTCCCAAGCGCATGCGAGTTCGGCCCGCGTGACCAGAGCTGCTGCAAGACCTTCATTTGTGGTCAGATCGAGGATGTCACTGCAATCGATTCGGTAGCTGCACAGCGTCGTTGGCTGCGCTTTGAAAGCGAAGCCCTGTTGTGCCTCGAGCCACGCGGTCTCAAGGCGCAGCGATGTGTAAAAGCATGCGGTGCGTGGCCTGTTGAACCGGCCGCCATGCATCCGGGCACCCTCGCCGGATTCGGGATCGAACGCCCAACCCGGGTGATGCGCGCGATATACCAGCCCTTCGAACCGGGTAACCGGCAGCGTCAAGCAAACCCGCCCTGTGCGATACGGGCGAGGTAGCTGCGGACGAGCTCGGCGCGTCCTTGACGGACCAATTCCTCGGCGGTTGCATCGCCCAAAGAGGGCAGGGGCTGCGAACGATACCACGCATAAGCCGCAAGCTCACTTCCGGCCCACGGGATCACACGATTGATGATTTCGCTCATCTCGCGCAGCCGTGTCTGGGTCGACAGGCTGCCGTATCGTGAGCTCTTGGAGACGGCATCGCGAGACAAGCCGGCAGCTGCGGCAAGCTCAGACTTTGTGATCCGCAACGCTCCGGACAGGCGGTCGGGCGATACGCCATCCTTTCCCGTGATCTCGCTAAGAAATGCAGCCGACGCCATAATGCCTCACCAATTGCACCGTATGCATTCAATGTGTGCGGCAACCCTAGCTATGTCAAGGCTGATCCCGGAGAAGGCGCGAACATTGTGGGAGCTCGTCGCGGCCACGGATAACGGGATGCTGAAAGTGATGGCTGGCGCACATGCCTTGCAGCGATGCCCGGAAGAGCGTTCGCGCATCCGCAGGTCCGATCGCCTTGTATTTCGTACATGCCGATGGCATTCTCATGCGGCGACAGCAGGGTGCGAAGATCCGATTTCTGCGATGCGATGGGGAAAGTCCGGGCGTAACCCATTCAACACAAACAGAAATTCGGCAGATTGATAACATACATTATGTTAAATAAAGC
>Ga0066644_10001350_pt1 | contig 13879 bp, 11 predicted proteins | sample CryGeyCG2114_020_FD_62735 | JGI IMG/M metagenome (GOLD analysis project Ga0066644, IMG submission 62735) | Groundwater microbial communities from aquifer - Crystal Geyser CG15_big_fil_post_rev_8/21/14_0.20 | ecosystem: Environmental > Aquatic > Deep subsurface > Groundwater | place: USA: Utah...
TGCTTGATGTTCTTTAAAAATTTTCTTTCTTCAGGTTTCAGCAATAAGGAATCGAGGTTTTGCACTGTGGTTTCATTCGCTGATTTCTTAGTATTGGAATTACAACTGCTTATGGCCATAAGGGCGATGAGCGCCCAAAGTAAATTCTTCATTAGACTGACTTGTTTTTGCTGCCGCGAAGATAATGATTATTATCTTTGAGCTAAATTTTGTGCCATGAGAAAGCCGACTAACTTCATTTTAATTATTTTTTCAATCCTCATTTTCGGATGTACTCCTTTTGTCACAGACAAGGAAATTAAGACGGGTTTAGAAAAGGACATTGCCTACTTAGCAGATGACAAACTTGAGGGTAGGGCAATAGGTACAGAAGGCGAAACTTTAGCAGCAGAGTACATTGCGCAAGGATTTAAAAAGCTGGGCTTAACTCCGAAGGGCAATGAGGGTTACTTCCAAATATTCAATGTAAACAAACCCACTAATCCCCACGAGCAAGCGGTCATAGGCGATGGCGAAAATGGAATTTCGGGGAAAAACGTAGTCGGTTTTATCGATAATAAGGCTGAAAGCACTGTGATTATTGGCGCTCATTTCGATCATCTTGGTTATGGCGCAGAGGGCTCTCTTTATCGAGGCGAAGCAGCCATTCATAATGGAGCCGATGATAATGCGAGTGGTACTGCCGCCATTTTGCAATTGGCCAGAATAATGAAGAACAAAGGAAAAGACAAAAACTATTTGATCATTGCTTTTTCGGGAGAAGAAAATGGTCTTTGGGGTTCTAACTACTTCTCAAAAAATGCAACAGTCAGCTTAGATAGTGTTGATTTTATGATCAACCTAGATATGGTAGGTAGACTCAATGACGAGAAGACCTTAGCCATCAATGGTGTGGGCACAAGCCCAGTCTGGAAAGAAAAGCTTGAAGCCGCTAATACAGATACTTTGAAACTAGTGACCTCTGAATCGGGAGTCGGCCCGTCAGATCACACCTCTTTCTATTTGCAGGATGTTCCTGTCCTTCATTTCTTCACCGGGCAACACGAAGATTATCATCGCCCAACTGACGATGCCGATAAAATCAATTATGAGGGATTAGTGAAGGTCATTCGCTATATCGAACGATTGGTGCTTTCATTAGACAAAGAAGAAAAAATTGCCTTCACTAAAACGCAAGACAGCAATGGCGATAACCCTCGATTCACTGTTTCTTTAGGCGTAGTGCCTGATTACCTTTTTGATGGTGAAGGCATGAGGATTGATGGCGTTTCAGAAAACAAACCAGCGCAAAAAGCAGGTATGCAAAAAGGTGATATTGTCTTGAAATTAGGAGATTCGACCATTGTGGACATGATGGGCTATATGAGGGCACTGAGTATATTCAAAACTGGTGATACCACTCAGCTTCAATACAAAAGAGGCGAAGAGGTCATATCGGTTGAAGTTATCTTCTGATTATGGTGATAAAAAGTGTATTCACTTTTCTTAAAGATGAGCAATATCGGAGTCTTATTTTAGCCACCGCTTTAGTATTGGTAATTGGCACAGTTGTCTATCATTATTTAGAAGGCTGGACTTGGTTAGACTCCCTTTATTTTTCAGTGATTACCCTGAGTACCATTGGCTACGGAGACTTTTCACCACAAACAGACCTCGGCAAAATATTTACCATCCTCTATATCATTGTCGGGGTTGGCCTTATCCTTGGTTTCATTAATACAGTTTACAGCCACTTTAGAGATTCCAATCAGGAGAGTAAGTCAAAAAAATAAGTCCCCAAAAAATCTCATCCTTCATGGGAACCAAATTCTGGAATGATTGTTCTGATTGAGTAAATTCTATTTTGGAACAATCATTCTAATATAAAAACCATGACAAAATTAAAAGACAAAGTAGCCGTAATTACAGGCGGAAGTACAGGAATTGGCCTTGCTACAGCTAAAACATTTTTGGCCGAAGGCGCCAAAGTAATCATCACCGGACGAACACAAGCGACCTTAGACGCTGCGGCTGCCGAGATCAATGACCCGAATCTAACGGCCATTACTTCTGACACCTCCAAACTTGAAGACATTAACACATTAGTCGAAAAAGTAACAACTCAATTTGGCAAGGTAGATGTTCTCTTTGCCAATGCAGGGATTGCTTGGTTCGCTCCTATCGAAGCCTCTGATGAAGTTTTCTTTGATGCTCAGTTCAACACAAACGTAAAAGGACTGTTTTTCACCATTCAGAAGTTTTTGCCCATTTTCAATGATGGCGGCACAATCGTTCTTAACGCCTCTGCCGTTATTCATAAAGGTTTTGTTAACTCCTCGGTGTATGCCGCTACAAAAGGCGCTGTCCGCAGCTTCGCCAGAACTTTATCTGCAGAGTTGGCTCCCCGAAAAATCCGAGTGAATGTGGTAAGCCCAGGCCCGATTGAAACTCCCATCTATGGAAAAATGGGAATGACCGAAGAACAACTCAATGGTATGGCTACTGGCATGATTGAAATGGTACCACTAAAAAGATTTGGCGCCTCTGAAGAAGTGGCCAAAGCCGTATTGTTCTTGGCCTCAACCGACTCCTCTTACATCGCTGGTGAAGAAATTCTGGTAGATGGTGGTATTGCCACAATTTAGTGAGTTTTGATAATTACAGAACGATCAGTTAAATTGAATCGCTGATTGATCTCAAATGGCCAGGAAGAAGAATTTTGACGAAACCGAAGTGCTGGATAAGGCAGTAGATCTCTTTTGGGAGAAGGGCTATCATGCCACCTCAATTCAAGACTTAGTGGATGGTTTGGGTATTAACCGTGCGAGCATTTACGATACTTGGGGCGATAAACATCAGCTGTATCTATCCGCATTAAAGCGCTACCGTCAAAATGCTTCTTCTTGGTTATTGAATGAAATTAGGACTGAGCAATCAGCCCTCCTCATTATTCGCAAATTTTTGAATTTGACCCTACAAAGCGCGATTCATGAGCAGGATAATCGTGGTTGTTTTATGGTCAACTCGTGTACTGAATTAGCCAATTGCGACAAGGAGGTGGAAAACATAATCGTAGAAAATCGAAAAACGATGGAGCAGGTATTGGCCGAGCTCATCAAAGAAGGCCAGCAAGATGGAGAAATCAGCCAACGCCATTCCAGTACAGCTTTGGCTCGGTACATTTTCACTGTAATCGGAGGCATCAAAGTGCTTGGGATGAGCCAAATCACAGAACATGAATTAAATGAAGTGGTGGACGTGACATTATCTGTGTTAAACTGACCTTAATCAGGTTTTTCTGAGTAACATTCTTTTAAGTTTGCCAGAAAACGAAACGCAATGAACACCCTTTACTTATTTTTTCATAGGCACCAATACCAGCTGCTGCGCATCTCCATAGGAGTACTTTTTATTTGGTTTGGGCTTTTAAAATTCTTCCCAGGCGCTAGCCCTGCTGAACGATTGGCAACAGATACCATTCAGATCCTCACTTTTCACCTGATTCCCGCGAGTATCAACTTTAAAATACTCGCTACAATGGAGTTACTTTTGGGGCTGCTGTTGGTTTTTTCAAAAGAATACAAACTCACATTTTGGCTTTTGGTGTTTCATATGCTCGCCACTTTCACTCCACTCTTCATTCTAAGTAATGTTACCTTTAAGCAAGTACCTTTCAAACTCAGCCTCGAAGGCCAATATATCGTCAAGAACCTTGTCATTTTGTGTTGTGCATTCATCCTGTTGATTGCACATCGCGCTGAGATGGTAAAGAAGCGTGTAGAATAATTTTGAACTTCTTGGGCTAAATACTACTTTAACAAGCAACAAAACTAATTGATTTGAATTACGATTTAGTGATTATTGGCGGTGGACCAATCGGCCTTAACTGCGGAATAGAAGCGAAAAAAGCGGGCTTAAACTATCTCATTTTAGAAAAGGGAGTGCTGGTCAATTCCATTTATAACTTCCCCACCAACATGACATTTTTCTCCACCTCAAATTTATTAGAAATTGGTGGGGTTCCTTTTATCGCGCATAGTGACAAGCCAACGAGAAAAGAAGCACTTGAATACTTCCGAAGAGTACAAGAAAGTTGGCAGTTGAAGGTCAAACAAAATACCAAGGTTTCGGAAATGAAACGTATTCACGGATTGTATCATATCGAAACAAATAGAGGCTCATTTGCTTCAAAGGCCGTTATTACTGCTACTGGGTTTTATGATACCCCGCGCTTGCTAGGAATTCCCGGTGAGGATTTAGCCAAAGTGAAACACTTTTATGATGATCCACATCCTTACGTGGAGCAGAAAGTTTTGGTGATTGGCGCAGCCAATTCCGCTTGTGATGTTGCCCTAGAAACCTACTACAAAGGAGCCGAAGTCACCATGGCGATTCGCGAGAGCGAAATTTATCCGCGAGTCAAGTACTGGATACGCCCCAATATCGAAAACAGAATCAAGGAAGGCGCCATTAAAGCCTATTTCAACAGCACGGTCAAGGAAATACGTCAACATGAAGTTGTGCTCGAAACCCCCGAAGGTGAAATTACTTTGGAAAATGATTTTGTGCTCGCCATGACAGGCTACAAACCTAACTATCAGCTTTTCGAAGCCTTGGGCATTAGTGTTTCTGATGATGAATTCAAAATTCCTACACACCATCCTGAAACTCTAGAAACCAATCTGCCAAACGTCTACGTTGCGGGAGTAATTAATGCAGGCCTACAGACCAGCAAGCTTTTTATTGAGAATACAAGGGAACATGCCTCCATGATCATGCAACACTTGACAAGCCAGCTGTTATCTAAATCCTAGTACTGATCGAAATGTCCACCCCAAGGGGAAAAATGCCGTTTACGCTAAAAATTAAGGACTTAACAATAAACTGACCTAAAAAGCCTTCGAAATTTTCTTACCTTGAACAGTGCTGTTATGCAATCGATTGCTAAAAAAGTACAAAAAGTCAGTTCGCGTCTAATAAGCCCTAATGAAAAAAATTTGGCTCATCTTGATCATAAGTTTTCACCAAATCACTTATGCCCAGGACATTCTTTCCGTCCAGCTCAAAAACAGTCACATCAACCGACCCCTGTCGGCTGTGCTGAACGAAATCAGTGAAGAGAACGATGCCAAGATTTTTTTCCTGAACGACTGGGTCAAAAATTTGACTTTCAAAAATGACCAAATAGGAAACGCGTTTGGCGCTGCGCTAGATCAGGTATTTGTAGGCACAGACCTCACCTTCCTCATAATGTACTCGAATACCTTGGTGATTATTAAAGATCCAACTCAAGCACTTTTACGAAGAAGTACGCTTGAACAAGCCAAAAAAGAAGGTCAAAAAGTTACTGCCATTAAATTGGGCGAGGAAAATCAAATCAATTCAGGAAAAAAAGTAATCATTAGCGGTACAGTGGTAGACTGGAACACCAACGAGCCACTTCCCTTTGCCACAATTCAGGCCAATGATACGCTGGCTTCTATTGCAGCAGATCAACAGGGTAAATTTACAATTGAACTCAATCAAGGCCTGTACTTTTTACGCTTCAATTACCTCGGCTATCAAGAAAAAATCATTGACCTAGAGGCCAGTTCGGACGGTACAATTAAGGTGGAAATGGAAAAACAGTTGACCGAACTGGAGGAAATTGTGGTAGAGGGAACACAGAGCAAAGACCTGGCAGTGGCTAGTATTGGCAAAAGCGTGATCAATATGCGAGAATTAAAACGTGTGCCAGCCTTTCTGGGGGAAGCCGATATGGTAAAACAAATTCAAGTGCAAGCCGGTGTAACCACTGTTGGCGAAGCAGCAACGGGTTTCAACGTGCGGGGAGGAAGCGTAGACCAAAACCTGATTCTATTGGATGGCTTACCGATTTTCAATAGCTCTCATGTTTTTGGCTTTCTCACCTCCATCAATCCCGATGCAGTCTCGGATGTCACCTTTTATAAAGGCGGCATTTCGGCCAAGTATGGTGGCAGGGCCTCTTCGGTACTCGACATTAAGAGCAAAGATGGCAACTATGACCAATGGAAAGTTAAAGCTGGTATTGGCATGGTCACAAGCAATATCATGGCCAATGGGCCAATTGACAATGGCAAAACGAGTCTTGCGGCTTCGTTCAGGTCTACTTATTCTAATTGGTTAGTGAGGTCCATTCGAACCAACTATGCTGATTTGAGCAATAGTTCTGTTTTCTTTTATGATGGGCTAGTCAAACTAACGCACTTATACAGCGATAAAACAAAGCTCTCGGTGACTGGTTACTCCAGCCAAGACAGTTTCAGCATTTCAGGAGATTCCACTTTTCAATGGAGTAACTTTCAAGCTTCGGCAAAACTGGACCACCAATTTTCAGCCACATTAGGTTCCGAATTCACTTTAGGCCAAAGCATTTACCAATACAAGGTTTTGAATGAAGATGTGCGAACAGCTTCAGAACTTGCCTTTAAAATCTCAACTACCACCGCCAATGCTGATTTTCACTACGAAAAGGACGAGCATAAGCTGAATTTCGGCCTTCAGATTTCCTATTATCAATTTGAGCCTGGAAAATTCAAGCCGATTTCTGACGAATCCAATGCTGCCAGCATTGCTTTAGACCAACAATATTCTCTAGAAAATGCGCTCTATTTCACCGATGAATGGACCATTAATGAAAGGTTCTTTGTTGAAGCAGGCCTTCGGATACCCACCTTCTTTTCTTTCGGTGAGGCAACCATAAATGTTTATGCCGAAAATTCTCCAAGACAGCTCAGCGATGTAACAGGTACAATCGATTTTAAGAAAGGCGAAATCATCAAAAGTTACGTCAATCTTGAACCCCGCCTTTCGGCACGATGGATGCTGAATTCTTCAAGCTCATTTAAATTGGGTTACAATCGAATTTTTCAATACCTGCATTTGGTAACCAACACTGCTGCCGCAACGCCACAAGATATTTGGCAGCCCAGTGGCTACTACTTCAAACCTCAACGATCTGACCAAATTTCTATCGGTTATTCCAAGGAGTTTCAAGAAAAGAAATACGGTATAACCACAGAATCCTTCTACAAGGTGATCAAGAACACGCTTGATTTTAAGGATGGGGCATCGCTTATTCTAAATCAAAATTTAGAGACCGAACTGCTGCAAGGCAATGGCCTTTCTTATGGCTTTGAAACCTCCGTGTTCAAGAATGAAGGCCGATTGACGGGGAATGTGAACTACACCTATTCACGGGCATTTAGACAAATAGAAAGCGAAATTGTAGGTAGGTCAATCAATAGTGGCAAACGATATTCCGCCAATTTTGACCAACCCCATATTGTCAATCTTTCGTGGAAATACAATGTGAGTACAAGGCATTTCTTCACAGGTACATTCACCTACCATACGGGCAGGCCTGTCACGATTCCGCTTTCTGCATTTAATGTGGAGAACCAAACGGTCGCCTATTTCTCTGGCAGAAACAGCTACAGAATTCCAGACTACCATCGCTTGGATTTGGCTTTGGTGATTGAAGGCAACCATAAGAAAACCAACAAAATCAAAGGAACCTGGGTAATTTCGGTTTACAATGTTTACGGAAGAAAAAACCCCTATTCCATATTCTTTAAAAATTCGGGTTTAGGCGTTCCTATTCCTTACCAACTTTCAATCATTGGTACCGCATTTCCATCTATCAGTTACAATTTAGAATTCTAATGAAAAGACATCATATTTTAAAAAGGACGTTTTTGAGCTGGTTATTGGTGCTGACCTTGACTTTAGCATGTGTTGAACGCATTGAGTTCGATATCCCTCCCGCAAGAGCACAAATTGTAGTGGAAGGCACAATTACCAACGAACCTGGGCCATACACGGTACGGGTGTCTGAAGGGATCAGCCTAGATGCCAGTTCTCCAGAAAGCACCCCGATCGAGGGCTTAAAAATTGATTTGTATGATACCGAAGGCGCATTTGAAGCATTGACCGAAACGGCACCAGGCACCTATCAAACAGGTGGATTTATTCAAGGTGAAGTCGGCAAATCCTATTACATCAGGATCGAAACCCCAGATGGAAAAATCTATGAATCAACCCCAGACACCATAGAACCAGTGGGCGAAGTCTCAAATATTACCTATGAGTATGAGGCGCGTACGGTAGAAGGATTATTGGAAGACCTGCCAGCGGATGTCTTTAATGTATATGCCGATGGAAACGCTGGACCGAAAGACCAGAACTTTTTTAGGCTGCGGTTTACTGGCACCTACGAAGTGCTCACCTTTCCAGAATTAAATGAAACAAGACCCCCAACTTATACACCGTACAAGACGCCTTATCCATGTAGTGGCTATGTAGTGGTGGGTTATAACGAAGATGGTTCGATCGCAGCAGGCGGAAGGTTGCTACAAGTTGATGAATGCACCTGTTGTGTTTGTTGGGCAGAACAATATGAACCAGCGCCACAACTTGCAGATAATCAGTTGTTGCTCAATAATGAATACCGCAATATTAAAGTGGGCGAAGTACCCATCAACAACGCGACATTCTATAAAAAGTACCTCGTAGAATTGGAGCAAATGAGCATGAGCAGGACCTCTTTTGAATATTACAAACTGATTAAGTTACAGAAGGAAAATGCCTCTAGCCTCTTTCAATCCACCTTTGGTGAAATCATTGGTAATATCAAGGGGGTGAATACCGAGGAGCCAATTATTGGTTTGTTTTGGGCTACTGCCATTGCCAAAAAGCACATATTCATCGATAAATCGGAAGTACCCTATCCGCTTACTCCCATTGAAGTAAAGCCATTCAGGTGTTATGATTCTTACCCGAATGCCTCCACTATAAAACCAGAAGCATGGCAATGATATATAAATTATCCATTCTTTTAGCATTGTCATTTTGCTGTATTTCAGGAAAAGCCCAAACTGATTTGTCCGCGATTGGCCAGCAATATGAGCAATACTACGCGCGCCAACGCCCTACGAAAATTCAACTTGTTTTCAATCAGGATAAATTCTTAGTTGGTGATACGGCTTACTTCAAAGCTTATTTCTTCTATGAAAACCACGAATTGGTGAGAGGAAAACAATTGATCAATATCCATTTGACCGATGAGGCTGGAAAATCTTGGGCGGACTTTAAAATGAATATTTCGAATGGCATTGGCTACAATCAGATTGCCATTCCCACCTCAGTAAAACCTGGGATGTATCTAGTTTCGGCCAATAACGAATGGATGAAAAACTTCGAAAAGGACCTCGTCTTCAAAAAAGAGATTCAGATTGTAGACAAAAATCAAATTATTAGCTCGGCTGAAACCCCAGTAATTTTAGAAAAGCCATATGATCTGCCGATTAAAGTTGCTTCAAGACTAAGCGACCAAGTGGTTGAACTAAACCTGAATGCTACATCCGCCAATCCCAATCAGGACTTGCTGCTCTTATTGACTTCAAAAGGCAAAGTAGTACATTCAGAAAGCTTCAATTTATCTTCAAAAACCAGTTTTAAGCTCAATCAAAAAGATTTGGGCTCAGGAATTGTGCAGCTTTCTATTTTGGATACTAAGCAACAACTTTTGGGCAATGGTTTTATCAATATCCCCTCAAGTCAAAAGGTAAATGCATCCATTGCTCCTTCGAAAGCCTCGTTCAACACCAGAGAAAAAGTAGAGATCAGCTTTGACTTAACGGATAACAATGGTCAGGCTATTGAAGGAGAATTCTCTGTCAAAGTGCTGAATCAAGCCTTATTTTCTGAGAAGCAAAACAGTCTGCCAGACCAAATTGAAATTGGTGAGCGATTAGCAGCCGAAGCTTACCAAGAACCTTGGGGGAAAATTTTAGCTTCAGACCAAAAAAGGCCAGAATACGACTTGAGCAATATTATTCAAAAAACAGGAAGGGCAGTCTTCACAAAAAGCAATTCACCCATTCCCAATCAATCAGAGATCATTTTTTACTTGCAGCGAAGTCAGGTTTTTTATCAGGTTTTAACATCTCCAGAGGGCTTTTTTGATTTAAACCTGCTGGATGTGTATGGAGAGGATGAATTATTTTTCACCGCAGAAACGAAAGAAGGCGAAATCATAGAAGATTTCAAAATTGAATGGTCTAGCCCTGATACGACAGCGCTACCAAAAGCAAGAAAATCTACCCAAACCGAAGAAATCGATGCATTGGCCGATTTTATGCGCAAGACCAAAATCATTGAAAAATCTTATGCTGTCTTTACCTCAAGTTTGGATACTTCTACCAATCAAGCGGCCTCAGCCATGACCTCATTCGAAAAGAGTTATATGTTGGCAGATGATGTGATACTTTTTGAGGAGTATAAGCTCTTTCCTACCATGACGGAGTGCATCAAAGAGATAATAAATCCGCTCCGAACCATTGTAATAGGCAAGCGAAAAGAGGTAAAAATAAAAGCACTTAATAAATCGGTAGCCACGGGGGAGCCACTTTATATCATAGATGGCATAGCGACCAAGAACACAGCATACTTTCTTTCCTTAAAACCTTCAGAAATCGTTGCTGTCAAAATTTTCAGGAACAGTAAGAAGCTGGCAAGGCTAGGTTTCGTTGGTAAAAATGGAATTGTAATGGTGCAAACAAAGCAAGGAAACGCAAGAGAACCGCTTAACCAAGAAAACCTGATTACAGGGCTGCAAATGCCTGTCCGTTTCCTTGCGCCCAGTTACGACAATGGCACAAAAAATCTAAAACCAGATTTTAGGTCCACCATTTTTTGGGCGCCTTCCATCAGTACCGATGCTAATGGAAACGCCAAAATAGCCTTTTACACGTCTGATGATGTGGGAACCCTTGAAATCAGGATTGATGGTTTTTCTAAAAATGGAGAACCTTTCACGGCTTTTAAAACCATAGAAGTGGTGAATGGCAGTAACTAATGTGAGCTAAGCCTCCAAAAGTTGATGCCTATATTTCTTCAGCACTTCAAGCATTATTTGAACTAAGCTTAAGCACTTTTGGAGGTTTGAGTAATTGAAAAAGTCTTCTGATCAATTCTATTTCCACTTAATCCCACAGCCCAAACTCGGTTTTTGGATTTCACTAACGGCTTGATTAGACAGCAAAGCATCCAAGGCTTGGCGGATGTCATTCCCGGTTACGGGCAATCCATTGCAAGGTCTTGAATCGTCCATCTGCCCCCTGTACACGCATTTCAAATGGCCATCAAAAATATAGAAATCGGGTGTGCAGGCAGCTTGGTAAGCCTTTGCTACTTCTTGGCTTTCATCAAAAAGGTAAGGGAAGGAATAGCCAACTCTTTCGGCCTCAACTTTCATTAAATCAGGCGCGTCCTGAGGGTAATTTTCAATATCGTTGGAGCTAATGGCCACAAACGAAACTCCTTTGGCTTGATAATCCTGGGCCAATGAGATGATGCCTGCGTCTACATGCTTTACAAAAGGACAATGATTGCAGATAAACATAATCACTGTGCCCTTCTCCGACTTGAGTTCACTTAAAGACAAGGCTCTTCCTGAAAGGGTATCGAACAAATTGAAATCCGGAGCCAATGTGCCCAAAGGCATCATATTAGAAAGCGTGCGAGCCATGGTTTGAGTTTTTTATTTGATAATTATGTCAACTGTGCCAGCGCCAATCCAGCGAATGTCAGGGCTAAAAAGAAGCCGAGCATATCGGTCACTGTGGTCAAGATTGGGCCAGAGGCCAAGGCTGGATCTACATTCATTTTCTTTAAAAACAGGGGAATGGTACCTCCTATCGAAACGGCTACCACCGTGTTAATCGCCAGTGCTCCGCCCACAACCAAGCCCAAATAGCCATTGCCCTGCCATAGGTAAGCTGCCAAACCAATCAATGCACCAAGCACCACCCCATTGATCAAACCTACCTTTACCTCTTGCATCAAAACTCGGGCAAGTTCGTAAGGCTTGACTACGCCTAGTGAAAGCTCCCTTAAACTCACCGCCACCGCTTGATTTCCTGAACAGCCACTCATATCGGAGATCACTGGAAGAAAAACCGCCAATGCAATCACTTCTTGGAGTGTATCTTGGTAAAAAGCAATTACACTGGCCGCAACAATATTCAAAAGAATGTTGACACTGAGCCATGAAAGCCGCCTGCGCGAACGAAGCAGCACAGGCATGGTCCGGAGTTCTTCACCACCCACAATTCCTTGGGTTTCGAGCAGCTCATTGTTCGAACGGTCGCTTTCTGCTTCTCTGATATGCTTTCGCATCACAAGGCCCAAAAGTTCATTTTGCTCATTTACCACAGGTACGCCATAGAAATCGTACTTGTCGAAAAAGCTGATCAGTTCCGTAAGGTGGGCATTGTCTAAAACTGTCAAAGCATTTTTAATGACAATATTCGAAAGAAGCGTACTTGTTTTGGAAAGCAACAATTGCCGCATTTGAAGCACCCCCACAAATTTACCTTGCTCTATTACGTAGATGTATTGCACATTATAGTCTTCGTATTCTTCGGCATTATCACGAAGTTTTTTAGTGATTTCGCCAACGGTTTCGGTACTTTCAAAAGCCAAATACTCGGTAATCATCAAACCACCAGCGCAATCCGGGTCGTATTGAATGAGCCTTCTTACGTTATCTGCCTCTTTTGGCAGCATTTCCATTAAAATGGCGTTGGCGTCTTCCTCATCCAACTCCGAAATAATATCTACTTGTTCATCAGAGTAGAGCTGATTTAAAATTGAAGCTGCTGTTTCTGTTTCGGCATCCTCGATCAATTGAATGGCCTGCGATTGGGGAATTTGCTCAATCAAGCTAGCGCTATCTTCGGGAGACATAAGCTCCATCAATTCAGACTGCGCTTCTCTTTTTAAATGGCTGAAGGCATGAACAATCTCTTCAGAAGAATTTTCGTCCATGTATTCATGGATTCCCTCTTGGTCTGAAGCGGAAATGAGTTCCGCCAGCTGCTCCCATGATTTTACTTCCTTTTCCATTTTAACTTCTTGCTGGGTCAACTATTTCTTTACGCCAATGTGCATCAATGCATCTCCCTGATGTACGATAGGATTGTTATTTAGGCCAATGATAAAGCCCGTGGCAGGACTTTTTATTTTTAGTTTGGTGCCCCCAAACGGATCATTGATATGGCCGATGACTTGGTTCTTTTCTACCTTGACACCACACTGGACCGCAGTAAGAAAAACGCCAGAAGACTTGGCCCTTACCCACGATGAATTGTTGATGATCTGCGTAACATGCGGTGCTTCTGGTGCTCTTTCGCGCATTCCCAAATACTTCATGACCCGAAGTGCCCCATTGATGCCCTGCTGAATGGCAAACTCATCGAACCGAGCGGATTCGCCTCCTTCGTAAACTAAAATTTGGTTGCCCATTTTAGCAGCTGTCTGCCGCATCGACTTTGGCCTAAAAGGGCTGTTGAGGATAAAAGAGGGCTGAAAAATTTCGGCAATTTGCTTGTTTTTAGGCTCCTTCATCACGCAGCGTATCTGCGGAAAGTTGGTGCGGTCTGCTCCTCCCGTATGGAAATCCAACCCTATATCAATCTTTGGAATGATGTTGTTGGTGAGGTAATGCGCCACACGAGCTGCCAAAGAGCCATTTTTATTGCCCGGAAAAGATCGATTTACATCTTTGCCATCGGGTACATAGCGACTAAAATGAATAAAGCCATACATGTTGATGATGGGAATACATATCACTGTGCCAATCTTAGGCTTATGCTGGTCCTTTTCTATAATTCTGCGAACGATCTCAATACCGTTGACTTCATCCCCATGCATTCCACCGCTCAAAAGCAGCGTTGGCCCCTCAATTTCTGAGCGTGCAACAATGATATTCAAATCGATGGGTGAATGAGAAGGCAGGCGTGCAATATTCACTTTGATGGTGGCCTCTTCTCCTGGTAATACTTGCTTACCGCTGATAATTAAAGGTGCTTTCAAT
>Ga0066644_10001353_pt1 | contig 13854 bp, 10 predicted proteins | sample CryGeyCG2114_020_FD_62735 | JGI IMG/M metagenome (GOLD analysis project Ga0066644, IMG submission 62735) | Groundwater microbial communities from aquifer - Crystal Geyser CG15_big_fil_post_rev_8/21/14_0.20 | ecosystem: Environmental > Aquatic > Deep subsurface > Groundwater | place: USA: Utah...
CTTCTGAGCGTATGGGTGCACGTACAGTCACACGCCCAGGCGCAGAGCCCGTCTGCGCTCGAATCTCCCGCCGAATTCCTGGGCTATGCGCTCGGTGAGCACTTCACGCGGCACGAGCGCATTCTGGCCTATGCCTACCATGTGGCAGCGCACAGCGACCGTGTCGAGATCGAACCCTATGGCACAACCTACGAAGGGCGTACACTTGTACTCGTGTACATTTCTACACCCGGGAATCTGGAACGCCGGGAGGATATCCGTCGCGCCAATTTGGCGCGCGCCGGCCTCATGGAAGATGGGGTCACGCCCGCGGCGGTGACCACGGGTCCGGAGAGTGACGTAGCCATCGTGTGGCTCAGTTACAACGTGCACGGCAATGAGTCGGTCAGCAGCGAGGCGTCCATGCAGACGCTCCATGATCTGGCACGGGAGACACACCCCACGTCCGGCGCCTGGCTTGAAAACACGCTTGTCATCATGGACCCCATGATCAATCCTGACGGACGGGACCGCTACGTGAACTGGTACAACCGCATGGTGGGCGTTCAGGCCGATGCTACGCCCTCTGCCGTTGAGCACAACGAGCCCTGGCCCGGTGGACGAACGAACCACTACTTTTTCGACCTCAACCGGGATTGGTCATGGCTGACGCAGACCGAAACAAGGCAGCGCATGGCCCGCTACCGGGAGTGGTTGCCACAGGTCCATGTGGATTTCCATGAGCAGGGCGTTGACAGTCCCTATTACTTTGCGCCAGCCGCCGAGCCGTTCCACCCGGTCATCACCGACTGGCAGCGTGAATTCCAGCAGGTCATTGGACGCAATCATGCGTCCTACTTCGATGCCAACGGCTGGCTCTACTTTACGCGCCAGGTCTTCGACCTCTTTTATCCCGGTTACGGCGACACCTTTCCGATCTACAATGGGGCCATCGGGATGACCTACGAGCAGGGCGGATCGGGCCGCGCCGGTCTGGCCATTGAAACCGCGGAGGGCGATACGCTTCGCCTCTCTCATCGTATTGCAGGCCACTATACGACCGGCATGTCCACGGTCGAAGTCGCCTCGCGTCATGCCGATGAGCTGCTTGCGCAATTTTCCGCCTTTTTCGCGGACACGTCGCCGGCCACAGTACACGATGCCGGCCAGGCCGCCTCAACAACCGGCTGGCTCGTCCGCGGCTCCGAGAGCCAGGAAGCCATGACGGCGCTCGCGCGCCATCTTCGCCTGCTCGGTATCCGCTACGGCCATGGCTCGAAGGTCGATACGCGGGTCGATGCAACCGCTTGGCGAACGGGCGAACGTAAACGCGTGGATATCCGGCCAGACGATATCATCGTGCCCGCCGAGCAGCCTCGCCGCGTGCTCGCGCGCGTGCTCTTTGAGCGCACGTCCCCCCTGCCCGACTCGCTCACCTACGACATTACGGCGTGGGCGCTACCATATGCCTACGACCTGGATACCTACTCGCTCTCGGAGGACGTGGCGGTGGACATGGCGGAGGGCGACGCATCTACCCGGTCGACGACAGATGGTGGTACCGCGGCTACGGACACGGCTCCACCCGATACATATGCCTGGTTTTTCGAGGGAGATGACCCGGCGTTTCTGGCCACGCTGCTGCGCGAGGGTATCCGTGTGCGCTACAATACGGAGCCGATTACGCTCGGCGAGGACGTCTTTCCGCGCGGCACGCTTATCGTAACCCGCCGTGGAAATGAAGGCTTCGGTGAGGAGCTGGCCCGCGTGCTGGCGGACATGGCGGCCGCGCACGGGGAAACGGCCGTTTTCTCGGCAACGGGCATGGTGGATGGGGGTCCGGACCTGGGTTCGAGCGACATTCGGCACATCAAGGCCCCGCGGATCGTGATGGCGTTCGGCAGTCCGGCATCGAGCGCGTCGGCAGGTCAGATATGGCACTATTTTGATGAGGTGATCGGGTATCCGGTGACGCGAATGACACCGGACAATCTTCAGCGCGCCGATCTGAGCGCGTGGGATGTTGTCGTTCTGCCCTCCGGAAACTGGTCGTCGGTGTGGGACGAGGAGGGCCTCGGCGCCCTGCAGGACTGGGTACGGGGCGGAGGACGTCTCGTGCTCTTTGGCGGTGCGGCATCGTGGCTCGCCGGCAAGGAGGGGTTCGCGCTCAAGGAGGTCAAAAAGGATGAGACGCCGGCAGACAGCCTGCGCGCGGAGCGAGCGACAAGCAGGCGCTACGCCGAGCGGGAGCGTGACGGGCTGACCACCGACAATCCGGGGGCCATCTTCGAAGTTGCCGTCGACGGCACGCATCCGTTGGGATACGGTTTCGGCAAGTCGTCCTGGATGCTTTCCCGTCGCGCCTCCGGACACGAAGTCATGCTGGAGGGATCGGCTTGGAATGTGGGCATTCTCGGCGACCGGGTATCGGGACACACCGGGTTCGAAGCCGAGAAGCGGATTGGCGGGACGTTGTCGTTCGGCGCCGAATCGATGGGTCGCGGCAGCGTCGTTTACCTGGTCGATGATCCCCTCTACAGGGCATTCTGGTACTCGGGTCGCCGCCTTGTGGCCAATGCCTTGTTTCTGGTAGGACAATAGGCAGGCCGTAAAAGGCCCTGCTCAGGGAGATGTCACTGTCAGATAGGCGTAGGCCAGAACCAGGATGTCAATCATGATGAGCAGAAACAGTACGACGGTCTCAAACATGGAGAAGTGACGTCGCGCCTCGTAGGCGCGCCGGACTTCACGGCTCTTGATGAAGCCTCGCCGATCGTTTGTCATCAGGATGGCGACCTGTACAATGATGGCCGAGAAGGTCATCCAGGCCCAGCCCAGGTCGAGCGTCATGGGAAGTATGGCGCCGGCCGCCCCGACGGGAGCCACAAGCCAGAAAACAACGATGGCTGGCAGACCGATCTTGCGGTCACCGAGGTCGTGACGCTTCGTCGTACGTACGGTGCGTCGTTGTCTCACGTTCAGGTCCAGGGTTTTCAGATTCACGGGTGCCTTGTTGCAGGGTGCCTTGTTGCAGGGTGCACGGGAATATACGCTTCCCACATTCGGTGGCGCTACCTGCACCCGGTGTGCGCCTCAGCCGGCCCCCCGCGGCGGCGTATGGGCCCGGAGCTGGTCTTCGACCCGTTGCAGCAGATGTACAAGCGTAACATGTCCCAGAACCGAGAGCGCCTTCTCGAATGAAAACCACTTGACGTCTGTTATTTTTTCGTCAAGTTGCGGGGTGAACTTCCGCTCGGGTGTCTGCATGTGGTACCAGTACGTCGTTTTCACCACGAAGGTGTCGTCTTCCGGGTAGCCGTGTACGGTGGTGTCGAGAAAATCGAGTACGCGCACATTGCTGATGCCAAGTTCCTCGCAGACCTCGCGGTGCGCACACTGCTTTATGGTCTCACCGGGGTCGAGTTTTCCCTTGGCGATGTCCCATTTCTCTTTCCGGAAAATGAGGAGCACTTTCATTTTTTTCTTGCCCATGCGCGTGATGATCCCCCCTCCGGCCACGACCTCGCGCGTGGGCAGGAAGGGTCCGACATTGAGAATGGCTTCTTTCGGCAGCTTGCCGGCATCGGCGACGGGCGAGGCGAGCTTGGTTGTATCGACCACGAGGACTTCTTTCTTTCCGGATTTCCCGGCTTCTTTCTCCGCTTCCCGGTGGTACCGGTAGAGCCTTTTCTTGGAAAAACGTTCTTCCGGAATCCCCTTTTTGGCCTTTCGGACTTTGTCGACGTAGAAGTAATACATAATGGTCAAGATACTACGCTCAGTTCCCGGCCCCACATATGCATCAGGTTTTCGGCCGCCTGGTACGGACTCATGAAGAAGCAGGTGTCACCAAACTCGCGGATGAGTCCGGACTGGCGGAACAGATCCATGACCGGGGGCTTGACGCCGCCAAAGACGAACGCGATGTGGCGCGAGGCCAGACTGTCATGCAGTTCCGACAATACGGCAAGCGCCGTCGTATCCATGTCATTGATGGGCTGGGCGTCTATGATGATGGCCCGGCAGGGCGTACTCGCTGTCAGGTCCAGTATGGCATCGCGCAGGCGCTCGGCGTTGATGAACGTGAAGGATGCATCCATGCGGAGGGCCAGGATGTCTGGAAGCGGGCGCGCATCGACGTCATGCTCGAGTTCCTTGAATGTATGTGTGCCAGGAATGAGACCGAGGACCGAAATATTCGGGCGGCTCTTGCGTGCGACGACGGCCAGGATTGAGAGCGCAATCCCTGTCAGGATACCCTGCTGGATGCCGACAATGAGTGTCACGACAAACGTGATAAGGGCAATCAGGCCATCGGCCCGCTTCGTGCGCCAGAGGAAGCGCAGCTCGCGCACATCTATGAGCGTGGCCACCGACACGATTATGATCGCGGAAAAGGCGGCAATGGGTAAATGTGTGAGCAGCGGCGTCAGAAGGAGTATGCTTACAAGCACCACACATGCAGCCATGACGTTCGAAAGTGCCGTCACGCTTCCTGAAGCGGCGGCCACGGCCGAACGCGAATAACTGGACGACGACGGCGGGGCGAGGAACAGGCTTCCGATGGTGTTCGCCAGTCCTACGGCCACGAATTCTCGGTTGGCGCTGATCCGGTAGCCGAATCGGGACGCGAACAGCTTGCCGATGGAAATCGTGTTGATGAACTGGATTAGCGAAAGCGTGGCGACCGTGGGCAGGAGCGCCCGGACAGACTCCAGACTCACGGCAGGTACGTGTGGCCGCGGGACGCCGGGTGGCACCTGTCCAACCGTCTCCACGCCACGCCCTTCCAGTGACAGAAACCATACCAGAAGGCCCGTCACCATGACGGCCACCAGCGGACCGGGGACGCGTGGAAAAAAACGGCGAAGCAGTACGAGCAGTACGAGGCTCCCCGCGCCGATGGCAAATGTGGGCCCGTTGAACGCGAGCGCCGCCGCCGCTGCCGTTCTGAACAACTCGACGGCGCTCGTCTGCATGGGCACGGGCAGCCCCATGAGCCCCTTGACCTGGCTCAGTACGACGATGATGGCCGCTGCCGAGACAAACCCGGCCAACACGGGTCGGGACAGCAGGTTGACCACGAAACCGATCCGCAACATGCCGAGCAGCAACTGGAAAATGCCAACCAGGAGTGTAAGCAGGAGAACGAGCGAGATATATTCGGGACTGCCCGGTGCGGCGAGCCGCGTAACGGCTGCTGCGATAATAAGACAGTCCACTGCCACGATTCCGAAGGCCACGTGCCGCCCGGTCCCCAGTAGACCATAGACCAGCAGCGGTACCAATCCGGCGTACAGACCGTATGCAGCAGGAATGCCTGCCAGCACCGCATAGGCCATGCCCTGCGGGACAAGGATCACACCCACCGTGAGGCCTGAAATCACGTCGCCGCGGAGGGCGGCTCGCGAGTACCCGGAGAACGCTGGAAAAAAAGACGAAATGACCGAAGGTATCATGCCCGAAGATACCGTTCGGCGCCGAGGACTGCCTCATGCAAATCCAATCGGAGCACGTCCGCACGGAGCCCTGCCGCAGGCATGCTTTTTTCCAGGCTGTCACGAACGGGCCCCTTCGCCGCAGCAAACCATATTTCGACACCGCGTTCGGCCAGATCATCGCGGAGCGCCTCAAGTTCATGGACGGCCGACGCATCGATCCTGTTGACCGGATACATGTCCAGAAGGACAATCCTCGCCTCCGGCGTCTCCTCAAGCGCACGGTCAATCTCCTCCCTGACAAAACCCACGTTGGCAAAAAAGAGCGATGCATCGATTCGCAGAATGACCAGTCCGCGTGGCACCTCGGCGCGAGCGTCGCGCGCGACGCTGCGGTAGCGCGTCGTGCCGGGCAGTCGGCCGAGCCGGGCCGTATGGGGACGCGATGCCTGGTATGTGAACATCGCCAGCGAAAGCACAATGCCCAATCCTATGCCCTCGATGAACCCCAGCAACAGCGTCGCGAAAAAGGTGACCGCGAGCACGAGCGCGTCGAGCCGATGTGTGCGGCAGAGCCGTACCATCTCGCGCCAGGAGATGAGATTGGCTACGGCAATCAGGATAATGGCACCGAGCAACGCGTGGGGCAGCAGCCTGAACAGGGGTGTCAGCAGAAGGAGTGTGAGCGCCACCATACCGGCCGTGACAAGGCCGGCGAGCGTTGTCTGGGCACCCGCGTCGTGGTTCACGGCCGAGCGCGAGAGGCCACCCGTAGCGGGAAACGCCTGGAACAAGCTGCCGAGTACATTGGCCGCCCCGAGGGCCCTCAGCTCCTGCGAAGGGTCAATGCGCGCCCCGGTTTGCCGCGCCAGGCTCTGCGCTATGGCGACGGACTGCATGAATCCGACGAGTCCTATGACAATGGCGGTCGGCGCAAGCGCCCGGACTTCATGCCACGATGCGACGGGCACGGCCATCGAGGGCAATCCAGCCGGAACGGAACCGACAACACGGAGGCCCGTGTCGTCCAACCCGAAAAGCCAGGTCGCGAGGATTGCCAGGGTTACGGCGATCATGGCATCGGGTAGTCTTATCCCCGCGCGACGCGAAATGAAGCGCACGCCGAGCATGAGCGCCATACCCCCGAGACCCATCGCAAGCGTAGGCAGGTGTGTGTCGGGCAGGGCCCGCCAGAGCCCGGCCAGTGTCTCGAGGAAATCACTCCGGGGCATTGAAACGCCCAGAATGTGCTTAACCTGCGTGCTCCCGATGACAATCGCCGCCGCCGACATGAACCCGCTCAGCACCGGACGGGACAGGAGTGATGTCAGAGACCCGAGTCCCACCATGCCCAGGCCCAGTTGGAATGCTCCCACGAGGAGCGAGAGCACAAGTACCAGCCGCAAATAATCGGGAGATGCGGCGCTCTCCATCGACCCGACGGCCGAGGCCACAAGCAGCGAAACAATGGCTACCGGCCCGACGGCCAGCGGAGCGGACGTTCCCAGCACGGCATAGACCAGCAGCGGGACGAGTGCGGCATAGAGCCCGTAGATGGGCGGAACACCGGCGATCAGGGCGTAGGCCATGCCCTGTGGAATGAGCATTATGCCGACGGTCAGACCGGCATTCACGTCGCCGCCGAGCATGGATTCACGGCGGTAGGTCCGGAGTGTGTGGACAAGCGGCACGAGCCTGGTCCAGGAGCTGCGCAGTCCGGCCTTCACGGGGCGGCGTGGACGAATGCGTCAAAGTCGCCGCCCACATGGATCACATTATGCCCCCAGCGGGCAAGCAGTGCGGCGGCGACCGCCGACCGGGCGCCTGACTTGCAGTGCACGGCAATCGGCAGTGTGGTCGTGATCTCATTCCGGCGCGGAATGAGCCGCGTATAGGCAATATTCTGCGCCTTGGGCAAATGAGCCTCCGCGAACTCCACGCTTCCCCTGACATCGAGTACGTGGAGCGGAGCGCAGTCCGCGCGCGCGGCAAGGTCGGTGATGTCGATTTCCTCGATCGTTTCCATGTCTCCCCCCGCCTCTTGGTAAGCGCCGAGCGAATCGGGAGTGAGGTAGCCGATGATGTGGTCCAGCCCGATCCGGAAAAGATCGCGAACGGCCTCCTCGACGTGCTCCTCCTCGGCAAAGAGCACAATATGCTGCGTCTCATCGAGGACGCTTCCCGCCGCCGCATTGAATGACTTGTTGAGCGGTGCATAGAGCGCGCCTGGAAGATGATGGGCCAGGAAGGCACTCCGGTCAAGGCGGGTGTCCAGGACTACGACACGGTCTTCGGCCAGAAGCGCCGGGATGTCGCCTGCGTAAATATGTTGGGGGGACGGGAGTGCGCCGAGAACCGGTGGTCCGTGCCTGTTATCCCGCTTCATGCGTGCAAAATACATCGGGGGCTCGGGCTGTCCGTCGAGGATGGCCTTGACGAAGGCATCCGGCCCGCCCTCTGCCGCTCGGATGGCCGTGTTGTAGCGCCTTTCATACCCCACAGTCGATTCAGGAACGGCGCCGAGCGCCTTCCCACATGCCGAGCCAGCACCGTGGGCAGGCCATACCTGGAGGTAGTCATCCAGTCCAAGAAAGCGTTGGACCGACCCGTAGAGCCGGTATGCCGACGGCTCCATGGCACCAGCAACACCAGCCGCCGACTCAAGCAGGTCGGGCCGCCCCAGATCTCCCACAAAGACAAAATCACCGGAAATGATGCCCATCGGTTCGCTGGCTCCACCGCCAAGATCCGTAACGAGGTACGATACGTGTTCGGGCGTGTGGCCCGGAGTATGCAGCGCCGTGAAGCGGATGTTGCCCACCTGGAACGTATCGCCATCGCGAAGAAGCACATGGTCGTAGGAAGACCCCTGGAGAAATTCGTATTTCCAGTCGTCGCCGCCTTCGTCGGAGGCGTAGACGCGCACGCCGCGCTCGGCGAACTCGCGAAGACCGGACAGATAGTCGGCGTGGATGTGCGTGTCGGCAGCGGCTACGATGGCCATGCCCTCGCGTTCGGCCAGGGCAATGTACTGGTCTATGTCCCGCTCGGGATCGAATATGATGGCTTCACGCGTAGCCTGGCAGCCTATGAGATAGGCGTATTGTGCCAGTTTCTCATCGAAAATCTGTCGGAAAAGCATGTGTGGGAAGAGGTCAGTGGGGCAGCCACGGCCGGAGCCGGCCGTACGCATATGTGCCCGCCAGCGCGGAAACAATGAGAACCGACATGACGCCGATGCCGTTCCCCAGGAGGGCAAACATGGGGGCGGGACAGGCGCCTGTGAGCGCCCAACCGAGCCCGAAGATGGTGCCCCCCAGCCAGTACTGGGTGCCGAACCGGGAGAGCGGTTGGGCAGGAAGCGCGACAGGCTCCCCGCTGGCGGTGGTCAGGCCCCTACGCCGTATGATACGGATGGATGCGGCGCTCACCGTGATGGCCCCCGCGATGATGCCGTACATGTGGAAAGACTGGAAGCGGAACATTTCCTGGATACGGAACCAGGAAATGACCTCGCCCTTCGTGGCCAGAATGCCGAAGGCGATGCCGAGGAAAAGGTAGGGTAGGAGTGTGCGAAGCGTCATTGTATACAGAAGCTTGGATCCGGCATGCCGGATCGGGGGGTCAGGTGCGGGATGTCAGATTCCGGATGTCAGATTCCGGAGAGGAGCAGCGGGAGCAGCAGATGCGTGGCAATCAAGCCGCCCGTGAAGAAGCCAATTATGGCAATGAGGCTGGGGAGTTGGAGTGAGGCCAGCCCCGTGATGGCGTGGCCCGAGGTACAGCCGCGTGCGTATCGGGCGCCAAATCCGATCAGGAAGCCGCCACCTGTCAAGAGTATGAGGCCTTCCAGGCGGCCGAGGCTCTGAAATGATATGATTTCGCGCGGAACGAGCCCCTGGAAATCAGTAATGCCAAGTAGTGCCAGGTCCTGACGGGTCGCCTCCGATATGGCAACGGGATCCGGGTTCTGCATGAAGGTAGCCACGAGTACGCCGCCCAGGAAAATGCCGGCAAGCATGGCCATATTCCAGGCCTCGTCGCGCCAGGAGTGGACGCCGCACATGGTCTGCAGGTTGACGGAAATGTCGAAGCGTTTACTGCCGAGCAGAAGCAGGGCAGGTACAACGAGTCCTATGAGCGGCCCGACAACATACCAGGGCCACGGGCCGGTGAGAATGTCCATTGAAATAAAGGAAAGGGTGTGTTGATACCAGCAATAGATAATAACACGTACTAACCTGTAATAACATGTGTTCCCATGCCGGAATCTACATGCCTTCAAGGCGGATGTCCTTCGCCTCGAGCTGGAGCGATGTGCGCCCGTTCCATGTGTTTTCCTGCACGGCGTAGAGCATTTCAAGCGGCACGCCCGTTGCCTGGCTCTCTGTCACGATATCCAGATGCTTGGCCAGTTTGAATCCGATCACATTCCGCTTGGCGCCGCCCTCGGTGTCCCGGACGGAAAACCGGAGGTGGGACCGGTCTTTGCCGACGGTGGAAATGGGTCCGGTCACGACCAGGTTGCGCGCCAGGAATACGGGAATTTCGTTGTCTGGTCCATAGGGCGCGAATTGCCGAAGCGTTTTCCACAGGCGCTGATCGATCATGGAAACAGGGAGCTCTGCATCCATTTCCAATACCGGCGTCAGAATGTCGGCCGTAATGGCGTTTGAAACGGCTTCCTCGAAGCGCTCGGAAAACGCGTCCACCTGATCGATGGGTAGCGTCACACCGGCCGCAAAATCATGGCCGCCGAACTCGGTCAGCAGATCACTGCACGACTCGAGCGCCTGGTATATGTTGATTCCAGCCACGGAGCGCGCACTGCCCTTGGCCAGCCCGTTCACAGTTGTCATCATGACTGTCGGCCTGAAGTGCCGCTCCACAAGGCGACTGGCCACAATCCCGATTACCCCCATGTGCCAGTCTTCGTTGTGGAGCACGAGCGTATGGCGGTGACCGCGCGCCAGCAGCCGGTCGGCCGCTTCGAACGCCGTTTTCTGGGCCTCGCGGTCGAGTTCGCGCCGCTCCTCGTTGAGCCGCTCGAGCTGCCTGGCCCGCGCCGATGCTTCGATTTCATCGGGCGCCAGCATGAGCGCCACGGCGCGTTCGGCGTTGCCCACGCGACCTGCCGCATTGATCCGCGGGCCGATCGAGAAAATGATCTGCGATGCCGTACACGAGCTGAGCCGAAGCCCGGCTTCCTCGGCGAGCATGCGCAGTCCGACGCGTGTGCCCTGCCTCAGGCGCGCCAGCCCTTCCCGCAGCAGGATCCGGTTCTCGTCGGTGGCCGATACCACGTCGGCGGCCGTACCTAGCGCCACGAGGTCCAGAAAATCCAGCACATTCCCGCGTCGCCGTTTCTGCCGCTCTTCCAGGGCGGCTACAAGTTTGAACGTCAGGCCCACGGCGCAGAGGTCCTTGAATGGATATTCACAGTCGGCGCGCTTGGGATCGAGCACGGCTACGGCGTCGGGAAGCGTATCGAGTGTCGTGTGGTGGTCGCACACAATCAGATCCACACCCAGGCTACGGATGTAGGCCGCCTCTTGGATTGCGGTCACGCCGCAGTCGAGCGCGACAATCAGGTCGGCGCCGCCTGCAACCGCTTCATCTATTCCTTTCTGCGACAGACCATAGCCGTGTTCGAACCGGCTCGGTACGAAGTAGGAGGCGTTGTTGCCAACATCGCGCAGATAGCGGACGAGGAGCGTCGTGGCCGTCGTGCCGTCCACGTCGTAGTCACCGTAGACCACGATGCGCTCATCGCGGTCGAGGGCACGCTGCAGGCGGTCTACGGCGGGCTCCATGTCGCTCATGAGCCAGGGACTGTGCAGGTCAGCCGGTCCAGCCCGGAACCACGTACGGGCGGCGTCGAATGTGGTTATGCCGCGTACGCACAGCGCCCGGGCCAGTGGCTCCGGGATGTTGTTCAGTGCGGCGGCAAGGGCGTTAACGGTCGTCTCGGGTCCGGCAGGCTTCAGCTGCCACTTTCGAGCAGGGCTCGCGGGTGTTCGGCTCTTCATGCCGATTCATACACCGAACCACAATGAAAGATCGCCCGTCGGCGGACGGAATCAGGTCATCTTTCCATCCATGCGTCGGGCAATGCCGAGCGGATTGGCGTCGCGCAATTCCAGGGGCAGGGCCTCCTCCACCATGTCCTGCCAGCAGAAGCGCCGCGTCCATCGGAAAATGGCGGCCGTTCCCACGGCCGTCTCCCGACCGTCGCTTGTCGCCGGATACGGACCACCATGCACCATGGCGCTGCAGACTTCGACGCCGGTCGGGAAGCTGTTCAGCAGCAAACGCCCCACGCGGCTCCGGAGAGCAATCACGAGCGTCTCACTCAGAGGGCGGTCCGACTCATCGTAGTGGATGGTGCCGGTGAGCTGTCCCTCCATGCGGCGAATGACATCCGCCAGGGCATCGAGAGATGTGTAGGTAACGAGCGTTGTGGCCGGCCCGAATGCTTCTTCGGCCAGACGGCTGTCTGCGGCGAAGGCTTCGAGCGTTGTTTTGAAAACGAACGGTGCCATGGAAGCGCCGCCGTCGTCCTGCCCCCCGGCGGAATCTGAACCCGCGGCACCTACGACAATTTCCAGGTCGTCGCGTCCGGTCCGCGCTGCCACGCTGGCTGCGAACGATTCGGCAATTCCCCGGTGCAGGGCCGTACCGCCCTTGACATCGGCCAGTGCGGCGGAGAGTTCCTTCGCAAAGGCGTCGGCCGTGTCTTGCGGAACGAAAACGAGTCCGGGGTTGGTGCAGAACTGACCTGCGCCGAGCGTCACGCTGCCCGCCAGCCCCTTGGCAATGGCTGCGGCGCGGCCCGAGGCGGCGCCGGGAAGCAGGACGACGGGATTGATGCTCGACATTTCCGCGAACACGGGAATCGGCTCGGGCCGCGCCGCAGCCACGTCAGCGAGGGCAAGCCCACCCCGCCTCGAGCCGGTAAAGCCCACGGCCCTGATGGCCGGGTGCTTTACCAGCGGCACACCCACCTGCTGGCCCGTTCCCTGCAACAGAGAAAAGACGCCATCCGGCATGCCCGTCTTGTCCGCAGCGCGGAGTATGGTATTGGCAACGACCTGGCTTGTGCCGGGGTGCGCCCAGTGGGCGACGGCGACGACCGGGCACCCCGCGGCCAGCGCCGATGCCGTGTCCCCACCCGCCACCGAAAAGGCGAGCGGAAAGTTCGATGCGCCGAAGACAGCGACCGGACCAAGCGGGATGAGCATGGAGCGGACGTCAGGCTTCGGGAGGGGCTCGCGGTCTGGCTTCGCCCGCTCGATGCGGGCATCGACCCAGGAGCCCTCCTCGATGAGATCGGCGAACATGCGAAGCTGTCCCATGGTCCGCCCCAGTTCTCCACCGGCGCGTGCCGCGGGTAGTGCGGTTTCACGCGGAACAAGCGCTACGATTTCGTCTCGGACGCTTTCGAGCTCGTCCGCAATGGCGCGCAGAAAAGCTGCCCGCCCTCTGGCCTGCATGGCGCTGAACGGGCCGAATGCCCGGCCTGCTGCCTCGGCGGCGTGGCGAATCTGCTTGGGTGAAGACACCTCATAGCTGGTTTCGTGGGCCTTTCCGGTGGCAGGATTGACGGCTTGGACAGTGGCGTTCGACATGAAATACAGGGCTTGAATGAAAAAGGGCAGATACGGTCGTAGATTGAGGTTCAAACTACACGAACGGCGTGTCCGTAGTCAACAGCACGCGGGCACTCTTCGCAAATCAACCACCCTTCGCAATTCAACATGTAACGTCTGAGCCGGTGTCCGGTGCCTCACAATACGACGCGTGGTATGAGACGGAGCGCGGCCGCTGGATCGGGGGCTTGGAAACGGCGCTCATTCTGCGGATGCTCCATCCGCGGCCCGCGGAATCGCTGCTTGACGTTGGTTGTGGCACGGGGTACTTCACGCGGAAGCTGGCCGCAGAGATGAGCGGGCCCGTCGTGGGCCTCGATCCTGACGAGGAGCGGATTGCGTTTGCGCGGCGCCGTGCGTGCTGCGGTGAGACCTACCAGACGGGCAGTGCACTCGATATTCCCTTCGCGTCGAAGAGCATGGACCTGGCCATGTCCATCACGGCGCTCTGTTTCATATCCGGCGAAGATGGGGCCGTGTCGGAAATGGTCCGTGTGGCGCGGCGGCGCGTGGCCATGGGACTGCTCGGGTCGCACAGCCTGCTGTTCGCAGAGAAGGGGCGCGGCGGGGGCCGGGGTGCATACCACGGCGCGCGCTGGCATACAGCGCGCGCCGCACGGGAGCTTGCGATCGGCGCAGGACTGCGGAATGTAGCCGTGCGCAGCACCGTGTTTTTTCCGTCGGGCTCGGCCTTGGCGCGGCGAGCCGAGCGCATCGTGCCGCAGCGCACGCCGTTTGGCGGCTTTCTGCTCGTAACGGGCGACGTGCGGTAGGTCGGCGACGTACCG
>Ga0066644_10001368_pt1 | contig 13758 bp, 19 predicted proteins | sample CryGeyCG2114_020_FD_62735 | JGI IMG/M metagenome (GOLD analysis project Ga0066644, IMG submission 62735) | Groundwater microbial communities from aquifer - Crystal Geyser CG15_big_fil_post_rev_8/21/14_0.20 | ecosystem: Environmental > Aquatic > Deep subsurface > Groundwater | place: USA: Utah...
AACATCATGCTCCGGTCTTCTCCTCGCCAGCCCAAAAATTCCTCACCATCAAACCGCTTCCGATTGAACAAATCAGGCTCTAGGGTTCACCGCGCCTTAAATGTTTCAGTGGCATTGTTCGCGCTTGTTTGCACGGAGTGCGCCTGATGGCGGCAGCCAAGGTCCATTTTGAAATCTTCGTCAAGAAGCATCGCAAAGCCGGCTGGACGCTGGCCGAAGCCCGGCCGGATCGTGAAAACGCCCTTGAATTTGCTCGTGAACTCCTGGAGGCAACACCCACCGGGTCGGTGCGCGTGTCCAAGGAACGCTTTGACGAATCGGCGCGCGCTTTCCGCTCCTTTACCATCTGGGAAGAAGGCGCTGAGAAATTCGAGGCCGAAGAGGAAAAAACCGGTGATGGCACCCTGCCGTGCCTGTCACCCGATGATCTGACCAATCCGTCGGCCCGTGATACGATGAGCCGGGTGTTGAATGAGTGGTTTGTCCGCAAACAGGTTACGCCGATGGAGCTGATGCACAGCCCCGAACAGGCCGAGGACCTTGAAAGCGGCGGTACAGAGCTTCAGCACGCCATCCAGAAAGTTGCGGTCGCCAGTGCGCGCGACGGGGATTCCACCGTCCATGCCTATGTCAAACAGCTGCACGACCTGACCCAGAAAGCCTTCGACCGCATTTACAAGGATGGTAAGTCCGGCCGCTTGCCCAGATTTTCAAAATACAAGACCTATGCCTCACTGGTTGAGGATTTTGCAGGTGAGAAATCGCCTTACAAGATCCGCGCGGCTCTCTCTGACCGCCTTTCAGACGAGCGTGGCTTCGGCAAGAAGCTTGCCGTGCTGATGGAATTTGCCGGTGAGTTGCCGCAAGAAGAAAAGGCCCGGAAAGTGGGCTGTGAACAGCTCGATATTTTCCTGTCCGAGATACTGAACTTCGACTCCGGCCTGATGGCGCTCATCGGATATGTCCCCGAGCTGGGAGATGAGGTGCAACGCCTCTCCGACATGTTTGTGGGAGCAGCAGATGCTGAAAGTCTTGCCGGCGCCCCGGCGGAGGCCCGCGCGCTCACCCGGTTGATGAAGTCGGGCGATTCGCCCTCCTGCAAGACCATGATCGCAAGTGCCTTGCTGGAGCGGCTCCAGCGTCCGCGCCGCATGCGGCCCAAGGACGTGCTGGAAGAAGTAAAACTTGCCCGCAAACTGGCGCAGCAGCTGGTCATGGCCCAGGGACCAGACCTCTCGGTCAGCGCCCTTCAGGATGCGTTCTCGAAACGGTCGGCCCGGCTTCTGACCCCGGAAACCATTGGCGATTATCTCGATCAGTGCAGCAATCCGGAACAGGAAATCGAAAAACTTCTGGCGCTGGAAGAAAATATTGTCGGGGTCCAGAACAAGAAAAAGCTGGCAGGTTATATCCGTGCCGCGCTGGGTAATCACAAGACAGAAGGCTGGTTTGTGTCCGGTCAAGGCCGCGCGATTGACCGTTTGCACCGTCTCACCGGGTTTCAGGTCAAGGCGCTGAAGGGCAATTATCCCGAAGAAGACAGGGCCAGCCTTTCGGACACTTTTGATGCACTGGGTCAGAAAGTACTGGACCGCTCCGGTTTGCTGGACTCCATAGCAAACAGTGATCAGCCGGTTCTGGACCGCGCCGCATCGCTGTTGAAACTGGTCACCTGTCAGGCCATTCCGGCCGGCAAATGTTCCGCCGCAGCACAGCAAAAGGCCATCCGCCTGATCCGCTCAGAAGCGGGCCTTGAAGAAGCCCGTGCAGATACTCAGCGCAACAAGCTGTCAAATATTGAAAACATGTTGAAAGCGCTCGATGGTCAGGAAGCGGCTGCCTGACCCCGCAGGGCAGCCGTGCCATAAAAGCCGAGGCTGAAGGGGCCGCCCCAGAAAACCTTGCCCAGACCTCTGACGGCCTTGTCGAGCATACGCGCACGCTGCGGCGCACCCACCGCCCACAGCACCGCAGCGGCACTCCCGTAAACAACCGCCTGCGCGGCCCCGACACACATCCAGAAGACAAGGCCTGGCAGATTCACCGGCCGGCTTGAAGCGCAGGCAACGCTGGGCCCCTGTCCATAGGCAAACGCCCGTTTGAGGGTGTAATTCAGGCTGGCGCGATGGGTCAGCGGGTCTTCCCAGACCCAAGCCTCCGCCGACCAGGCAAAGACCGCGCCTATGGCCTGCATCTGTGCAAACAGAAGATCATCTTCCCCGCCGATATCATTACGCGCCGCATCAAAGGGCTGATCAGAGGGCAGGGCCTCGCGGCGGATCAGTGAATTGCCGCAACCATGGTAATGATCGATATGGCCGCTCTCTTCCGGCCCAGACCGGGCAAAGAATTGCGAATAGTATTCGCGGTGCGCCGTCACGCTGTCCGGAAGCCGGGTCCGCACCGGGCCGAAGACCACATCCGCATCATAAAAGCGTAAACTGCCCACCAGTTCACAGAGCCAGGTGACAGGAGCCTCTTCATCATCATCGAGGAAAGCAATCAGCTCTCCCGAACTGGCGTCAAGGCCCGCATTGCGGGCATTGGCGACTCCGGGGGAGGGCATGTGCACGACTTTCACCGGCACCGCAGCCTCCTTGGCGATGGCCTGTCCCTGCGCCATGGCGGAGCCATCAGGATCATTGTCGACAATGATCAGCTCGATACTCAATCCACAGGGATTGGCCTGGGCCAGAACACTGTCTGCCGCGCGCCTTAACCCGTCAGGCCGGCGGAAGGTTGGAATGATGACAGAAACCTGCGTTGGCATAGCGATGATCCTGCAGCTTGCCTTGTCCGTTGTGTGACGGCGCGGACAAAGCCTGAAACTCGCAGGCCAGTATCCATCCCAACCGCTGAAATCTGGTTAAGCCGCCGTGGAGTTTCAGCGCCAGAGGCACAGCGCGGCTTCCGCAAGCGACCGCCAATTCGTCAGATCGGCACTGGAACGCGCATCCATGCTATGGATGTCGGCATGAATCATTTTGACCGCTACAATCAAGAACGGTTCAGCAAGCGCAAAACCCGCGCCTCTTTCAGAAATCAGATGGCTTCATAATCGTCACTGGACGCCGAAAGGCGCAGAACCTGAGCCAAGGGCTTGCCGCCATCAGCGGCCCGGCCGCAGAGATATTCATTCTTGTCGAGCCGGTTAATCCCCTCGGGAACCGTTCCGCTATCCACCCGGACAGAGCCGGACAAAACGACAATGGGCGTGACCGGACACAGCGCCTGCATTGTCGTCAGCGTGTCATCGGGATTGATGGAATCGGGGAGCCGCAGATCCAGGAGGATCAGATCATACATCTTGTTTTTCAGCTTGCGGCGGGCTTCACGCAAATCGCGGACAACTTCAAACCCGATATCATAATCACCGGATTCAAAGACCGTATTCTGCACCAGCAAGGCGTCGGCGAAATCATCTTCAACGTGAAGCACATTCAATGCGGTCATAATGGCCCTCTGCCCTTTATTCCCTCTCTTCTGCCTCCGATATCCTTAATAGGGTCTTTATAAAGCGCGGCAATCAGACGATTTCTGTTGTGTCCAACCCTGACCGGCGCGCCGCCGCTGTGATCGTATTCCGCAACAGCAGGGCGATTGTCATCGGACCGATCCCGCCCGGCACCGGCGTGATCCAGCCGGCCACTTGCGATGCGGCGTCGAAGGCGACATCCCCCACCAGACGGGTCTGGCCTGCGCCGCGTTCCGGCGCGTCAATCCGGTTGATGCCGACATCCAGAACACAGGCCCCGGGTTTGATCCACTCGCCCGGTATCATTTCCGGCCGGCCAATGGCGGCCACCAGAATATCAGCCTGACGCGCCAGCTCCGGCAGGTTTGTGGTGCGCGAATGGGCGATCGTCACCGTGCAATTCTTTTCAAGGAAAAGCAGCGCAGCCGGTTTGCCGACCAGAATGGAGCGGCCGATGATCAGTGCTGATTTTCCGGACAGATCGCCCATCACCTGTTTTGCCAGCAACACGCAACCGGCCGGAGTGCAAGGGCGCAATCCGCTTTCTCCTGCCAGCAGACGGCCGGCGCTGACCGCTGTCAGCCCATCCACATCCTTGTCCGGATCTATCGTGTTGATAACCGCACCGGCATCAATGTGATCAGGCAGCGGCATCTGTACCAGAATCCCGTCCACTGCCGGATTGGCGTTCAATTGCGCGACAATCCGGATGATCTCGGCCTGGCTGATGGAGGCCGGCTTGCGGATTTCCGTCGACTCCATACCAGCCGCCACCGCGCGCCGGACCTTGTTGCGGACATAAACCTCGCTGGCAGGATCATCACCGATCAGCACCACCGCCAGCCCCGGCTTGCGGCCAAGCAGGTTTTCCAGTTGTGCGGCGGCCGTGGCGACCCGCTGGTCCATGCCGGCGGCGATGGATTTTCCGTCAATGATCCGGGCTGTCATCTGTCTGCCTCCGTCAATTTCGCTATCAGCATATCCGCCTCATCCGCATCGCAATCCACCGAAACGGTCTTGATCCGGCTGGTCTGGCCGCGGGTGACATTTACGCGGGTTTTACCGATTCCGAGCCGCTTGGCGAGCAGTTTGACAAGGGCGGTATTGGCTTTGCCATTTTCGGGTATGGCGCGGACATGCACCCGCAACACGGCTTGCCCGTCTGCATCCGTGTCCCAGCCATCAAGGCTATCGCGCCGGGCATTGGGCGTCAGCCGGACCGGCAGATGAAAGCCGTCCGGCGTGCGCCGCGTGACCATCAAAAAGCGATCATGATCTGGGGCAGCAACCATCCGCGGATGAACTGGATCAGCAGGATCACCACCAATGGCGAGAAATCAAACCCGCCCAGACCAGGCAGGATGGACCGGATCGGCCGCAGCACTGGCTCGGTCAGCATCGAAGTCATGCGCCACAGCGATCCCACAACCGGATTGTAGGGATTGACGATTTTGAAGCTGATCAGCCAGCTTAATATGATCGCAGCGATCAGGATGAAAATGAAAAGACCCAGAACAGGATCGATAAAATAGATAATCAGCGCATCAATGAATGACAGGTTCAAAATGACGTCTCCGGCAGCGTTTCTACGCCTGCTCTAACCGCTTTCAGGGTGCGGCTGCAAGCAAATGCCGGAATGATTTGCACATGCCAGCGGCCACCGAAGCGGCATCTTGACGCCGGGACGCTGCACTCCTAATCATCGCCTTCCCAATCGGTCGGGGCCATAGCTCAGTTGGGAGAGCGCGTCGTTCGCAATGACGAGGTCGGCGGTTCGATTCCGCCTGGCTCCACCACCCTTCGCAGCTTCAGCGCAGCAGGGCCCGGCAAGCCCCGGATCGGGCCATGCAAGCCTGCGCTGCGACTTAAATCAAGCCGCGTTGCTTTCGTCCTGAATCGTCAAGAGCGCAATCATGCCGTCGCGTGTGTCGGTGGCCCGCAGATGCGTGCGCAATTCCTCACGCCGGAAAACCCGTGAAATCCGCGCCAGCGCTTTCAGGTGTTCGGCGCTGGAGGAGTCCGGGGCCAGCAGCAGAAAAATCAGATCCACCGGGCGGCCATCTATGGCATCGAATTCGATCGGGTTTTTCAGACGCGCAAACAGGCCGAAAACATGCTCCAGACCGTCCAGCCGCGCATGCGGAATGGCGACGCCATCACCGACACCGGTCGAGCCCAGGCGCTCACGCTCCATGACGGCATCGAAGATGATGCGGGAATCAAGACCGAGCTTGTCCGCAGCGGCTTCGCTCATGATCTGAAGCGCCTGCTTGCGATTGGTCGCGCTCAGACTTCCCAGAATAGAATCTGCCGACAGAAGGTCGGATAAGGCCATGACAAAGGTCCGGTTTTGGTTCGGGCATCACGCGGTCCGCGCTATAGCCCGAAAGGCTTCAAGGGGCTAGCGGGATTTATCGCGGTCCGGATCGATCCAGCCGACATGCCCGTCGGGCCGGCGGTACACGATATTGATGCCATTATGCGCAATATTGCGGAAGATCAGGAAGGGTGCTCCGGCCGCTTCCAGCTCGAGCACGGCCATGCTGGCCGTCATGGCCCTCATTTCCCCGGGGGTTTCGGCGACAATGACGGGCTCGCTGCCCTGCAGATCGGCCTCGTCATCATCATCATCGAACTCTGTCTCCGGATGGCCCTGGAACACGGTGATCGGCGTGGTTTCGGCGGGCAGCTCGGACTTGTTCTCATTATGGTGATTCTTCAGCTTGCGCTTGTAACGGCGCAGACGCTTTTCCATATGCCCGGCGGCCTTGTCGGCGGCCTTGTAGGCATCATTGTCATCGCCTTGGGCCTGCAACATCACGCCAGACGGCAGGTGCAGGGAGACGGTGACCCGAAATCCCGACCCTTCACGCGAGACCGCCACATAGGCTTCGCTCGGCCGGCTGAAATATTTGGACACACCGTCCGCGACGCGGCCGGAAATTTCTTCCTGCAGCGCGCCAGAGACATCAATACCCTTGGAGACGATCTGAATTTGCATCTTTATATGACCCTAGCATATGGGGCACTCGCAGGGAAACATGCCTCCCGGCAAGAGCGGGCGGAACCTATTGGCGCGGTCTCAAAAGTCAATCGCACCGCAAAAAGGGATGTCAGCTGGCCCTTTTCAGCATCCGCCGCCGTTGTATGGACGACGGAATATTCATGGCCTCACGATATTTCGCCACGGTGCGGCGGGCAATATCTATTCCTTCATCGCGCAGCCGTTCAACCAGCGCATCATCGGACATGATCTCGTCCAGCGTCTCGCCACCGATCAGCGCCTTGATACGATAGCGCACGGCCTCGGCCGAATGCGCCTCACCGCCGCCAGAAGCGGGAATGGAGGAGGTGAAGAAATATTTCAACTCGAACAGGCCGCGTGGCGTCGCAACATATTTGTTCGAGGTCACCCGGCTGACGGTGGATTCGTGCATTTCTATGGCATCGGCAACCGTCTTCAGGTTCAGCGGCCGCAAAAAGGCGACGCCCTTGGCGAGGAAGAGATCCTGCTGCCGCACGATTTCGGACGCGACTTTCAGAATGGTCCGCGCGCGCTGGTCCAGCGACTTCACCAGCCAGCTCGCATTCTGGGCGCAATCGGTGATGAAGGTCCTGTCTTCCTCGGACCGCGCCACAGCGCTGATTTCGGCCGCATAGGACTGGTTGACCAGAACCCGCGGCAGCGTGTCGGTATTCAGCTCGATGCGCCAGCTTCCGTCCGGATTTTCGCGCACGAAGACATCCGGCTCGATGGCGCGGCTATTGTCGGCCCCATAGGCGAGGCCCGGCTTCGGTGTCAGCGAGCGCAGCTCGGCAATCATGTCGTCGAGGTCTTCGGCATCTACACCGCAAATTGATTGCAGCGCGGCATAATCATGCTTGGCCAGCCGGTCGAGATGGTCGAGCAATTTCGCCATCGCCGGGTCCAGCCGGTTGCGGTCCTTGAGCTGCAAGGCAAGGCATTCCGACAGGTCGCGCGCCATGATGCCCGCTGGCTCAAACCCCTGGATCATGTCGAGCGCAGCAGCGACCTCGCCGGTCTTCACACCCAGACGCTCAGCCACCTCATCAAGGTCGGACCGCATATAACCGTCATCATCGGCAAGATCGATCAGATGCGCGGCGATAAGGCGCGCAACAGGACCGGCCCCGGCAAGCGATAATTGATCGTGCAGATGTTCGGCCAGGGATTTTTCGCGCGAGGAATTGGCGGCTGCGTCATAATCTCCGCCCTCGAACGATCCGCCCGTGTTGGCCCCGGACCAGGCCGATGACGACATGCCCGGATCCATACCGGCCATATCGGATTTCGAATCAGTCGAATTGAGGACATCGGCATCAACGTCTACGGCATCATTGGCTTCGCCATTCGCCGAGCCATCGAGTTCCAGCTCCTTGCGGCCTTCAGTGGCCGTCAGTTCTGCCACATCCGGCTCATCGGACCGCTCATCGCGCTCCAGCAGCGGATTGCGCTCCAGCTCTTCCTCGACAAAGGCCGACAATTCGATATTGGACAATTGCAGCAGTTTGATTGCCTGTTGCAATTGTGGCGTCATGACCAGCGACTGGCCCTGCCGCATTTCCAGTTTCTGATGAAGTCCCGCCAACGGGATGCCTCCAGTCCGATGAATCAGACCTAGAGTAAATCAGCCAAAACTTTCACCGAGATAAACACGGCGCACATCAGGGTCGGCGCGGATCGCATCGGGCGATCCCTCAAACAGCACTTCGCCCTCATGGATGATGGTGGCGCGGTCGGTGATCTCCAGCGTCTCGCGGACATTGTGGTCAGTGATCAGAATGCCGATACCGCGATTTTTCAGGAAACGGATCAGGTCGCGGATGTCTGTGATGGCCAGCGGATCAATCCCGGCAAAGGGTTCGTCCAGCAGCATGAAGGAGGGCCGTGTGGCCAAGGCGCGGGCAATCTCGACGCGGCGGCGCTCACCCCCGGAAAGCGACAGGGCGGCGGCATCCGCCAGATGCGAAATCCGCAATTCCTCCATCAATTGGGCAACGGTTTCCTTGCGCGTCTTTTTGTCGGGCTCGACGATCTCGGCGACCGCCATGATATTGTCTTTCACCGACAGCCCGCGGAAGATCGAGGCTTCCTGCGGCAGATAGCCAATGCCCAGACGGGCGCGCTGATACATCGGCAGGCGGGTGATGTCCTCACCATCCAGAAGGATGCGGCCATAATCGGCTTCGATCAGGCCGGTAATCATATAAAAACAGGTGGTTTTGCCCGCACCATTGGGGCCAAGAAGACCGGCCACCTCGCCGCGTTTCAGGCGCAAGGATACGCCCTTGACGACCGGACGCTTGCGGTAGGATTTGCCAATACTTTCCACCACCAGCCCCTCGGCGGTGGAAACCGGCCGCGCTTCACCAAAGGTGCGTGGCTCGGCCATACTCACCCTTCGGCACCCGCATCATCAGTGTCTGCGTCACCGGCATCCGTATCCTCAGTATCAGTGCTGTTGCCCGAGGGATAGAATATGCTCCGGACGCGGCCACTGCCCGAACTGGTCCCGTCCGGTGTTTCACCGGTACAGGCTGGGGCATTGATTTGCGAGTTGTTCGTTTCCAAATCGACAATCAGGCAATCGCCCTGGATGACATTCTCGCCACGCCTGAGGACAACGCCCCCGGTCATGATGATTGTACCCGATGTCAGTTGATAGACGGCACGCTGGCTTCGGACGACCTCGCCCGGCGTGACATAGAAAACATCACCCGTAGCGATAACCCGGTCGATTTCGCCCCAGCTGGAACCGGTTCCGCCGCCATTTCCCGACCGTTGCACAAAGAAGACGTCAAGCTGGTCCGAGCGCAGATTGGCCTCACCCTGGGCCGCATCGACATTACCGGAATAGACCGCACGGCGCTCCGCGTCGAAGGTTTCCAGCCGGTCTGCGGAAATATCCATCGGACCGCCTTGCCCCCCGATCTGGGCCAGCGCCGGGGCTGGCATCAGGGCCGCCGCCATCAGGATCAGAATACGCAATGTCTTCATCTCTGGTCTCCGCCGTCAGAAGTTTCATTCCGGAGATGGGTCCGGACATTTCCTGTGAACACGACCCGGTCACCGCCGTCCAGTATTTCATATCGATCTGCGCGCATTGTGCCCATCGGACCCGCACCTTCAACCGGGCTCAGCCCGACGACGCGTTCCTCCGACAGATAGATCCGGGCATGATCCGCCGAGAACTCATAACCCGAACGGGTGCGGAAGCGCACATCGGCATTCAGGTCCAGTGTGCGGGCATCGGCATCAAACAGACCGCTGCGCGCCAGAACGCCCTCGGCATCCCCATCCGCAGTAATCAGATCATAGTCGAGTTGCGGGGATTCCAGCTCGGTAATACGGGTCTCTTCGCCGCGGCGGCGGATAGCAGCGTCGGCGGTAACCATATAGGGGGTGCCATTCTCATCGCGGCCGGTGAAGCGCGGATTGATCATGCGGGCATCCTCGCCCACGGTGATCGGTATGGCATCCTCACCGCCGAGAGACCGCATCAGTATCTGCAAGATCACTGCTGCCACGATCAGCCCTGTCAGCGTCACAAGGCAGACCCGGAGCAGGCGGATAAAGGCCGTGCGTTGGCGCGCCTCGGCCAGTGTCGTGGCGCGCCGCGGTTCCCAAACGGTGTGCACCGGTTTGTGTAGCGGGGAGATATCAGCCGTTGTTGCGGTCATCAGAGCCTGTCAATGCGGGGCGGACGCGGCATGTTTATGGCAAAGCCGTCAGGAATGGGCGAAAATGTCAGTCTCGGCCCATCCGGCCAGATCCAGAGCGGCGCGGGTTGGCAGAAAATCAAAACAGGCTGCCGCCAGTTCCATCCGGCCCTCGCGTTCCAGCATGGCGGTCATTTGCTCGCGCAGCGCATGCAGATGCAGCACGTCAGACGCGGCATAATCAAGCTGCGCCTGGCTGAGCTCGGCGGCGCCCCAGTCCGAGCTTTGCTGTTGTTTGGACAAATCGATGCCGAGAAGCTCCCGAGTCACATCCTTCAGCCCGTGCCGGTCAGTATAGGTGCGGCAGAGCTTGGAGGCGATCTTGGTGCAGAAGACCGGTGACAGGGTAATGCCCAGGTCGCGCTGGATCATCGCCACATCAAAGCGCGCAAAATGCAGGATTTTGGTGATTCCGGGATCGGACAAGAGCGCTTTCAGATTGGGGCAGTCATAGGCGGAGCGGTCAAGCTGCACCACATGGGCATCGCCATCTCCGGCCGAAAGCTGAACCACGCACAGCGCATCGCGCACCAGCGACAGACCCAGCGTCTCTGTATCAATGGCCACAGCCGCCCCAAAATCCACGCCTGCTGCGAGGTCGCCCTTATGAAAATGTGTTGTCATCTGGCCTGTTCCTGCTCGTTTCATCCCGTCTAGCCCGCTTGCCCGGCAACAACAAGGCGGCAGAACGGAAGCACAGGACGGTTTCGCCCAAGGCGCGAGTAAAAACTGGAATTATTATAAAAAAGAGAGTATGTTCCCAGGCATGTTACAGACCGCACACGATCCCGATACGGACGGGCGTGTCGTTTTCGAGCTCCAGGAAGATGGCATACTTGTGGTGCGTTATACCGGCGACATCACGCTGGATTTGACCGAAAAATCAGGCGATATCCTCCTCCAGCATATCGCGGCCGGCATACGCCGGATTCTCTTTGATGTGGCCGGATGCACTCCGGTTTTCACCCCGGTCTCCGTGCTCGATGAAGTCCGGCGTATCGGGCGCGCGGCGGGCAAAGAGGCTCGCTTTTGCTATCTCGCCCCGGAAAACATGTTCACCCGGCATTTCATGCTGATAGAGGCGGCGGCCTTCAATGACGGCATCAACGTCAAATTCCTGGCCGATGAGAACGAAGCAAAGGCGTGGCTGATCGGCGATTAACCAGCCTCGCCGACAGCATTCAGGAATTATGACGGTCGTGATACCGGACAGGTGCGAAGGCCAAAAAGCGCATAGATCGGGCAAAATCCGAAAACTCCGGTGAGAAGCGGCACCAGCCCGATCCAGCCCCAAAGTGTGGCCGGGCCTACAAACACCAGAGAAATCAATACCAGACCAGCGATGATGCGCAGCGCGCGATCGATCCATCCTTCATTACGGGGCATGACACTTATCCTTCTTGCTCAAACCATTGGATTTGAAAACTGGACCGGATGTCCGCGCTCGTCGGTGACATTGTCACACAGCGCCTGCGGCAATCTGTTCCAGCCGACTTCGGTCAATGAGTTCAATCCGGCCGCGCGTCCGGACCAGAAGTCCGCTACGCTCGAAGTCTGCCAGCTTGCGGCTGACAACCGCACGTCCCGAAGCGGTCTCTGCCGCCAGCGCCTCATGGGTCGCGCGGATCGTAGTCCCGGTAGCAGCGAGACCGAGCAATGCTCGCGCCAGCCGTGCGTCGAAACCGGTGAGCGCCACATCTTCCACACGCTGCTCAAACGCCTCGAACCGTCTGGCAACGCTTGTCAACACGGAAATCCGGAACGCCTCATCGCAGCCCAGCAGCCGGAAGAAGTCCGCCGGCGGCAGCACTTCGCCCTCGATATCGGTTTCCGCGACACCCTCTGCGGTATAGTTCCGGCCATTGATCAGGCAGGAAAAGGTTTGCAGGCAAAGACCGCCGGGACCCACCCGGTACAGCACAACCTCACGCCCGGCCTCTGAGGTCAGGGAGACACGTATCGTCCCGCTCGACAGCGTCAGGAAGCCCGGACACTCCTCTCCAGGCCGGAACACCGCCGCTCCTGCTTTCAAGCGTATGGGAGTTGTCTTTTCCACCTGCATGATGTGCCCAGCCTATCGGCTCATTCCGCCGGAGGCGAGCGGTGTTACCCTTGCGCATGGGTCATGCGCGCTTCCAGACGAGAGGTATTCAGGCCTTGCGGACGAATTCGGTTTTCAGCCCCATCTGCCCCACACCCTCGATGCGGCAATCAATATCGTGATCCCCCTCGACGAGGCGGATATTCTTCACTTTTGTGCCGACTTTCACGACCTGGCTGGTGCCCTTGATCTTCAGATCCTTGATCACCGTCACCGTATCGCCATCGGCCAGCTCGGCGCCATTGGCATCGCGCCAGATGCGGACGTCTTCGGGGGCCGTTGCGCCGTCGCTCGCGGCCCATTCATGTGCGCATTCCGGACAGATCAGCAAAGCGCCATCCTCATAGGTCCATTCACAGGCACATTCCGGGCAGGGCGGGAGCGGGGTCATGGGGCGGGTCTTTCAGGGTTGGGGTTGGTCATTATGCGGGCAAAGCCATCTATCCGCCCGGGCCTGTCATGTCCATGCCCCGGTTCGCCAGCGTGACCGGGAAGCATTCATGCGGCGCGGCCGGGTCGAGTAGCCATTGCGGGCATGGGTGACGGATGCGGAGGGGGTCAGGGCCATATTCAAAACCCCTGAAAAACCATGTCCACAGCGCGGGTGATCTCACCCTGATGATCCGACAGGTCGGCCACTGCCGCACCGAGCGACGAGACGGGGACCGCCGCCATGGACTGGACGATCAGAACGAATGACCCGCCCTCAAGAGTGAAGACGGGGTTGAGGTGTCTGGCAGGTGGCGGGCTTTGATCCAGCGGCACCAGGGGGGCCACTACCCGCGTGCCGGTCCAGTCAAGAAAATCGCTTTGCAGATTCACCACGCGGACCCCGCCGGGCAGGTCATGCACGCTGAACCGCGCCATCAGAACTGCCGGTGTTTTTCAAGCGGCAGGCCGTTCTTTTCGACCCATGCATTATAGCCTTCGAGGGCGGCGCGGTTCTCTTCCAGCCACTGCGCGGCTTTCAGTTTGCGCACGGTGTCGCGCAGGCTGGCCTCGAATGTGGCGGACAGGTTGATATTCAGGGCGCGGGCCTCATCCAGGAGCACCGGGTCGATGGTCACATTGGTGGCGCGTTTGTTCATCTCAGGCCTCCTGCGGGCTGCGCATGCGCATTGATAACACACATCCGGGCCAAAGGGCAAAGCTGGCGCGGCCATGGGGATGCGGAGCCTGATTGTAATCCTGGCCTGCAGCCCGAACAGAGGTTCCAGGCGTTCGGTATCGTGCATAAACGGCGGCTGATGGACGGAGCAGCGGAAACAAATGGGATATCGCCGAACCCGTCAGGGTTCGCAAGCGCGGCTGCGCGCCCGCAGCTTCAGCGAGAAAAGAAGGTCCGGATGAACCTGAATAATAAAAGGGGGCTGACATAGATAGTGTGCCTGCCTTTACTTGAACCACCATTGTTGCAGGACATGAGCGAGATTGGCAACGG
>Ga0066644_10001370_pt1 | contig 13739 bp, 10 predicted proteins | sample CryGeyCG2114_020_FD_62735 | JGI IMG/M metagenome (GOLD analysis project Ga0066644, IMG submission 62735) | Groundwater microbial communities from aquifer - Crystal Geyser CG15_big_fil_post_rev_8/21/14_0.20 | ecosystem: Environmental > Aquatic > Deep subsurface > Groundwater | place: USA: Utah...
CGCCGCGCTCTCCACGGCTCTTTCGGGCCAAGTCGGAACGGGCAATCTCGCCGGGGTCGCCACGGCGATCGCGCTCGGCGGACCGGGGGCGATCTTCTGGATGTGGATCACCGCCCTGTTCGGCATGGCGCTCGCCTTCGCCGAGGGCAGCCTCGCGATCCGCTATCGCGAGACGACCAGCGACGGGGTCAAGCGCGGCGGCCCGATGACCTACATCCTCATGGGGCTCGGCCCGAAGTGGACCTGGCTGGCGGTGGTATTCGCGATGGGCACGCTGTTCTCGGGCCTCGTCACGGGCAATTCGATCCAGGCCAATGCGATGGCCGACGGGATGAACGAACTGTTCGGCATTCCCGAATGGATCGGCGGCCTGCTGACCGCTGCGGTTGTGTTCATCGTCATAATCGGCGGAATCAAGTCGATCGGCAATGTCGCCGAAAAGGTCGTGCCATTCATGGCAGCGACCTATATCGTCATGGCGCTGATTGCGCTGGTGCTCAATTTCCAGGATCTGGGCGAGACCTTCGGACTGATCTTCCACGGTGCCTTCAATCCGCAGAGCGCGGTCGGCGGCTTCACCGGCGCGGCGATCATCATGGCGATCCGCGCAGGCGTGGCACGCGGCCTGTTCTCGAACGAGGCCGGCCAGGGTTCGACCCCGATCGCGCACGCGGTCGCGCAGACCGATGATCCCGAGCAGCAGGGCCGCATGGCGATGCTCGGAACCTTCATCGACACGATCGTCATCTGCACCATGACTGCCCTCGTCATCCTGACGGTGGAGGGCAATTTCACCTCCAATGGCCAGCCGGTGATCCATGTGTGGCAATCGGACCGGGTCGGCTTCGAGATGACCAGCGGTGCCTTTGCCGCGGCCTTCCCGTTCGAGATCGGCACGGTCCCTCTGGGAACGCTGATCGCCTCGATCGCGCTGATCCTGTTCGTGTTCACCACGCTGCTGACGTGGAGCTATTACGGCGAACGTGCGATCACCTTCCTCTACGATCGGGTCAAGGGATCGACCCGCGCGGGCGAGAAGAAGCTGCACATGGCGTGGCGCGTGCTGTGGTGCGTGGTGATCTTCATCGGTGCCGCTCAGCCGAGCGAGCTGGTCTGGCGCCTGGGCGATATCTCCAACGCCGCCATGGCCCTGCCCAACCTGCTGGCGCTGGCCCTGCTCAGCGGCGTCGTCTTCGCGCTCGCGCGGGGCGACCGGACGGCCGGACCCACACACACCGCCGAAACTCCCGAAGAACCCGAGGAATACTGACCGGGTTCGGGTCTACACCTGCACAACAAGAAGGGGGCCGGACGTCGCTATGACATCCGGCCCCTGTTCTTTCTATGCAGCGTCCAGCGTCTCGCCGGCGGCAATACCTCAGCGCAGGCCGAATAGCCGCGCAAGGAAACCAGGCTCTTCCATGGGCTGGATCCGCCCGTGCGCCTGATAGCGCAACGAGCTGTCGCTATAGGGCTTGGGCTGCACCCAGCGGTCGGGGCGGCTGCTGCGGAAGGACAAGCTCGACATGGTTGTCTCCATGAATGGTCTTCCCACCGTCCTGCTGCGTAGAATCCCTAAGGGCCCGATCCGGTTCCCGTCCGGTTGCGCGCACGATGCGATTCGGCACGAGTCCAGACCATCGCCAGCAACACCAGTGCCGCGAGCGGCATCGGGTTGATCCCGAGCGGAAATGCCAGGGCCCGCGTCGCATAGGGAGCGAACCACAGCACCACCAGGACCAGTTTTTCGAAGTCGCGGAAACCGCGTGCCAGCCCCTGCTCGACCAACCACAGCGTGGGAAACAGCAAGAAGGGCAGGTCGTAATTGAACAGATAGGGCGAGGCGAGTGCGCTCGCCGCCAGGACCGCCGCGCCGACGCCGCGTGGATCGCCGGCAAAGCGCCGGTGGGCAAGCGCTACAGCGGCCAGCGCCACCAGCACCGAAAGCAAGCCCGCCACCAGCCCGGCACCCTCTCCGCCGAGCAAGCGGGCCTGCGCGAAAAAGGTGGTCATTCGCAGGAGGAAATCGGGATTGCTCCCTTCCATCAGCATCCCGCTCGCCTGCCAGCTGCTCGTATAGGCGGCCAGCGTTGCACTGCCGAAGATCAGCCAGGACAGCGCAAAGAGCCCGATGGCCACACCAGCCGCGAAAAGGAAGGCGCGCCAGCGCGAGCCGGCAGCGAACCACACCGGCGCAAGCACCGCCAGGTGCGGCTTGATCACCAGCGCGCCGATCGCGGCCCCCGCCAGTCCCGGCTGCCTTTCAAGCCGGTCGGCAGCGACGATGAGCAAGGCGCCCGTCAGCAAGCCGGTCTGGCCGTGCCCGGCGGCGATCAAGGCGCCCGGATAGGCAATGACGAGCGGCCACAGGCGGGGAAAGGCGCGAATGCCGGCCCAGGCCCAAAATCCCCAGGTCCCCGCGACCCAGACGATCCAGGCGAGCGCGAAGGGCAGCAGGCCCAGCGGCGCGACGACGAAAAGGAAAGGAGGCGGATTGACGAAAGCGAACCAGCCTTCGCTCCCTGTCGCGGTCTGGATGTGCTGCTGCACTGCGAGATCGTAGGCCGCAGCCGGATTGCCCGCGGCGGTCGCCTTTCCCGCCCCCCAAAAGGCCAGGAAATCGCTGCCGTCCGGGCCCATCGCCTTGATATAGGAATTGGCGAGCAACGCGAGGCTGGCGACCGCGAGCAACAGCGCATAGCCGCGCACCCGCTCGCGCGTCAGCCAGTCTGCCCGGCGCAGCCAATCCATCGGCGGGTACCCTCCCCTCGCAGCCAATCGAGCAAAGGGGTAGCGCGCCGAACTCGCGCTAGCCAGTTGAGCCAGGCGGCAATCCCCGCCCGCGCCCTGGTTCACGCGGTCTTGGAGGCGATCCAGCGATCGATCTTCGCCTCGAGCACCGGCAGCGGCAGGCTGCCCGTGTCGAGCACTTGGGCGTGGAACTCGCGAATATCGAAATCAGCGCCCAGCAGCGCTTCGGCCTTTTTGCGCAATTCCTGGATCTTGAGCGCACCGACCTTGTAGGCCAGCGCCTGCGAGGGGATGGCGATATAGCGTTCGACCTCGGCCACCACCTCGGTCCGGGTCATGCCCGAATTTGCGAGCATGAAGTCGATGGCCTGCTCGCGCGTCCAACCCTTGGCGTGGAGACCCGTGTCGACCACCAGGCGCATGGCCCGCAGCTGTTCGTCCTGCAGCGTGCCGTAACGGTTCCACGGATCTTCGAAAAAGCCCATCTCGTAGCCCAGCGTCTCCGAATACAGCGCCCAGCCCTCGACATAGGCGGTGTTGCCGCCGAAACGCATGAAGGCAGGCAGCTTGTCGTTCTCGCGCGCAAGGCTGATCTGGAAGTGGTGGCCCGGCGCGCCTTCGTGGAGATAGAGCGTGACATTGCCGTTCGTCAGGCGGCTCGGCAGGTCATAGGCATTGAAATAGAAGGTCCCCGGACGCGACCCGTCAGGTGCCCCCGACTGGTATGACCCACCCGCCTGGAACTGTTCGATCGACGGATCATAGGGCTTGATCTCGAGGGGGGTCTTAGGAACGAGGCTGAAGTAGTCGCCGATCTTCTCGTCGACCTGCTTACCGATATCGTAATAGCTCTGCGTCAGCGCTTCGCGGCTTTCGGGTTTAAATTGCTCGTCGGTGCGCACGTAGTCGAAGAATTCGTTGAGCGTGCCGGTGAAGCCGACCTCTCGCTTGATTGCCTCGATGTCGTTCTTGATCCGCGCCACTTCGCTGAGGCCGAGATTGTGCAGGTAATCGGCGGTCAGCGGCAAGGTAGTCGTCTGTTCGATCATCTGGGCATAGAGCTCCTCGCCGCCCTTCATCTGGCTGAGGCCGACACTCTTGCGCGCCACAGGCAGGTATTCGTCGCGCAGGAAATCGCGCATGCGCGCATCCGCTGCATAGATCTGCTTCGTCTTCTCCTCATAGGCCGCGGCCAGCCGCGCCTTGTCTTCTTCCGAGAAATCCTCGGGGAAGTTCTTGACTGGCTTCATGTATTGCGAATCCGCAATCGGGATCGCCAGCATGGTGTCGAACTGTTCGATCACATTGCCGATGGTCAGACTAGTCTCGAGGACGCCGCTTTCCATGCCCTCGCGGAACTTCTCGATCGCGCGGCCCGAGATGGCGATGTAATCGTCGTGACGCGAGAGGTTGTCCTCGTAATTCGCCAGCGTCTTGAACTGAGCCGCCGAATCGCCGCTGGCGAAGGTGGGATAGAAGGTGTGGAATCCCGAAAAATGGTTCACCGGTCGCACCTCGGTGAGCGCCCGGATCTCGTCGGTCTGGCCGCGGAGCGAGGTTTCTTCCTGATATTTGAAGACGTCGTAGGCAAGCTGGTCGGTTTCGCTCAGCTTGCTGCGGTCGATCAGTTCCAGCTTGGCGAGATTGAGCTGCGTGTCGAGGCGGCTCGCATAGAAGGAGGCATCGGTCAGGAAATCGCCCAGCCGGTCGGCATCCTTGTCGTCGCCGCGGAACAGGCGCCCCAGCGGGTTGAGTTGCAGGCTGCGTTGGTCGGCATCCTCGAACAGGGCGAACAGCTTGTCATGCTCGCTCGCCTGCGCGGTAGCGTCCTTGGCTTTGTGGTGATCGCGTGCCAGCGCCGGGCCGGAGGCAAGGACGAGCGCGAGAGCGGCACCCGAAGCGAGAGCGTGGCGAACCAGTTTCATGCGAATATCCCCTGTATTGCGTATTACACCGGCAATACAGGTACTGCAGTCGAGAGCAAGGCGCCCTCCCATGACCGTGCCATGCCGCTCGACCGGCGTCATTCCCGCTGGTCAGGCGGCGATCGTGTCCTCGCGCCGGCGCGCGCCGATCGGGCGATCGCCCGAATAGGCGAATTCCGGGGCATCATAGGAAATCGCCGGAATTTCCTCGCGCTCGCGCCAGTAATCCTGGTTATGCCGCCATTCGGCCTTGCCGCCCCGCCGAGGCATCGTATCGAGCCCGCGCATGAGATAGCCAGGGTTGAAATTCTCGCTCTCGATCCACGGCAGGATGTCCATGCCTTCGTCTTCGGCACGGAACTTTACCTCGACCCGGTCCGCGCCGTGCTCGCGCATATGGTTGAGCAGGCCGCAGACGAAATCGCCCATCATGTCGACCCGCAGCGTCCAGCTGGCGCGGAAATAGCCCATCACCCAGGCCATGTTGGGCACGCCGGTGAACATCATCCCGCGATAGGTAACGGTATCGGCCCAATCGACAGCTTCGCCGTCTACGGTAAAAGGAATGCCGCCCATCACGAGCAGGTTGAAACCGGTGCAGGCGACGATGAGGTCGGCTTCGATCTCCGCGCCCGTGGCGGTCCTGACACCTTTTTCGGTGAAACGGTCGATCGTGTCGGTCACCACGGTCAGCTTGCCCCCGACCGCTGCCTTGAACACGTCACCTTCGGGGCAGAACGCCAGCCGCTGCTGCCAGACGCGATATTTGGGCGTGAAATGCGGCTCGAATTCGAAATCGGGCTTGCCGGTGAAGGCGCGCACGAGTTCCTTCAGTTCCTCGAACACCACTTCGGGTTCTTCCTGGCACCGACGGGTAAGCTGGTCCTGATCGTACATGATCTGCTGCCGCACGATGCGGTGCACGGTCGGCTCGTCGACCCCGATTTCGCGCAGGCGATCGGCCAGTTCGTTCTTGTTCTCGCTGCAGAAGAAATAGGTCGGCGATCGCTGGAGCATGGTCACATGCGCCGCCTTTTCGGCGAAGGCCGGGACCACTGTGGCCGCGGTCGCACCCGAACCGATCACCAGAACACGCTTGCCGGCATAATCGTAATCGGGGTCCCACTTCTGCGCGTGGACGAAACCGCCCTTGAAACCGCTCAGTCCTTTCTCCTGCCATTCGGGCGGGAGATAGGGGTTCTCGTGGTCGTAATAGCCCTGGCACATCCACAGGAAATGGCAGGTGAAGGTCAGCTCGATTCCATCGGGGAGCCGGGTCACGGCGACGGTCCACAGGCCGGTGTCGCGCGAATAGGCGCAGGAGGTGATCCGGTGGCCGTAGCGGATGTGCTCGCCGATCCCGTTCTCATCGATAACCTCGCCCATGTATTTAAGGATTTCCTCGGCGCTCGCGATCGGCGCGCCGACCCATGGTTTGAAGCGGTAGCCGAAGGTGTAGAGGTCGCTGTCCGAACGCACGCCGGGATATTTATGCGTATCCCACGTGCCCCCGAAGGTGTCCTTCATCTCTAGGATCGCATATCTCGCCCAGGGGCATTGCTGCTGCAGGTGATAGGCCGAACCCACCCCCGAAATCCCCGCTCCGACGATCAGCACGTCCACATGGGTGGCCGCTGGATCGCCCTCGATCGCACCGACAGCATTCATTCGCCTCTCCTCTCACGGCGGTGTTTATCACACCTGAGAGCACGACTTTGCATTGATCCGCGTCAAATCGCCCCGTGGGCCGCGGTTATTCGATCACCCGGCCACGAACCATGACCCATTCGACCTTCTCCAGCGTGGAGATGTCGTCGAGCGGATTGGCATCGACAGCGATGATGTCCGCCGAATAGCCGGGCGCGATGCGGCCGATCTCGCCTTCCATGTCGAGGACCTTGGCCGCTGTTGTGGTCGCACTGGCAAAGGCCTGCCGCGGAGTCATGCCCTGAGCGACCATCAGCGCGAATTCGCCGGCATTGCGCCCGTGGCTGAAAACCCCGGCATCGGTGCCGAAGGCGATCGGCACGCCCCAGCGCAGCGCCTTGCCCATGAACACGCGGGCGGTGTCGGCCACCGCCTCGATCTTGGCTTCGACCACCGGCGTATAGACGCCCTTGCCGAGCCGCTCGGTCACACCCTTGAAGGCCATCAGCGTCGGGACCAGTACGGTGCCGTTCTTCTTCATCTCGCGCGCAGCTGCTTCGTCGAGATAGGTGCCGTGCTCGATCGTATCGATGCCCGCGCGGCTCGCCGCCTCGATCCCGCGCGCGCCATGGGCATGGGCCATCACCTTGAGGCCGAGCGAGTGGGCGGTATCGGCGATGCTCTTCATTTCGGCATCGGTGAAATGCGCCTCGAGCCCGCGCCCCTGCTGGCTCAGCACACCGCCAGTCGCGGTGATCTTGATGACATCGGACCCGTTCTGGCTGGCGAGGCGGACCTTCTCGGCACATTCGACCGCGCCGGTGCAGGTAAAGCCGGTGTCGAGCACTTCGTTGACCTCGGGACGGAAGCCGTTGACGTCGCCGTGGCCGCCGATGATCGCCAAGGGCACGCCCGCCGCGATGATCCGTGGGCCGGCTATGAAGCCCTCCGCCGTCCCGCGGCGCAGCGCGAAGGCGGTTTCGGGCCCGCTGCCCGCTTCGCGCACCGTGGTGAAGCCTGCCAGCGCGGTGATCCTTGCGTTCTTGGCACCGACCACCACACCCCATTCGTCCGGTTCGACCGCGCCTTTCCAGAAATCGCCACCCGGATCGCCGGTCAGGTGTACATGGAGGTCGATCATACCGGGCGCCAGGATCTTGCCCGCGAGATGCACCATGGTCGCGCCTTCGGGCACGCCGGTGAACCCGTCTTCGATACTGACGATCCGCCCGTCGGTGACGGTCACGGTCGACTTGCCCCGCGGAGCGCTGTCGGCATCGACGATGACGCCGTCGGCGTGGATTATGGTGGTGTCGGCCAGCGCAGGCGTGGCCACAAGCGCGGCCGCGAGCGCGGAAATGATGGTGAATTTGATGGTATCTCTCCCTTTCGGCGAGAGATGCCTGTCTCCGCCACCAAGGGCAAGCGAAAGCCGTGTCCCTAGAAGGTGTAGCCGATCCCCAGCGCGCCCATCCACTGGTCGGCATCTCCCCTGATCGAGGTGAAGGGCGAGCGCTTGGCATCGCCCAGCATGCGCGAATAGCCGCCGAGAACGATCAGGGCGAGGCCGCCATTGGCGAGATCGCCGTCTAGGTCGATCGCGCCGAGCAGGTTGACGCCTGCGCTTTCGAAGCCGCCCTGCGCCTGGAAGGCAGGCAGCGCCCCACCGGCGGGTACCGAGTAATAATAAGCGGCATAGTCGTCATCGACATGCGTCGCACCGAGCGAGAGCGAGATCGCCGCGCTACGGCTGACCGGGGTGAAATAGGTCACGGTCGGGGTCACCGTCATGCCGTCATGGGCCCCCGCGACATCCCACAGAGCATCGAGATTGAAGCTGAGGCTGTCGTAAGGGTTGAGCAATCCGGGAAAGCTGACCCCGGCGCTCGGCCCGACCTCGAATGCCGTATCGAGTTCGCCGTAGCTCTCCACCACCGGATCCTCGATCTGCGTCGCGCGGTTGCGATTGAGCTTGGCCGCAACCCCGGCAGCGAGGGCGACTTTGCCATCGGCATCGGGAATGAAATCGAGCGCCACCCCGCCCGGACGCGGATTGATGCCGACTCCGCCGAGGCTGCCCTGGATGATCGGCAGCGGCGAGACGACGTGGTCGTCCGAGCCCTTGTAGCTGGGGGAATAGACCGCGCCCGCGCCGATGCTCAGCCAGTCGCCATCGAAAACCGATCCTTCGTAAGCTTCGCGCGCCGTATCGCTGTCGCCCGCCTCCTGGGCCGTTAGAGGTGTAGCGGCGGCGAACGCGAAGCCAAGCGCGATGGCGGAGATGGTTTTCATCGGATTTCCCTCAGTTCCCTGTTTGTTGTCCAACCCCTGTCGCATTCGGGCGTTCCCGAACGCGCGGGCCAAGACGATTGCCGCGGCCCTGCATCGCGCTTAAGCCCTGCCCCGATGAACGGGCGCGCGACAGATTTGGCGGTGGTCGGCGGGGGACTGGCGGGCGGATTGTCGGCGCTGGCCGTCCACCGCGCGCATCCCGAGATGCGGATTGCCCTGTTCGACACAGGCGAGACGCTGGGCGGCAACCACCGCTGGAGCTGGTTTTCCAGCGATCTGGATCGCGCAGGCGCTGAATTGCTGTCGCCGTTCCGCCAGACCGAATGGAATTGCGGCTACGATGTTGCCTTCCCTGGTCACGAGCGGACGCTGGGGACCGGCTACCGTTCGCTTGCCAGTCGCGATTTCGATGCCGCATTGCGGCGCGCCTTGCCGCCAGAGGCAATCCACACGCGCAGCCGGGTGGCACGGCTGTCGCGCGACGGCGTGACGCTGGAGAGTGGCGAACATGTCGCGGCCCGCGTGGTGGTCGACTGCCGCGAGTTCGAACCTTCGACGCATCTACGCGGCGGCTGGCAGGTGTTCATGGGCCGCCATCTGCAGACCCGCGGCCCGCATGGTCGCACCCGCCCGATCGTGATGGATGCGCGCGTACTCCAGCACGATGCCTATCGCTTCGTCTACTCCTTGCCGCTCGGCGCCGATGAGATCTTCGTCGAAGATACCTACTACACCGACGGTCCGCTGCTCGACCGCGAGGCGCTTTCGCAACGGATCGATCGCTATTGCGCGGCGATGGGTTGGCAAGGGGAAACCATCGGGAGCGAAACCGGCGTACTGCCCGTCATCACCGGGGGCGATTTGGCTGCCTATCATGCCAGCCTCGGGGAGCCGGGTATCGTGCGCAGCGGCGCGCGCGCCGGGTTCACCCATCCGTTGACCAGCTACACGCTTCCCTTCGCCGTCGCGAATGCGCTGGAGCTCGCGCGCCTTGCTCGCCTTCCGGGCGACGAGCTCGCCACCCTGTTCGAGCAGCGCGCCCGCGACCACTGGCGCGCCACACGCTTCTACCGCCGCCTCGGCCGCATGCTGTTCGACGCGGCCCGGCCCGAGGAACGATACCGGGTGTTCGAGCGCTTCTATCGCCTGCGCGAGCCGCTGATCGAGCGTTTCTACGCCGGCCGTTCGTCCACCGCCGACCGGCTGCGCATCCTTTCGGGCAAGCCGCCCGTAGCTGTATCCGCCGCGGTCCGGGCACTGCTTGGCAAGGGCAGCCCGCTGGTCCATGAAAGGTCGCAATGAACGCCGAGACGACTACTCCCGTTACCCCGAGCGACGCGACCATGCCCGACAGACCTTCCGCGGGCGGCAAGAGCGCCTGCGTGATCGGGGCAGGCTTCGGCGGCTTGGCGCTCGCCATTCGGTTGCAGTCGGCGGGCATCCGCACCACTGTGGTCGAGGCGCGCGACAAGCCCGGCGGTCGCGCCTATTTCTGGGAAAGGGACGGCTTCACCTTCGATGCTGGACCGACCGTCATTACCGATCCCGACTGCCTGAAGGAATTGTGGGCGCTCTCGGGCCACGACATCGCCGAGGATGTCGAACTGATGCCGGTGATGCCATTCTACCGTCTCGCCTGGCCCGACGGCACGCAATTCGACTATTCGAACGACGAAGAGCAGCTGTTCCGCGAGATCGCGCAGCTCAATCCGGCCGATGTCGCGGGCTACCAGCGCTTCCTCGAATATTCCGAAGCCGTCTATCAGGAAGGCTACGTCAAGCTGGGCCACGTACCCTTCCTCGACTTCAAGTCGATGCTCAAGGCCGCGCCCGCGCTCGCGAAGCAGCAGGCGTGGCGCAGCGTCTACTCGATGGTCTCGAGCTATGTCGAAAACGAGAAGCTGCGCGAGGCGCTGAGTTTCCACACGCTGCTGGTCGGCGGCAACCCGATGAAGACCAGCAGCATCTATGCGCTGATCCACAAGCTCGAGGTCGACGGCGGCGTGTGGTGGGCCAAGGGCGGCACCAACCGGTTGATCGCCGGAATGGTCCGCCATTTCGAGCGGCTCGGCGGGACCCTCCGCCTGCACGATCCGGTGGTGCGCATCCACACGCTGGGCAAGCAGGTGACCGAGGTGGAAACGCATTCGGGCTGGCGCGAACGCTTCGACGCCATCGCCAGCAATGCCGATATCATGCACAGCTACAAGGACCTGCTCGCCGGCTCGAAGCGCGGTGCAGACTATTCCCGCAGCCTCGCGCGCAAGAGCTTCAGCCCGAGCCTGTTTGTGGTCCATTTCGGGATCGAGGGCAGCTGGCCGGGCATTCCGCACCACATGATCCTGTTCGGACCGCGCTACAAAGGCCTGCTCGAAGATATCTACGACCACGGCGTCCTGCCGCAGGATTTCTCGATCTACCTGCACCACCCGACGGTTACCGACCCGTCGATGGCGCCAGTGGGCATGAGCACTTTCTACGCGCTGATCCCCGTGGCGCACATGGGCAAGCTGGCGCTCGACTGGGAAGAGATGGGGCCGCTGCTGGAGAAACGTATCCTCGACGAGCTCGAGCACCGGCTGATACCCGGCCTGCAAGAGCGCATCGTGACAAAATTCCACTATGCACCGCGCGATTTCGCAATGGACCTCAACGCGCATATGGGCAGCGCCTTCAGCCTCGAACCCTTGCTCACGCAGAGCGCCTGGTTCCGCGGACACAATCGCGACGACGTGCTCGACAATTTCTACCTCGTCGGTGCGGGGACGCATCCGGGCGCCGGCATACCGGGCGTTGTCGGCAGCGCGAAGGCGACTGCGGGCTTGATGCTGGAAGATCTGGCCGTATGAGCGGCGCAATGAAACGTCTTGCTGTCTATTGCGGTTCGGCTTCGCCCGAAGACCCGCGTTATATCCAACTCGCTTACGAAGTCGGCAAGGGCCTTGCCGAGCGAGGCATCGGCGTCGTCTACGGCGGTGGCCGCCTGGGCCTGATGGGGGCAACTGCGCGCGGTGCGCTGGAGGCGGGGGGCGAGGTGATCGGGGTGATCCCCGATGCGCTGGCCAATTCCGAAGTCGCCAACCATGACTGCACCGAACTCTACACCGTATCGGGCATGCACGAGCGCAAGCAGCGCTTCACCGATCTGTCGGATGGCTTCGTGACCATCCCCGGCGGTGTCGGAACGATGGACGAGCTTTGGGAAGCCGTCAGCTGGGCGCAGCTGGGCTATCACACCAAGCCCGTCGGCCTGCTGAACGCCTTCGGCTTCTACGACCACCTGATCGCCTTCAACCGCCACATGGCCAATGTCGGCTTCGTGCGGTCGGCGCACCAGGGCATCATCCTCGATGCCGAGACGCTCGCCGCGCTGCTCGACAAGATGATGCGCTACGAGCCACATACGCCGATTTTCCAGATGAAGGCGGCAGACCTCTGAACAAGCCGCGCCCCCTCGTCCCCTCACGCTACCTGCGGCCCACGCCGGCGCGGGCCGGGGGCGGACGCGACCGCGCCATCCTGGTCGAGAAATCGCTCGAATCGATCGAACAGGGCTCGCACAGCTTCGCGGCAGCCTCAAAGCTGTTCGACAAGGCGACGCGCGAACGCAGCTGGTTGCTCTATGCCTGGTGCCGCCGCTGCGACGACATCGCCGACAACCAGGACAAGGGCGGGCCGCTGGGCGACCAGGGCACGCCGAAGGATGCCGAGGACCGGGTGCAGGCCTTGCGTGTCCTGACCCGGCGCGCCTTCGAGGAACAGCCGACAGCCGATGCCGCCTTCGACGCGTTTGGCCTCGTCGCCGACGAATGCGGGCTGACGCTCGACGAAGCGAACGACGTGATCGCCGGCTTCGCGCTCGATGCCACGCGTTGGAGCCCGAAGACCGAAAAGGACATGCTGCGCTATTGCTACCACGTCGCGGGAGCGGTCGGCATCATGATGGCGCGAATCATGGGCGTGCATCCCGACGATGGCGAAACGCTCGACCGGGCTTGCGACCTCGGCCTCGCCTTTCAGCTCGCCAATATCGCGCGCGACATCGTCGAGGACGATGCCGCCGGGCGCTGTTATCTGCCCAAGAGCTGGCTGGATGAGATGGGCTGGCAGCAGGGCGAGCATGCCCTGCCCGAAAACCGCTTCCGGCTCGCCTGGCTGATGCCGCGGCTGATCGCGCTGATGGAAAAGCATGAGGCTGCGGCCAGGCTCGGCACGAAGCGGCTGCGCTTCCGCCAGCGCTGGGCTGTGCTCGCCGCCGCGCGCATCTATGGCGCCATCGGGCGCAAGGTACTCAGCCGCGGACAACTCGCCTGGGACCGGCGGATCCGCGTGAGCGGGCTGGAAAAGCTGTGGCACATGACCGCCGCCTTCTTCGAAGCGATCTGGAATCGTCCGAAGGGGCCGCGCGAACCGATCCTCTGGAGCCGCCACGATTTCAAGCCGGTGGCGGGCTGGTAACGCTCTTCGTATAGTCAGTGCGAGAAAGCACGCAGGGCCGACGCGGCAATCCAGCATCCAAGCGTGCCGAGAGCCGAGAAGGCTGGTGCGGGATTGCTTCGCCTACCGCTCGCAATGACTTGAAAAATGGGTTAGCGGCACCCGCATGATCTCGAAACTCCTGATTGCCAATCGCGGCGAAATCGCCTGCCGCATCATCCGCACCGCGCGCGAAATGGGGATCGCGACCGTCGCGGTCTATTCGGATGCCGATGCCAAGGCGCTGCATGTACGCTCTGCCGACGAGGCGGTTCATATCGGCCCCTCGCCCGCTGCCGAGAGCTACCTTGTCGGCGAAAAGATCATTGCAGCAGCCAAGGACAGCGGCGCGGAGGCGATCCATCCGGGTTACGGTTTCCTGTCCGAGAACGCGGGCTTCGCGCAGGCGGTGATCGATGCCGGACTGATCTGGGTCGGTCCCAAGCCCTCCAGCATCGAGGCGATGGGCCTGAAGGATGCGGCCAAGAAGCTGATGCGCGAGGCGGGCGTGCCCGTCACCCCCGGTTACGAGGGCGAGGACCAGTCGGTCGAGCGCCTCAAGAAAGAGGCCGACGCCATCGGCTATCCTGTGCTGATCAAGGCGGTCGCGGGCGGCGGCGGCAAGGGCATGCGCAAGGTCGATGCGGC
>Ga0066644_10001374_pt1 | contig 13700 bp, 7 predicted proteins | sample CryGeyCG2114_020_FD_62735 | JGI IMG/M metagenome (GOLD analysis project Ga0066644, IMG submission 62735) | Groundwater microbial communities from aquifer - Crystal Geyser CG15_big_fil_post_rev_8/21/14_0.20 | ecosystem: Environmental > Aquatic > Deep subsurface > Groundwater | place: USA: Utah...
GCTTAAAACTCAAGGAGTAAAAATGAAAAATATATTTAGATATTTAACTTTAGCAACTATCGTACTCTTCGGAGTTGGTAGTGTATATGCTGGAGGAGGCAATCGTACAGGTACAGCCGGGGCATCTCAGCTGCTTGTACCAGTTGGTCCTCGTGGTATCGCTATGGGAGAATCCAATGTTGCTTCAGCCACGGGTTTGGAAGCTTTATTTTGGAACCCAGCTGGTGTTGCCATAATGGATAATTCAGCGTCATTAACCTTTTCACATCAAGATTATATTGCTGATATTGGTGTAGAATATGGTGCTGTTGCTGCAAACTTTGAAGGATTTGGAGTTCTATCGTTTTCCATTAAATCACTTGGTATTGGAGACATACCTGTAACAACAACTGAACATCCTGACGGTACAGGTCAAACATTCGCACCTCGTGATCTAGTAGCTGGTATTACTTATGCAAGAAGATTAACTGATAAAATTTCAGTTGGTGTTACTGCTAATTTAATATCAGAAACAATTGACCAAGTAAGTGCAAGCGGATTTGCATTTAATGTTGGTGTAGCTTATCAAGATTTGGCTGATATTACAGGTTTAAGTTTTGGTGTAGTTATGAAAAACATTGGACCTCAACAAACATTTGATGGTCCCGGTTTGTTAAGAATAGCTACTGTTGGCGATCAAAATCGTCCACCTAACTTTACCTCTATTAATTCAGCAGCTTTTGATTTGCCAGCTTCTTTTGAACTTGGCTTAAGCTATGCACCTTCTATAGACGAACATAATTCACTTTTAATAACAAGCTTATTCCAGAACAACAACTTCTCAGAAGATGGTTATAAATTTGGATTAGAATATGGATATGATAACACTCTATTTATCAGAGCCGGTTATCAAATGCAAGCTGCAAACAGCGAAAACTTTATATATGATTATTCAGCTGGTGTTGGTCTTAATTATGACCTATCCGGCATAGCCTTACAAGTTGATTATGCTTACAAGCATTCTGACTTCTTTGGTGGAAACCATATATTTGGTGTTAGCTTTGCCTTCTAATAGTTTAGCAGGAGTATAATCTCCTAATAAAAATTATTAGTTAATATTAACCGTACAGCCGAATAGACTGTACGGTTTTTTTATTGCTTAAACTAATGTTTGATGAATAATTATTACGGAATGACCTGAGTTTTATTGAATAAGATATAATTTAGCAGTTTGTGAGTTAGGATCAATTTTTAATGCTTGTCTTAAATATTTATTTCCTAAATTTTTATTACCCATTAATTTATAAATCCTTCCTAGATTTATTAGTGCTAATATAGATTTTGGATTTATTGATATTTGTTTTTTAAAACTTGCAATAGCTTCTTCGGCATTATTTAACATTGCATAGGAATTGCCCAAGTTTAAGAAGCCATTTGGTATGTCAGGGTCCAAAGCTAAAGCCTGTTTGTAATAATTTATTGCTTTCTTTCCGTTTTTATACCCGATAGCATAAATGTTTCCCAAAGTAAAATATACATATGGATTTGTGCCGTCCATTTCTTTGGCTTTATTTAAAAGCTCTTCTGCTTTTTGATATAAAGAATTTTCAAAATAAACTATACCCAATAATTCTAAATATGAAACTTCTTCAGGTTTTGAATCTATTGCTTTAATAATTGAAGAAATAGCAAGGTCATATTGTTTTGTGCTTCTATATATTTTACCCAACAAATAATTTGCTTCGTGATAATCCGGTTTCAATTTAAGAGCTTCGTCTAAATTTCTAACCGCAGCCTGAAGTTTTCCTTTTTCAAAATAAACTTCTGCCAAATAAAAAAATGTTCTTGCATTTGGATTATTAATTAATCCTTTTTCCAAATAAGTAACAGATGAATCTAAATAATCTTCTCTGTGATCGTATTCTTTAAAATACTCCAGATAAGCTATTCCTTTTCTTGCATCTTTTAATTTGTCGTTTTCATCTATCGCTGCTACCAGTTCAATAGTAGGTTGTTTTTCAGGATGACGGACTATATCCCAATTGATAACTGATTTATAAGCGTCCTTTCTTATCCAGTGATCTGATAAAGAAACTCCGTGCAATGTATTTGCTGTACCAGTTTGTTTCATATGGCAAGGGACACAGTTAAGTGAGGCATTATGTGAAAAACCCTTTATCATGTTTATTTCTTTAGAAGGATGGCAGCCTAAACACTTATCATTATAATGCTGAATCTGAAATGTTTTAATTGATTTATGAACATCGTGACAAGTAAAACAAACTAATTTTCCGTTGCTTTCTGTAAAACATTTACTCATCATTAATCTGTGGGGACTGTCGCCAACTTCAATTGCTTCAGTTTTAGTTACCTTTGGATAATAAACAGACCTGTTCTTTGAAAGTAATTGTCCCGCTCTGAAATCAAAAGATCCGTTTTCATTTTGTAAAACCCAGGCTTTCCCTTCAAGATGACACTGCATGCAAATTGATAACTGTCTATCTGATGAAAGATTTAAAGGATTTACAATTGTCTTTGCATTTTCCGAAATTTTACCCAATGAGTTATTAACATATTTAATATGAAGTTCACCGGGTCCGTGACATCTTTCACAGCCAATGCCAAGCATAAATGGTTTTTCAAATCTGTCTATTGAGTTGGGAGTCTCTTTTAAATAAGCACTGTGACAGTTGATACATTTTTTTGCAGCGAATCTGGAAAATCTTAAATTCTTATTTTCTTTGTATCCGGGACTTAAAACCCAAGTTTGTTGAAATGTATTCCATGTTAAAGGCAGCTGATAAAACCTTCTGTTAATTTCATAAAAATACATTCTTAAATTATGTCCTGAACCTACAGAATACTCAGCTTCCTTAACAATTCTGTGAATAACTTTTCCGTTTTCGTCTAAGCGATATTCTTCTTGAAAATATTTATTATCCTTTTCGAACATTCTATAATAGTAATTGTTCTTTTCATCATACACAGGTTTTGATTGCGGATATTTTTCAACAATAATTTCAGGAGTAAGTTTTTCTAATGAGTGCCCCATCTCTGCGTGTTTATAATCATTAGAAATATCTGCGTGGCAGGAGTAACATTTTTCTTTACCAACAAATTTAACATTACTTGCTGTGTTTAAGTAGATTATTCCGTTGTCATTTACAACTTCGTTTTCGTTAAAAATATAATCACCTGATGTTTGAAGAGAATAGACCACAAAAGCTATAATAGCTAAAAGTGGAACCACAGCTATTTTTATAAATTTTTTAATTGAATTTTTTTTAGAGTTTAGTTCTGTCATTTTATAATTAATAATTAGGCTTTCAAGTATTGATTTGCAATCTATGAAATTTATTTCATAAATTTAAGTAAGTATAAGTTAATAACATCGGAGTATATTATGCAAAGTAAAACAAAAAAATATTTTGGATTATTTCTGTTAATAATTTTATCGTTTGCTACCGGTTTTATTGTTAAAAGCACAGATGAAGTAGTAATTACAAATATAATGATCACTGAGGCTGGTAATTTAATAGGGCTGCAATTCACTACCAAAGAAAAAGATTCTATGCAAGTTTTACTTAAGGAACAATTAGATTATTATAAAACAATAAGGGATACAAAACTTAAAAACAGTGTTGTTCCGGCAGTTTCTTTTAATCCTATTCCAATCGGTTTTAAAAACACTAATAAAAAATCTTCTCTCAATTTAAGTGATTATTCTAATGTAATAATGCCAAAGGATATTAATGACTTAGCATATTACTCCATCGGACAACTTTCTGAACTGTTAAAAACCAAAAAAGTAACTTCCACTGAATTAACAAAAATGTATTTAGGAAGACTCAAAAAATTTGATCCCGATTTGAATTGTATAATAACATTAACAGAAGAACTTGCATTTGAGCAAGCTAAAAAAGCAGATGAAAATTTTGAAAAAGGAATTGTGCTAAGTCCATTGCAGGGCATTCCATATGGAGTAAAAGATTTACTATCTACTAAAAACTATAAAACTACCTGGGGTGCAATGCCTTACAAAGATCAATATATTGATGAAGATGCAGAAGTTGTAAAAAAATTAAATAAAGCCGGTGCAGTTTTAGTTGCTAAGTTAACACTTGGCGCTTTGGCAATGGATGATTATTGGTTTGGAGGTAGAACAAGAAATCCTTGGGATACAAGTAAAGGCTCTAGTGGCTCTTCGGCAGGCCCTGCTTCTGCAGTATCTGCAGGACTTGTACCCTTTGCAATAGGAACAGAAACATGGGGATCAATAATTTCTCCCTCTACTGTCTGCGGTGTATCCGGTTTAAGACCAACTTACGGTAGAGTAAGCAGAACAGGAGCTATGGCACTGAGTTGGTCAATGGATAAAATTGGTTCAATTTGTAGAAACGCAGAAGACCTTGCAATAGTTTTTAATTCTATTTACGGAAATGATCTACAAGATCAGACTCTTTATGATTATCCATTTAATTACTCAAATAAAATCGATTTTAAAAAGCTAAAGATCGGTTATTTAAAAAATGATTTTGATAAAAAATATGATTTTAAATTACATGACTCACTTACACTTAACACATTAAAAAAATTAGGTGCAGACTTAATTCCGATTGAACTGCCTGATATTCCGGTAAATGCAATACAAATAATACTAACGGCAGAAGCCGGTGCTGCTTTTGATGACCTTACATTAAGCGGAAGGGATGATCTGTTAACAAGACAGGGAAAATATGAGTGGTCAAATATTTTCAGAGCATCCAGATTTATTCCGGCAGTAGAATATGTAAACGCAAACAGAATTCGTTTTTTGTTGATTCAAAAAATGTATGAATTAATGCAAAAAATAGATTTTTATATTTCTCCATCCTGGGAAGGAAATAATTTGCTCTTGACTAATCTGACAGGAAATCCCAGCGTTGTTGTACCAAACGGATTTTCTAAAGATGGAACTCCCACAAGTATAACATTTACAGGCAGATTGTTTGATGAAGGATTAATAATTTCAGCGGCAAAATTTTTTCAGGATGCAACCAATTTTCATTTAAAGCATCCGGAGATGTTTAAGTAAAGGGAAGATCATAATCTTCTAAAATCATAATTCGTTAATCAGTGTTCTTAAATCAAAAAGAATATCCAACAAGGAATATCGATTTGAGAACAGGGAAGATTTATAAGATTCTAAGAGTTGCTATTTTTTTGTGCTGTTTCAACACTCTTTACAAAAATTGAAATTAATTCATCATTTTCTTTTAATACTTTTTCAAGTTTTTCATCAAAATTATAAAGATTTGCATTCTTAATAATTTTTAAGCAAATATACGTCTCTCTCAATTCTTTTAGAACTATTTTTATTTTATGAATAAAATCTTTTCTTGATTCCCCGCTTTGTGCTTCCCCATAATTCAATGATGCAGAAGTACCTGATCGTACTAATTGGCCAGCTAAATGAGTACCAGCCTTGGTTTTGGAAATATGATTTGTCAGGTCAATAATTAAAACAGAAAAATTAATTAGCCTCTCTTCCAGATCGAACTTATCCATTTTTTGCCCCCATTTAATACTTTTAATCTTCTAAAATCATAATTCGTTAATCAGTGTTCTTAAATCAAAAAGAATATCCAACAAGGAATATCGATTTGAGAACAAGGAAGATCATAATCTTCTAAAATCATAATTCGTTAATCGGTATTCTTAAATCAAAAAGAATATAAGAGATTCCCACTTTCGTGGAAATGACATTTACATAAAACTACAGACTTAAATTCTTTGCTTGTTCCTGGAATTGAATATCTGCTCTTCTGTTAAGCTCTGTTTGAACTATAAACCAAACAGCAGGTGCAAAAACCATATAAAGAACAAATAACAACCACAAATTCATTTGTCCATTTGTAACTTTTTCATAAAGTTCTGAAAATTTATAAATAGAATAAATTGAAGCTAGTGGTACAAATAATAATACAGTCCACAATGCAGGATTAGCATTTTCGTCATTTGCTATTCCTTTCAATTCAACTGATACCTGATAAAACCAATAAATACAGTAAATTCCTAATGTAATTATTGTTAGAAAAACCTGGGCAATCATATTTCTTTTTTTAATGTAAACAGGCACTATTCCTCCTAAAATTTTGTTTTTATATAAACGGTACTTTTATACAATTCATTATAATAAATTCTGAATTGTCTTGAAAGTTGAAAATATATTTAATAATTTTTATTTCCTAATATTTATAGGAGGGGTATGAATGTTCTCTACAAAAATATCTTTAGTATTTGTCTTACTTGTTTCACTACAACTAACAATTACACCACAGATAGACAAAAAGAATGATCTAAGAATAGTAACCGACCAAAAAACCTACACTTTTTTAGATATTAATAACATTGCAACATATTTTTATAATAATGGAATCTCTGATAATACACCAACAGGTAATAGTGGATTTGTTTATCCAAAAGGCACAGGTAAAACTGCAGTATTTACTTCAGGTTTATTGTGGGGAGCTAAAGTTGCAGGAGATCCAAATCCAAGAGTGGGTGGCTCTGCATACAGAACAGGTTTAAAACCGGGCAATGTAAGTCCAGACGGAACACCTGCCGATCCTACCTCAGATAAATACAGAATTTACAGGGTACGAAAAGATGTATATCCAAATGGTCCTTTTGTTGATTTAATTAGTGATGCTTTAAACGAAACATCCACCACGGGAATAATAAGAACCAATTATGAAAAAGACTGGACAGAATGGCCTGCAGATTTAGGCGCACCCTTCGATGATAAAAACAATAATGGAATCTATGAGCCATCAATTGATGTACCCGGTGTTCCCGGCGCTGACCAAACGATCTGGTTTGTAGCAAATGATCTTGATTCATCACAATCTCAATACCTTTATGGCTCAAATCCATTGGGAGTAGAAATGCAGGCAACTATCTGGGCGTACAACCAAACCGGACCTGTTGGGAACATGTTATTTAGAAAATATAAATTAATTAATAAAACAGGTACAGGTAATTTATCACCTGTTGTTTTTGACAGTATGTATATTTCAATGTGGACTGATGTTGATCTGGGAGATGCAGGCGATGATTTTGTAGGCACCGACTCTGTGCTTAGTTTAATCTATACATACAATGCAAATGAGACCGATGCTACATATAATCCCTTACCGCCACCGGCTGTTGGTTTTAATCTTCTTCAAGGTCCAATAATTAATGGTGTCCCAGGTCAAGATTTAAATAAAAATGGAATTGATGATGCAATTGACTTTGGAATTTATAACGGACAAAAAATTGGCCCCGGTAAAATAAATTTACCGATGACAACTGGTTATGCAATTATTAAAGGAACTGTAGGATATGGTGACCCTATTCAAGGTGATATAAGAGGGGCAAGAGAATTCTATAATTTTTTTCAAGGACTTTGGAATCAGTCAGGAGAACCATTTATTAACCCACTTGATGGAACCATAACTAAATTTATTTATAATGGTGATCCTCAAAAAGGTACAGGTTGGTTAGATGGATTAACTTATCTATCAGGGTTTCCTGCAGGTGATAGAAGAAATGGTTGTGCTTCAGGGCCTTTTACTATTGCGCCGGGTGATACAAATGAAGTTATATTTGCAGAAATTATTGCCGGTGCAGAACCAGGTTCAGATAGACTTTCTGCTATTGGCAATTTGAAGGCAAATACAATGATAGCAAAATATTTATACGATAATAATTTTGATTCATTTACTCCCCCATCCTCTCCTAAAATAAAAACTGTTGAACTTGACAGAAAAATAATTCTTGACTGGGGAGAAGATCGTAATGCTGTCTTTGAAACCGAATCGAAAATAAATGGAGGATATTCGTTTCAAGGTTATAATGTTTATCAATTACCATCTCCAAAATCAGCAATTTCTGAAGGAAAAAGAATTGCTACGTTTGATAGAATTGACGGTGTTAGAAAAATATTAGAAAAATATTATGATCCTGTTGCAGGTGAGTTTCTATATAAACTTGCACAATTCGGAAATGATAGTGGAATACAACATAGTATAACTATAACCGTTGATTCTTTACATTATGATTCTAATGGTAACGGATTATGGTTAATTAATGGTTTAAAATATTATTTTGCTGTGACAGCATATAGTTACAATCCAGGGATTGATGTTTTTCCTAATAATCTTGAAAGTGAAATTCAAATTATAACAGTTAGACCGCACATACCTGATCCGGGAATAACTTTGGAAGATCCTGGAAATGTAATTCTTACAAAATCCGGCACTGCAACTATAAGTGCAACAGTTAAAATTATAAATCCGGATATGTTAACGGGTCATAATTATGAAATTTTTTTTAATACCCAAGATTACATAAGCGATGTTAACGGTAACTGGACAAAAGTTTTTGCAAAACCTTATAATAGTTTAATACCAAATGATGTATCCCCATCTACTTTAATTTTTGCCATTTCAATTCCAGGGGATGGTTCATTAAATATAACTGCCTCACTATCGGTTATTTCACCAGACTATGATTATGCAGATGGCGTAAAAATAGATTTTCCTACAGGGGTAACTATTAATAGTGCAGAACCATATTCAGGTTGTGCAGGCCCTGTAATTGCAGGTCAATCTATATTATGGGGAGATAGTAGTCAATCAAAATATGGTTGTTTCCAAAGCACTGCTGATTTGGTTATGAATGTTACCGGAACTTTACCTTTTGATGTAAACTGGACTATTTATGACGATGCTTTGTCAAGTGATTATCCACAATATTTTGTTGAGATTAAAAATGCTTATGGTACAGCAACTTTAGGTTTTCCAAAAGTAACTCAAAAACAATGGGGAGTAAAGGATATTACACTAGGTACAAATGTTCTTGAAAACCAAACAGTTTTTGGCGGGGTTGATATAGAATTTGGTAATGGGCCGGGTGGTTCATCAGGTTTACTTGGACCAAATGTAGGAACCGACTTTATGATACAAGCTGACGGTTTAGGATTCCGTATTGATGCCGGCAGTTTTTCTGCACCATTAACCTTCGATAAAATTACCTATAATGGTTTTACAGTTGCATCAAATATTTCAATTGGAGACCAAAACCGATTTGCCGGTTATAATATATCAGAATTTGGTGCATTAGGTTATCCGGATGCTAGAGCATCAACTTCATTCCCACTTTATGGAGGAGTTGGAGGTACATCTCTAATAGAAGAGTTACAGAAAGACTACGAGTTAAGATGGACAGGTGTAAAAGAGACAATAACTATCGCAGGTAAAAATGTTATAAGGGTAGCCTCAGGTGGCTCAATGGCCACGTTGTTTGGTGCCAGTCTTTATGACATAAAAAATGATCCCGCAAATCCTAATCCGGGTTCAAGTAATCCATTTTTACTACGAATACCATTTGAAGTATGGAATATTGATGACAACCAACAAGTTAATTTAGCTGTATGGCATCGTCAGGGCGATCTATCAGAAGATCCATTTCAAGAATGGAAAGAAGATGGCAGAATGTATGCGTGGATAATAAATACAGAATACGATGATACAGTTCCATTAGATATAACAGCTGCTAGTACAACAGCTAATGCAACATGGAATGTTGTATTCTTTTCATCTGAGTTTTATCAAAATGACATAATAGGTTTGGTATATGCAAATCCAATACAACCGGGAAAAGATTCATTTACATTCTCAACAATTTCCAAAAAGTATAGTTTACAAAAAGCAAAAAAAGATGTTGAAAAAATAAATGTATTTCCTAATCCATATTATGCAAAAAGCACTGACGATCTTACAAGCTACGATAGATTTATTACTTTTACACACTTGCCTGTTAAGGCAAAAATAAGGATATTTAATCTTGGCGGACATTTAGTAAGGGTAATTGATAAGGATGATAATTCTCAGTATGTAAAATGGGACTTATTGACTTTACATGGATATCTAGCTGGAAGCGGAATTTATATTGCATATATTGAATTACCCGATTTAGGTACTACTAAAATATTAAAGTTAGCTATTGTTCAAGGTATACCTATAATTAATTATCAATATTAAATATTCTTATATGACTAAGAAACCGATATTATTCTTACTGGCATTATTAATGTTATTTAATATTAACTGCGGAAAGAATGATGAAAAAAAATCTACCGAACTAGATAAAATAAAAGAAAGGGGAAAAATTGTAGCCATTACGGGCTATAATGCATACAGCTATTTTATTTACAGGGGCCAGCCAATGGGTTTTGAGTATGAGCTTCTAAATCAATTTGGTGATTATCTTGGTGTTGATGTTGAAATTAAAGTAGTTAAGAACATAACAGATATGTTCAAAATGCTTAATAATAAAAAAGGTGATTTAATAGCTTTTAATTTAACCGTTACTAATGAAAGAAGTAAAAAAGTAGCTTTTACTCATTATACAAATACAACCACTCAGGTATTGGTGCAGCGCCGTCCAAAAAAATGGCGTAATATGACGCTCGATCAGATAAATAAATTAATTATAACCAATCCAATTGATCTGGAAGGGAAAACTGTTTATGTAAGGAGCGGTTCTTCTTACATACCAAGGTTAAAAAATCTTGCTGATGAAATTGGTGGGAAGATAGATATAAAAATTGCAAAGCCGGAATTAACAACTGAAAATTTAATTGAAATGGTGGCTAATGGAGAAATTGATTACACAATTTCAGACGAAAATATTGCACATCTTAATCAAGCTTCTTATCCTGATATTGATATTAGAACACAAATTTCGCTTCCTCAAAAAATTGCTTGGGCGGTAAGAAAACAAGATCATCAACTTTTAGATACTCTAAACATTTGGATTGATAGTATGTTAAATAACCCTGTATACTATGTTATTTATAACAGATATTATGAAAACAGAAATAGTTTTAGAAGAAGGTCCAGAAGTGAGTTTTTATCTGTTACTGGCGGCAAAATCTCTCAATATGATAGTCTGTTAAAAGTATATGCAAAAAAATTAGGCTGGGACTGGAGACTGCTGGCAGCACAAATTTATGAAGAATCACAATTTAATCCTGATGCAAAATCATGGGCAGGCGCTGTCGGGCTAATGCAATTAATGCCGAACACTGCAAAACAGTACGGAATAGAAAACCGTTCAGACCCAGATCAAAGTCTAAAGGCCGGGATAAAATATATGGAGTGGCTAAATAAATATTGGAGTAAAAATATTGAAGCTCAGGAAGAAAGAATAAAATTTGTTTTAGCATCTTATAATATTGGTCTAGGGCATATTGTTGATGCACAGAAACTAACAGAAAAATATGGTGGTGATCCTAAAAAATGGGATAAAAATGTAGAATTTTATTTGTTACAAAAGTCAAAGAGAAAATATTATAATGATGAAGTAGTAACTTATGGTTACAGCAGGGGAATAGAAACTGTTGAATATGTAAAAGATATATTAGATCTTTATGATCATTACAAACAGTTTATCAGTTTAAAAAATCAACCAAGCAAACCCCTTGCGTTAAACAGTTATTAATTTATTACTATTTTAGCCAAATCAAATTTTCCATAATTATTTAATTTATTATAGTGGAAGAATTAGAAGAAAAAGTAGATCATTTTCAATTAATACAATTTCCCTTATTATTTATAATTTTCATTTGGGTCATTCAGTTAGTTCAAGTTTTCACAGGGTTGGATTTTGCAAGATACGGTTTATTGCCTCACACTACTAAAGGACTTATTGGTATTATTACTGCTCCTTTAATACATTCCAATTTTAATCACATAATTTCAAACACAATTCCATTATTGCTTTTAGGAAGCGGTATATTTTATTTTTATAAGGATGTAGCACATAAAATGTTTTTTATGGTTTTTTTAATACCCGGAATTTTAGTTTGGTTTCTCGGCAGAAGTTCATATCACATAGGTTCAAGTGGAATTGTTTATGGTTTTGTAACATTTGTTTTTTTTAGCGGACTAATAAGAAGAGATAACAGATCTATAGCATTGGCATTAATAGTTACTTTTCTTTACGGAAGTTTGATCTGGGGTATTTTACCATTAAGCAGAGATATTTCCTGGGAGTATCATTTGTTTGGTGCATTAACAGGTATTTATGCAGCTATTATTTTTAGGAAATCTGATCCAGTAAAAAAATATGATTGGGAAGATGAAGTAGATATTCCACCTGAAGATAATATTACTATTCAGAATTATGATTGATCAATCCTTTTCTTATCAAATCAGAATCTATCTTTTAAATTATATAGTTTTTATTGTTGAATTATTTTTATTACGGGGAAATTATGTCCAAATCAATTGAAAACTTTTTTTATCCTAAAAGCATTTGTATTGCAGGTGCTTCATCAAAAGAAAAGAGTATTGGTTACGAATTACTGCGTTCAATAAAAAATTATGGTTTTACAGGTAAGATATTACCTGTCAATCCAAAAGCTGAATCAATTCTTGGATACAAATGTTTTAAATCAATAAATGATATAAAAGGACAAATTGATTTGGCACTTGTTGTTGTTCCTAAGTTTGCAATAGATGATACTATCAAAAGTTTATTAGTGAAAAAAGTAAGATCAATTGTATTAGTCACTGCGGGATTTAAAGAAGTTGGTAAACAAGGTGCCGATGATGAAAAAAAATTATTAGAGTTAATTAGAAAAAATAAAGCAAGATTAATTGGTCCTAATTGTATGGGAGTGATTTCTACTTTTGATGACATAAAATTAAATGCAACTTTTGTTGCAGAAAAACCTGAGAAAGGGAAAACAGCTTTTCTATCACAGAGCGGGGCCATAGGTGCCGCAGTATTAAATTCATTAAGAGAAACTGATATAAAATTCGGACACTTTGTAAGCGTAGGCAACAAAGCAGATATTTCTGAAAACGATCTGCTTCCATTTTGGGAAAAAGATAATCGTATAAAAATAATTACTCTTTATTTAGAAAGTTTTTCTTCAGGCGAAGAATTAATCAATATGTTCATTGATCAAAAAATTAAAAAACCGGTTATTATTCTTAAAGCAGGAAGAAGCAGTGCAGGAATGAAAGCAGCTCTTTCTCACACAGGTGCTTTGAGCAGCAGTGATTCAGTTGTGGATGCTGTGTTAGATCAATTTGGAATTATAAGAGTTGATGATCTTAATGAATTGTTTAACACCTCAAAAGGGTTTGAGAATTTTGCAATACCTTTGGGTAAAAGAATTGCAGTTGTAACCAATGCCGGAGGACCGGCAATACTAACAGTAGATTCTCTGGAAAAAGAGAATCTTATACTTTCAAATTTATCCGAAAACACAAAAAATAAATTAAGAAAAATTGCTCCACCTCAGGGCAGCGTTAATAATCCAGTAGATTTGCTTCCAGGTGGAACTAAAGAACAGTATAGAAAAGTGAATGAAATTTTATGTGAAGATAAAAACGTTGATGCAATAATTTCAATTTTTGTAGAGCCTGTAATGGTTCCCGCATTTCCAGTAATTGAAGAAATAAATAGTATTAAATCCAAAAAACCTATATTTCAGGTAGTTATGCCTTTGCCGGAATTTTGGAATGAATATAGAATAAATTCAAAAACAAAAACGCCGTTATTTAAAAATTCTGAGGACCCTGCAAAAGTAATTTCTAATATGCTTTTTTATTCAAACAGAAAAAAAATAGAAGTAAAAAGTATAAAGCATATTTCTAGTTCTTATTCAAAAGGATTTTTGA
>Ga0066644_10001381_pt1 | contig 13657 bp, 14 predicted proteins | sample CryGeyCG2114_020_FD_62735 | JGI IMG/M metagenome (GOLD analysis project Ga0066644, IMG submission 62735) | Groundwater microbial communities from aquifer - Crystal Geyser CG15_big_fil_post_rev_8/21/14_0.20 | ecosystem: Environmental > Aquatic > Deep subsurface > Groundwater | place: USA: Utah...
TTACAGTACTAATTCCATCATTAATTTGATCGCTAGTTTTTCCTACAACTTTATCAATTGATATGTCCAATGTTTTTTCTACAGATTCTGAGGTTTTTGTTCCAATATCACCAACATTGTATTTTAGTGATTCAGTAATAGAAATTGAATTATTTGGAAATAATATGTCAATTTCTGATGAAAAAATCAATCCACCTACAAGAAGAATGGCTCCTATTATGCCTAATTTAATTAACATTTACTAAAAATCTCAAAATTGTTTTTTAGAACCGTACTAAAAAAAATGACAAGTTATGATTTAATTTTATTAACTAGTTTCTCTGTGTTCCAACAAGCGAGTCAATTATTCTATCAATATCAGAAGAAGAAATGGTGATTTTTAGTGGTCCGAGAGGAGATTCTTCTGCATTCTCACAAAGCACAACTTTTTCAACAAATGCCGCTTGTTTGTTGAGATAAAACCACGTGGAGTCTTTATCCATATGTTGCTCTAATTGACGTTGAAGTGCTTTCTGGGATTTTGCAGAATGAATTGATTCATGAATTTTTTCCAGAGAATGAAAGTTTTTTGATTGTGCTTTTATAGAAAATTTATCTATTGTAATATTACTGTCAGGTAAAATGTTTAAAATTGCTTTTTCTATTTTGGCGGGATTCTCAGATGGGTTTATTGAAGAGAGAACTTCAACACTGCAATTATAATTAGAAAAGTTCATTCAAGCCAGCTTTGAATTTTTCTAAAAGTAGCTTCAATTAGTTCTTCTTTTGTTTTGTTATTATTTGTAATAGCATCATCAGATAGTGCAATGGAATTGCTAATTCCAACTCCTAATTCTCTAGTATCTCGTTCTTCAAAATTTTCTTTTGTTTTAGGATCATCAGATCTGCCTCTTTGTTGCAAGAATTCAAATCTTCTATCAATGGATGCATGAATTGCTAATAATTTTACAGTTCCATATTTTTTCAATACATCAATTTCGGCGTTAGATCTTACACCATCAATGATTACTACATTTGATTTAGAATTTTCAATCTCTGGAATTACTAAATGTGCTATCGCACCAGGCCCATTTTTTTCTCGTAGTTCAATCATCAGTTTTCCAAGGTTTAGACTCGTGGGTTCTAAATTTCTCTTCTTAGCTTCTGCTCTGACAACATTACCCATATTGATAGCGTCATAGCCTTTTGTTTTGAGACCTTCAGCTATGGTAGATTTGCCAGCGCCGGGCATTCCAGTTAAACAGACAATAAGTTTTGTCAATAATAAAACAAAAAAATTGCTTGTCTATGAAGGTACCGGAATTATTATAGAGATGTTAAGAGAAAGCTTGTAATGAGGACTTTTGTAGCAGTTGAAATTTCTGATGAACAAGTGGTGGAGGAAATTTCAAAGTTTCAATCAGAGTTAGACATTGATGCAAAGCGTGTAGAACCCCAAAATCTTCATTTTACACTCCAATTTTTAGGAGAAATTTCAAAAGAAATGTCTGAAGAGGTGTGCGAATTGTTAAAAAAAATCGAATTTTCAAATTTTACTATAAATTTTAGAGGAATTGGTGTATTTCCTGAAAGTAAATTTCCAAGAATCATATGGATTGGAGTAGATGAAAAAGGTGGTAATGCATTGATCGATTTAGCAAAAAAAGTAGAAAATGCTTTAACTTCGCTCGGGTTTAGAAGTGACAAGCCATTCAAACCTCATATCACAGTATTTAGAATTAAAAATAAGATTGAAGATATTACCAAAAAGTTGCAAATGTATGAATCTGTCGAGTTTGGATCTCAAAAAATTACTAATTTCAAGTTTAAACAAAGTGTCCTTACACCAAATGGACCAGTCTATTCTAATTTGATGGAGACTAGAGGAGTTTAGATGAAAAAGGTAATTCTTGCTGCAAAAAGATCAATAATTCCATCTAGGAATGAGATTATTTTAATAAAGAAAGTGGCAAGTTTAGCAATTGATTTAATTCAAAATGAAGTCAGGAAATTTCCTGAAATAGTAGGAGTTGAGTTTGGTGGTTCTTATGCAAAGGGGACTTGGTTATCTAAAGAGGCGGATATTGATATTTTTATCAAATTTAAAAAATCAACATCTGATAAAAAATTTGAAGAGATCTCAAAAGAAATAGGTTTTTCTTCTATGAAGAAATTCAAACCATATATCAGATATTCTGAACATCCGTATGTTGAAGCACGGATTCAAGGAATAAGGATTAATGTGGTACCTTGTTTTGATGTTGAATCGGGACAATGGAAAAGTGCGGCTGATAGATCTCCATTTCATACAAGATTCATGCAGAATACACTTTCTTCTCAAATGAAAGATGAAGTAAGACTGCTAAAGGTATTTTTAAAATCTATGGGAATCTATGGAGCGGAAATTGCACGTCAAGGATTTAGTGGATATGTTTCAGAGGTTTTGATTTTGAATTTTGGTACATTTGAAAATGTGATAAAATCAATTTCTAAAATAAATGAAAAACAAGTAATTGGAAAAACAACAAAGAAATTTGATACTAGTATAATCATCATAGATCCAATAGATAGTAATAGAAATTTAGCAGCGGCAATGTCCAATGAAAACATAGGAAGGTTTGTTCTTTCATGTAGGGCATTTAGGGACAATCCTAGCAAGCAATTTTTCAGCACATCAAAAAGAAAATTATCCAGAAATTGGGAAAACGTACTTGTAATAAAATTTAATTTCAAAACACGAAGTCCAGATATAATATGGGGACAGATTAAAAGGGCAAACGCGTCTTTGGCTACCCAACTAGAATTGGGAGGATTCAATGTACTGCGTAATATGTCCTATACTGATGAGAAAAGAGAAGCATATCTTTTCTTTCTGCTAGAATCATCAATAATCCCACGTAAATATGCAAAAAGAGGCCCAGATGTTTTTAGAGAAGATGGATCAAAGAGTTTTATTAGAAAAAACATTACAAAGACAAAATTAATGTGGATTGATAATAATTCAAAAATTGTATCATTGGAAGAAAGAAAATGGAATGAAGCAGTAAAATACATCAACGACTTTTTGAAAAATAATTTACAAACTGGTATTCCAAAAGGATTACAATCTGATCTAAAAAAAGGGTTCAAAGTTTTTCTGGGTAGTAAAACTTTGAAGAAATCAATTAAAGAGGCTGCTTCAGATTTAGTAATAACTAATGAAAAGATCTTTTGTTTCAATCAAAAAGTTTGACGAAGAACCGTATTCTAAGATTATTGGATACCCAGGAGCAAACAAGACTCAGATTAAATCACGAATTTTAGAATTAGAAAAATTAAAAATCAGATCAGTATCTTTTTCAGGACCGACAACTATTGGAAAACTGGGCATACTCGGTAAGGGGTATGTAGGAGTTGTCGTTCTTGCAAAGAAGGGTAACAAAGAGATGGCAGTAAAAATAAGAAGAATGGATTCTCAAAGAAAAGAAATGAGAAATGAAGCAAAACTGCTAAAAATTGTAAATTCAGTTAATGTTGGACCACAATTATTTGATGTAAGTAAAAATTTTCTAGTCATGGAGTTTTTAGAAGGGGAAAAAATAGGGAGTTGGATAAAAAACATTACTGGAAAAGGAAGTGTTAAAAAATTAAAACACATCATAAAAACGGTTTTAGAAGATTGTTATAGATTAGATCAGATAGGATTTGATCACGGGGAATTGAGTAGTATTACCAAACACGTAATTGTTGGAAAATCAAAATCGACCCTAATAGATTTTGAAAGCTCCAGTACAAAGAGAAAGGTATCAAATGTGACTTCCGTTACGCAAGCAATTTTCATTGGCTCTGGTATAGCCAAAGATGTTCAAAGAATATACAAACTACCATCAAAGGAAAATATCATAGAGGTTTTAAGATCATACAAGCGAGAGCAATCAAGACAAAATTTTGAAAAGATTTTGTCTACGCTAAAATTGTAATGGGACCGGCAGGATTTGAACCTGCGACCACTTGCCCCCCAGGCAAGTATCATACCAAGCTAGACCACGATCCCGTAAATGAAAGGCACTAAGTGAAATTATTAAATCGTCGGATTGTATTGTATAATCATGAAGATTTGTAATATTTGTAATAGAATTTCAGCAACGGATCAAGATCATCTTGATTGTGTGCAGAGGAGAAGAGTTGAATTAGAAGATGAGGATCTAAAAAAGAAAATTCCCGAAAAATTAGACATTGCAAAAAATCCTCAGGATTTAGGTGTAGAAGTAAGAGCAATACTAGAGCATTTGTCTAAAGAAAAAGAGCCATCATAACCATTTTTCAATTCGTTCTTTTTCAAACTGTATTTTTTCATTAAGGTAATTCTTGGTTGATTCAGTAAGTTTTGTTATTGGTTTTGATTCTGAAAACATATCTACTTCAATTATGGACGCGGTATTTCTTCCTGATTCAATAAAGCAACCACCTTTTCCATCAAATAATGCCAAATCCTTTTGGTTTTGAATTTTAGAGACAATGTTTTGTGCAACTGCAAGTCCTTCACCTTCTGCAAATATTCCAGCTTTTGGGACTGCCATCTTTTCTCCAACAGGTAAGCTAGTTACATCACCAATTGCATACACATTCTCAAATAATGTTTTGCAATCTCGATTAATTTGAATAAAACCATCTGGTTTTGCCAAGCCACATTCATAGATGATTTGGGGGGCAACATGTGGAGGTATGGCCAAGAGTAAATCAAAATCAGCCTCAGCATTCTCAAACACGAGCTTGTTTTTTTCTACTGATATGGTTTTACATGAATTGTAAAAGATTATTTTTTCAGAATTGATCATTTCGAGGATTTGTTGGCTTACATCAGTACCTGCTGCAGGTAGTGTAATTGGTGCAGGACTGTAAAAATTAATTTTAACAGAATTACGGACTTCAGAATTTCTAAGCATTGAATTAATTAGAAGAGCTGCTTCAAATGGTGCGGGCGGACATTTGTATGGCATTCCCATAATTGCAATGGCTATGTTTCCTGATTTTATTGCAATCAATTTGTTATGAATTTCATCTAGATGGTTATGATCATAAAGATTCAGTCCATTTTCTTTCAAGCCAGGAATTTTTTCAGGAGCTAGTTGAGCTCCCAATGCAATTATCAGATAATCATATGAAATATTTTTTGATGTGGTTTTCACTGTCTTGTTTTCCAAGTCTATTTTTAGAATTTCTTCTTTTACAAAATCTATCTCTTTTTTTTGTAAATTATTTAGCGAACCGATAGAGTTTTCAAAAGTTCTAGTACCATTCATGATCCATAATTTGACAAAACCGACCATGAACCAATCTTTTTTATCAACAAGCGTGATTCTTACTTTTGATGATGGCAATGAATTTCTGATTTCATTAGCTGCGGACAATCCACCAAACCCTCCACCAAGAATTAAGACGTGTGGAATGTTTTTGGACAATTTATCGTTCTTGTGTTGTGGGTCTGATTAAAATTTCGTTAACATTAACATGATTTGGAGACTCTACTGCATAAAGAATTGCATTTGCTATATCATGTGCTTGTAATGCTTCCATTTTTTTTGCATTTTCAACAAAACTCTGTAATGACTCATCAGTGATTGTATTAGTTAATTCGGTTGCAACAACGCCTGGTTCAATACACGTAACACGAATGTTTTTTCTTACACTTAGCTCTTCACGCAATCCTTCACTGAAAGCAGTAATTGCATGCTTGGTGGCACAATAAACACTACCAGCGGGAAAGACAATTCTTCCAGCTACGGATGAAATGTTCACAATGTGACCAGATTGTTTTCCGAGCATATGTGTAACCACTGCACCTGTACAATATAGAACACCTTTGATATTGACATCTATCATCTGATCCCATTCATCGATTTTCAAATTTTTGACAAAACTTAGTGGCATTAAACCAGCATTATTTACCAAAATATCTACAGATCCCCATTTAGCTATAACAGCATCAACAAAAGAAGTACATTCTTCTCTTTTTGTAACATCTAGTTTATGAGAAAATACTTCGCCACCTTGTTCTTTAATTTTCTTTTCTAGTTCTGAAAGTCTGTCTGTTCTTCTTGCACCTATTGCAACTTTTGCTCCAGCTTTTGAAAGTGCTAATGCAGTTGCAAAACCTATGCCACTACTTGCACCTGTAATTATTGCTATTTTATCTTTAATCATTAAATTTCACTTATCTAATTTTTAAATTCTTCATTGTAAAAATGTTTACTTGATTTCTTAGATAAATTAAAAATTCAATGTATCAGTTTAATAGAAGAAAACTATTATTCATATTGTGAAACCTGAAAAATGTGCATATTGTGGAGATATGACAGATATGCCGTTTCAATGTAATTATTGTAAAGATCCTTTTTGTTCTGAACATAGACTTCCTGAAGAGCATAGATGTGTAAAATTAACGCAAATTCGTGCTAAGAGATTTGGAGAGAAAAAAGTTATTCGCGATGGTGGACGAAATAAACCAAACATTTTCAAGCGTTTGTTCGGCAGGTTCTAATATCAATACGGGCTTTTATCCGGCGAGATTTTTGCGCGTCTTCCTTGATAGATAAGAGCAATTGCTAGGGCAAACATCACCATTGCCGTCAATGGAAAATTTTGTGGCGCAGGAAGGATGAACCAATAGTATATGCCAAAGCCAATCGAAACAATAGCTTGTGTCCAGAGTTTTATCCACTTTGGAGCTTTGACTAGTCTACTTATTGCTTCAACTGAAAAAATTCCAATTACAGGATAAATTGTATAAAATAGAAAATCAATAACATCAACACCTGTATGGGTCATAAAATGAAATATTTGGGGTATAATTTCTATCTAATCTTCCCATCTGACTTTGGTTGCAACATGTTTGGAAATTAATGCCTGAGCATTCTCATAGGGGATTGTTGCAATGTCTTCAATCTTGAATGGACCGTATCTTTCTAGATCAGCACCTACAATTTCATCAACTTCTTTGAGAAATCTTACTACAACGGTTTTTGTTTTATGATTTTGTGATAGTGATTCAAGAAACTTGGATTTGCCGTTTGTTGTGGCAGACAGAATCATTTCGGTTCTTTCTCGTTTCTCTTCTTCAGAATCGAGGATAAATTTTTCTTCATCTAGTAGATTTTCAAAGTCAATTTTATCTGATTTGGAAATTTTGTCTAATCTGATATCAATTAGTAATGATGTGAGATCTGTTGCCATTTGAATAAGGGTATCTTTGATTTTGCTTTCAACTCCGTCAAATTCTTGTTTTTTTAAATTTCCAATAAAATCTGAAATTTCTCTGTAAAAATTTGCGTCGATTTCTTGGATCGACTCATTTTCAGTTTCCCGCAAAACTATATGATGTAATTTACTGATATCAATTTGGTTTGTTTCTGACATTTCTTACCTAATCCTTAAATGATGGATGTATTTGTGTTTGATTGAAGTACAAAATTGCCCTATAAAGTTAGTCATGGTAAAGCAATCCAAGTAACATATTCACCGGATGAAGTATTTTCAAGAATTCAACATGAGGGCATTCAATTCATAGATTTGCAGTTTACAGGATTAACAGGCCGCTTTCATCACACTACGATTTCAGCCAACACATTTACACCCGAACAAATGCGTGATGGACTGCCAAAATTGGACGGTTCTTCAATTATTGGATTTACCAGTGTTGATGATTCTGATCTTCTCTTAAAGCCTGATCCAAATACTTTTGCCATAATTCCTTGGATGACGGAAAATAAGACCGCAAGGCTGCTCTGTGATGTTTATTGGGGGGAAGGTAGAGGTAGACTCTCGCGAGATCCCAGAGGAATTTCCCAAAAAGCAGAGGAGTACATCAAAACACAAGGATTTGATTCTAGTGCTTGGGGTCCTGAAGTAGAATTTTTTGTTTTTGATAAAATTCATTGGGATGTGTTAACTCCATACAAAGGCCAATCATATTCAATTGAATCTAAAGAAGCTCCTTGGAGTCAGGAAGGTTCAGGATATCCCATGGGTTTGCAAGAGGGATACTATCCAAGTACACCCTCAGACACTTTAACTCCGTTTAGAAATGAATGTGTAAATATTTTGAATACAAATTTTGGTGTGCTATGTGATAACCATCATCACGAAGTGGCAACTGCGGGTCAATGTGAAATTGATATCAAATATGATTATATGACAAATGCTGCAGACGCGGCACAGTCTTACAAGTACGTAATTAGAAATGTTGCGCAAAAATATGGAAAGGTAGCAACAATGATGCCAAAACCAATTGCAATGGATGCTGGTTCAGGCATGCATGTAAATGTAAGTTTGTGGAAAGGAAAAGAAAATTCATTCTATGATCCAGATGAAGAAAATGAGTTAAGTCAAATTGGAAGATATTTCTGTGGAGGAATAATTAATCATGCAAAAGCATTGTCTGCAATTTGTAACCCAACTACAAACTCATATCACAGATTAGTTCCAGGTTATGAAGCACCTGCATATATCGCTTGGAGTGCTGGAAATAGATCAGCGATTGTTAGAGTACCAAAACACCTCCAAGGGAAAAATTATGCACATCTTAAAAGATTAGAGTTCAGAGCACCTGATCCGTCATCTAATCCATATCTTGTATTTGCAGCAGTAACCGCAGCTGGAATGGATGGAATTAAGAAGAAAATAGATCCTGGTGAACAAATTAAAGATGATATTTTCAAAATGACAAAATCAGATCGGGCTAAGAGAGGAATAGGTGTCTTGCCAAAAAGTTTAGGTGAAGCGTTAGATGAGTTGGAAAGCGATCGAAAATTTCTCAGTCCAATTTTTGCTAATGATGTAATTGATAAGATTATAGAATTAGAGAGGAGGGATCAACGCGAAATTGCGATTAGACCACACCCTCATGAATTTTATCTATATTTTGATGTCTAAACTCGTCCAGTCAACTGAATGATGTAGAATAAGGATATTCCAATCAGGACAAATCCCGTACCAAGAAATATTATTTTTCTTTTGTCTGTAGTTGCAGCTTTATAGAGCAATATTCCTCCTGCTAAACCTACGAACAAAACTATAACTCCAATAACCACACTGTCAAAACTGGTATCTGTAATTAACGGATGAAAGAAGCCAGACAGTAATGCAAAAAATGCGATCAGGTAAACATACTTGAATCCAGAAATTACTTTAGAAGTAGATTTGCTCAATATCAACCATAAATTTAGTTATCAAATAAACTTTTGAAAAATAATTTGTTTTAGGAACAAATTACATCATTCCGCCCATATCAGGCATTCCGCCCATGCCACCCATTCCTGGCATTCCGCCCATGCCACCCATTCCTGGCATTCCGCCTTCTGCTCCTGGTGGTGGACCTGCAGACTTTTGAGTAGCAATGACGTCATCGATTCTAAGAATCATGCATGCTGCTTCAGATGATGCAGAAACAATTTGAAGTTTGACTGCAAGAGGTTCAATAATATCACTGGATTTCATATTGGCAATTTTTCCTTTCATTACATCAATACCAGTCCATTTTTCGCCCTTGAGTTGTCTTGAACGTAGAGCAGTAAGTGTATCAATTGGATCCATTCCTGCATTCTCTGCTAATGTTAATGGAATTGCTTCAAGAGCATCTGCAAATTTTTCTGCTGCAAGTTGTTCTCTGCCTTCAAGTGATTTTGCCCAGTTTCTTAATTTAGTTGCAGCAAAAGTTTCAGGTGCTCCACCTCCAGCTACAATTAGTGGATTAATAATCACATCTTTAACTACCATTAATGCATCATGAACAGAACGTTCTACTTCATCAACGACTCGTTGAGAACCACCACGAAGAAGTAGTGTAACAGATTTTGGATGTTTACATCCTTCAATGAAAACCCATTTGTCTTCTTCTATTTTTCTTTCTTCAACAAGTTCTGCTCCCCCGAGATCCTTTTCAAATAGATCATCAAGGTTCGTTACAATTCTAGCTCCAGTTGCTTTTGCTAGTTTTGTAAGATCACTTTCTTTAATTCTTCTAACTGCAATTATTCCTGCTTTTGCAAGATAATGTTGAGCCATATCATCAATTCCTTTTTGACATAATACCACGTTGGCTCCTGAGCCAATTACCTTGTCTACCATATTCTTTAGCATTCTATTTTCTTCATCAAGAAATGTCTTTAGCTGTTGTGGATTTGATATGTTGATTTTGGCATCAGTTTCTGTTTTACTAATTTCAAGTGCGGTATTGATCAAGGCTATTTTTGCATCAGAGATTTTACGTGGCATTCCACCATGAACAATCTCTTTATCAAGCACAATTCCCTGCACTATTACAGAATCCTTAATTGAGCCTCCCGCTTTCTTTTCTACTTTAATATCATCAATATCGACATCATATTTTTCGCCATCTTTTTCTGCTACTGCCAGTACAGATTTTACAATTATATCTGCTAAAAGATCAGAGTCTTTTCTTACTAGTTTTGTTTGCATTGATGTCTTTGCAATTTTGGTAAGAATTGATTTATCATTTGCAGAAATAGTATCAGCAATGCTTTCAAGGAATTGTTTTGCTTTCTTTGCTGCTTTTCTGTATCCGTCTACAATAATTGTTGGATGGACATCCTGATCTAGCAATGATTCAGCATTTTCAAGAAGAGCTCCAGCTAAAACAACTGCAGAAGTTGTTCCATCTCCCACTTCATTATCAGTAGTTTTTGAAATTTCTACAAGCATTTTTGCAGCTGGATGTTGAACATCAATTTCTTTTAGAATAGTTGCTCCATCATTTGTAATAGTAACATCGCCAAGAGAGTCAACTAACATTTTATCCATGCCTCGTGGACCTAGGCTGGTATGAACGATTTCGGCAATAATTTTAGCGGCAGCAATATTGTTCTTTTGAGCATCTCTACCTTTAGTTTCAGTGCCGCCCTCTTTTAATAAGACAACTGGCATATTTCCCTTTGAAGTAGCCGTCATACCCATAGATGGAAAAACTCCATATTCCCCTTTTATACGTTGCAGATCAAAAAATGATTTATCTCAATGAAAAAACGGTGTTTTTAAATTGGGAAAATCAAGGTGCATGATATGGCAAAATCTGCAAATAAAGAATCTTACAACAAGATTTTCTCAAAATTAAAAGAACATCATAAATGGTTTGAAAATTCCATTCCATTAATTGCTAGCGAGAATATTCCTAGCCCAGCTGTTAGGGAAGCAATAATTTCAGATTTTGGTAATAGATATGCCGAGGGCTGGCCTGGTGAGAGAGTATATGCTGGTTGTGTATTCATTGATGATGTAGAGTTTGAATGTATGAAACTTGCAAAAAAGCTTTACAAGGCAAAATTTGCTGATGTAAGACCAATTTCGGGAGTCGTAGCAAATCTTGCAGTATATTCTGCTTTTACCAATCCAGGGGACATAATGCTGGCACCTTCAATTCCTGCAGGTGGACACATCTCTCATGGTAAACGTGAGCATTTTGGAACAGCAGGACTTGTTCATGGATTAGAAATTGAATTCTATCCTTTTGATGCTGAAGAAATGACAATAGATGTTGATAAAACAAAACAAAAAATCGACGATTTAAACAAAGAAAATAGACTTCCAAAGATGGCAATGTTTGGTGGTTCATTATTTTTGTTCCCACATCCAGTAAAGGAATTATCTGATTTTCTAAAGAGTTATGGGATGCATATCAATTATGATGCAGCACATGTGGCAGGTTTGATCGCAGGTGGAAAGTTTCAAGATCCATTAAGGGAAGGTGCAGATACGATGACTATGAGTACTCATAAGACTTTGTTTGGTCCACAAGGCGGTCTTGTTTTAGGTTCTGAAGAACATGGAGAATTAATTAAAAAAGCTACTTTTCCTGGATTGACTAGTAGTCATCACATTCATCACATGGCTGGAAAAGCAGTTGCGTTTGCTGAAGCTTTAGAATTTGGCAAGGATTATGCCATTCAAGTGATTAAAAATGCTAAGGCTTTTGCAGAATCTCTTAGTAGCGTAGGTTTCAAAGTTTTAGGCGAAAGTAGAGGATTCACACAATCACATCAGATTGCAGTTAACGTTTTAGATTATTCCGATGGTGGTAAAGTAGAGGCTGATTTAGAAAAAGCCAACATAATAGTTAACAGACAATTGATTCCAGGTGATATTAAAGCCGGACGCAATTACTTTCATCCAGGCGGAATAAGACTTGGAGTTTCAGAGATCACAAGGCTCGGTATGAAGAAAAATGAGATGGAGGAAATTGCTGGTTTCATAAAGGAAGTTGTAATTGATAAAAAAGATCCAAAGAAAGTTTTATCAAAAGTCAAAACAATGAGGAAAAGATATCAGAAAGTCAAGTTTTGTTTTGATAACAAACTTGGGGCTTATGAATACGTGAAATTGAGATAAGGTTTAGGCATAATCAGTAAGAAGTGATTGATCTCCTTGGTTTTTTCCAAACACTAAATCAATTTCGTCGGACAAGGCATGAATTCTACCTCTTTGATAGATACCTACATCATACTTTTCAACTAAACGTTTAGCAAGTTTTAGATATTTTTCAACAGATCCTCTGGTGATTGTAGGTATGAGTTTATGACCACAAATACATGTTTGAATTAGTGGCATTCTACGAAATGATTTTCCACAACCTGTACATCTGAAATTTTGTCTTGCATATGCTCGTAGATTTCCCATAATATCTGGTACAAGATGAGTTGAGATAACATTTGAAACAATCTCAGATGTGTTTACAGCATCAATTAACTCCGCATTTCGAATTTGCATGTCAAATTTATCAAGCATGGAACCAAGAGTAGAATAGGCACTTCGAGATTTAGAAGTGGTCAATGATGTTGTTGCATGCGTAAAGTCATAGTCATGAAATTGTTTTTCTGTTTCAAGACGTGATTTAATAATTTCTACACATGTAACATCTGATGCCTTTTTTTGTTTTAATGTATCATGGAAAAACTCAAGTGGAAAGTTTCGTGTAACTTCAAGATTGTGTGCTTGGGGTTGAGATTCATGTGGGAGAACTAGTGGTTGAACTAGTAGGGGTGCATCCATCAACCCACCAATCCTGTCAGAAAGAAATTGCCTAGAAAAATTTAACAGACTGTCCATTAAGAGCATAATGGAATCGGCATCTCCATCTGCATCACGTCTTTTTGCAGAATGCCAATTAGGTGTACCAAAACATACATGTGTTTCGGTAAATCCTATGATCCTTCCTACAATTCCCACTGATGTATGTGGTGCCAAACCAATTATCAGATGACCAACTAGTTCATCAGTGTTCTTTACGTTATAAAATGGAGTTGTACCGTAGAACTTCTCTAACAGCGTATCTATGTATTTACAAACAGAAACAAGATACCTTCCACTTTCATTAGGAATGATAATGTCCTGTATTCTAAGTTCGATTGTTTGTTCGGAATCATGTATTGGATTGCCGTTAATATCATGGGTATAACCTAGTTCTTTTAGTTTGTCCATGGATGTACCAATCCAAGACGGTTTGAATTGGGTTAGAGGAGAGTTGGTGGCATCAAACCGCACAGTTCCATCCTTGAACACTGTAAGACCAAAGTTTTGACGAACTAGGCCTTTCTCTAATGGTTCGGCAATCTTGTCTTGATTGATAAGCTCTTTGACTCCTTTGAACGGTTCAAGAGCTCTTAACCCCATTTTTTCTTGAGCATTGAGC
>Ga0066644_10001398_pt1 | contig 13541 bp, 9 predicted proteins | sample CryGeyCG2114_020_FD_62735 | JGI IMG/M metagenome (GOLD analysis project Ga0066644, IMG submission 62735) | Groundwater microbial communities from aquifer - Crystal Geyser CG15_big_fil_post_rev_8/21/14_0.20 | ecosystem: Environmental > Aquatic > Deep subsurface > Groundwater | place: USA: Utah...
GAATCCCTTTGGCTTCCAATTCAGCCATTTCTTTAAGGAGAGCTTCAGGGGAAAGTACCACACCATTGCCGATAAGGCATTTAACATCTTTTCTTAATACACCAGAGGGGATCAGGTGTAGGATGGTTTTTTTACCATCAAGAACCAGAGTATGTCCTGCATTATGCCCACCCTGATAACGAACAACATATTTTGCTTTGTCTGTTAATAGATCGACGACTTTACCTTTACCTTCGTCTCCCCATTGGGTGCCAAGAATTACAACTGATTTTGCCATGATTAGTGTCTTTGAATGTAATGGATCTGATGTTGTCACCAGGAAAGCCGTACATTTTACCTTTTCCAGCGACGAATATCAGTGTTTTTTTTGTAAATAGATTAAAAAAATAACAAATTACGCTGTAATTCTTCTCCCATACAAAAAATGCTGATGTAAAACCCTTGTTTTAAACGTGGGCCACATAGATGAGAAGCAGTCCTGCAAGCATGCTGATTAATCCGTAGATGCGCAATTTATGGTTCGGGGTTGTAGCCATTTTTAGAATGAGTTTTTTCCAGCTAAAAGGGGATATAAAAGGGCTGATCCCCTCAATGACTAACATTAACCCCAATGCCTTTAATAAGAGTGACCAATCCATCGAGCGGCTCCAATGCGATTAACAATGGTTTTTGTATGCTACGCCTACAAGATAACGATATAAAAATATAATCAGTTATCTTGTAGGCAACGGAAATTACTTTTCTTTACTAAAGTAACGGAAAAAGTCATTGTCAGGTGATAGAACCATGGTGTCATGGCCTTTGCTAAAGGAATTTCTATAGGCTTCTAAACTTCTTAAAAAATCATAAAATTCTGGATCTTTGTTAAAAGCATCTGAATAAATTTTAGCTATTTTAGCGTCAGCGTCGGCTCTTAATCTTCTCGCTGTTAGTTCGCCTTGAGACGTCAAAATGGTGACTTGTTTATCGGTGTCTGCACGAATGAATGTGGCTTGTTTCTGGCCCTCAGAACGGTATTTTGTGGCTGCTTGTGCTCTTTCTGCCCGCATTTGTTTAAAGACACTTTCACTGACGTCAGTGGGATAGTTAGACTGTTTGATACGCACATCCACTATAGTGACGCCAATTTCTGGGGCACTTTCATTGGCCGTATCTTTGATATTTTGCATCATCACATCTCTTTTTTCATAAATGGCATCAATGACACTATTTCGTCCATATTCAGCTCTTAATGCGTTATTCATGATCCTTTCGAGTAGTTGATTGGCTTTGAATATTTCACCTTGAGTTCTTAAATAAAATTTTGAGAAGTCTGTGATACGCCATTTTACAAAGGCATCAACCATGAGGTCGATTTTTTTGTTGGTACTCACTCTTTCCGCAGCACCGTCAAGGGTTTGGATCCTGCCATCCATTAGCACAACTTTTTCAATAAAAGGAATACGAAAGTGAATGCCGGGTCCATACAAGCTGGGTGAACCATCCGCTTTCCTTTCTATTTTTCCAAATTTTTTGGTCAGGCCTTGTTCATATTGGTTAATGGTGAATACGCTTTGACTACCAATAAATAAAAGGACAAAAAGAACCAGAAGCATGGTAAAAGTACGATTACTCATTTATTTTCTCCTTTATTTTTTTGGGCTAAAATTGAATCAAGAGACAACATATTGAGTTGGTTACTTTGTTTGTCCACGATAACCTTGTCCACATTTGCCATGACTTGTTCCATGGTTTCAAGGTAAAGACGTCTTCTGGTGACTTCGGGGGCGGCTTTATACAGGGGAAGTAGTTTTTCAAATAAGGCGACACGGCCTTCTGCATCCGCTACAACTTTTTGACTATAAGCCAAGGCATCCTGTTTGTATTGTTCGGCAATACCTTCTGCAAGTGGGACTTCTTTATTGGTATAGGCCTCGGCTTCTTGAATATATTTAGCGTTGTCCGCTTTGGCTGATGTCACGTCATCAAAGGCCGCTTTAACAGCTGCAGGTGCTCTTGAGTCACCAACAGTGACGTTGGTGATTTTAATGCCAGCCTTATAGTCTGCTAAGATGCTTTGCATAATGTCGGAAGTACGGGTTCTAATGAGGCTTTTCCCCTCAGTCAAAATATCATCCAGAGAAGAATCACCTATCACTTGGCGAAGTGCTGTTTCTGCTACAGCCCGGACTGTTTCATCGGTCCCCGTGAGATTAAAAGTATAGTTTGCTGGGTTATCCACTCGATATTGCACACCAAAGTCCACCTGCACAATACTGGCGCCTCGTGTTAACATTTCTGCTTGTATTTGTATGGGGCGGATTTTTTCAACATCCACGATAATTTTTTGTTCTATACCCCTTGGTATCCAATGTAGTCCAGCTGTTTCAGTTCTATGGTAAGCGCCAAATCTGAGGATCAGTGCTTGTTCTTGTTCTTTGATCGTATAAATACCGAGTGAAGCCCAAGCTATGGCTAATATGGTAAGAATAGCGCCTAATCCTAAACCAGCAGATCCTGCAGAACCGCCTTTTTTGTTGCCGCTAAATTTACTTAAAAAGGATTTTAACAGATCATCCAAATCTGGTGGGCCACCATTTTTCTTGTTTCGATTCCAAGGATCTTTATCTTTATTGTTTTCGGGTTCATTCCAAGGCATAGCCTTCTCCGTTATTGTATTGTTTTCATAAAAATAGTTGTCATAAAAATAATGTTAACTTTTATCTATGTCGTCTATCGGATCTTGATCGAGCTCATCAAAGTCAGAATATTCAAAGCTCTCTGGTAGTAGATTTTCTGGTTGTTCATGATCTTGCTGTCTATATAGAGACAGATCGACACCCGTATTTCGTTTAATTTGTTCCCATTCTGATCGAGACATCTGAATGTGCATATTCCAATGGCCGTCATCGGAGATGGACTCATCAATAACGGCGGCAGCTTGATAGAGTTGTGCTCGAGCTTTACCAAACTGTGGCGGCAGTGAGATCAGATAATCTAAAGCCACTTCTCCTAGTCGAATGCCAATGGCCTCTTGTAAAAGATCGAGTCCTGCACCAGTGACAGCAGAGACCCATACTCGCACCGGTCTATCTTGATTATCATAATCAATTCGAGGAACAGCCCCTGGAATGGTATCAATTTTATTATATATTTCAAGCGTAGGCACAGAATCTGCGCCGATCTCTTCTAAAACACGGTAAACCTGTTTGATGTTTTCATCTCGGCGTTCATCACTGGCATCAATGATGTGCAGTAATAGACTGGCTTCTTTACTTTCTTGTAAAGTTGCTTTGAAGGCTGCCACGACATCGTGAGGGAGATGTCGGATAAATCCAACCGTATCTGCCAAAACCACCTGCCCAGATTCTGGCCAATGGACTTTGCGAATGACTGGATCGAGGGTGGCAAAGAGTTGATCGGCGGCAAAAACATCCGCTTCGGTTATCAAGTTGAATAAGGTGGATTTTCCCGCATTAGTGTAACCTGTGAGTGACAGCGTGGGTAAATGTGCTTTTTTCCTTGCTTGTCGGCTTTGCTGGCGTTGTTTATCCACTTTGTTTAATCGAGATTCTATCCATTTAATACGCCCTCTCAGTAAGCGGCGATCCGTTTCTAATTGAGTTTCACCAGGTCCACGAAGTCCAATACCGCCTTTTTGACGCTCTAAGTGCGTCCATCCGCGAATAAGTCTCGTTGACATATGTTTGAGTTGGGCTAATTCGACTTGGAGTTTCCCTTCATAGGATTGGGCTCTTTGCGCAAAAATATCTAAAATGAGACCAGTTCTATCAACTACACGACATTTGGTTGCCGCTTCGATGTTACGCTCTTGAGCCGGAGATAAACTATGGTTAAATAACACCAAAGGGGCTTCAAGGGTATCTACCAAGGCGGATAATTCTTCTATTTTCCCCGTCCCCACAAAAAATTTTGCGTCGGGTTTATCGCGCTTTAGAGTCAACATGGCAAGTTGTTCAATACCAGCGGAGCGTACCAGTTCAATGAATTCTTGTTTGTCTTCTCTAGATTGTTGATGGTATGGGCCCTGTGGAAAGTCGACATGTACCAATATGGCTTGGTTACCGCCTTCATGACGTTCAAACAACGATGATTGCTCCAAATAAGTATTTAAGAAATGTGATGAAGTGTTGAGTTCAACTTCAACAATGTTCAACAATGTAGTTATGGTAGTTATGGTAGTTATGGTAGTTATGTGATTATGGGGATAATTCTGAGAAATTCAAGTCAGATCCACTTTGGATTCTAACTTGAATTTAGAAATATTTGAGTCACTGATAAAAAGTTAGCCTAAATTAATTTTAAGAATTCCCTGGATGTTCTTCCTTATCATCCTCTTCATTAACTACAGCATTTTCTGGTTGGCCATCAACAACAAGGTGATTGAGCTTGATATTTCTTGCTGGAACCACGGTCGATATGGCATGCTTATAGACCATTTGACTGACTTGGCTTTTTAGCAGAATCACAAATTGGTCAAAAGAGTCGATTTGACCCTGAAGTTTGATACCGTTCACTAAATAAATGGCTACAGGAATTTTTTCTCGTCTTAATGCATTTAAAAACGGGTCTTGCAAGGATTGTCCTTTGGACATGATAGGCTCCTTTATTATCATTATTGTTTTACCAAAAAATTATCAGATAATCATGATTATTTTTTGGTTTAAGCTTTGTTATTTAAGATAGTCCACATTTTGAAAATCTTCAACTTATTGAATGATTACAGGGAAAGAGCCTGTTTTCAAAGAATGATGCTTTTTGCAGATCATAGCATTTATCTAACAATAAGTGATGGTGAAGGATGATTTTATTTTAGCCTGATAGAATGTTCTTAATGTATTGATCGTTTAAAGGCTCTCCAGTGTCTAGCCAGTGTAAATCATCCCATGATCTAAGCCAGGTCATTTGTCTTTTAGCGAGTTGTCTGGTGGCGGTAATGCCTCTAAAAACCATTTCAGGATAGTCGATGTCTTCATCCAGATATTGCCACATTTGGCGATATCCGACGCAGCGCATTGAAGGAAGATCTAGATGGAGATCTCCTCGGTTTTTTAAGTCAGTGACTTCTTGTTCAAAACCTTGCTCTAACATGAGATGGAAACGCTGCGCAATACGCGCTCTTAAGCTTTCACGGTTTTGAGGGGCCAGTGCGATATTGACGGAAGGCCAAGGAAATTTCTGGGGTTTATTATCCAACTGATTTTGGGTGAGAGATTTCCCGGAAACGTGAAACACTTCCAGAGCTCGTTGAATTCTTTGGGGATCATTTGGGTGAATGCGTTTTGCCGAAACAGGATCAACAAGGGCTAATTTATCATGCATAAATTGCCAACCATGTTGTTCAGCCTCTTTTGTGAGTTGGGCTCTGATTTCCTCATTGGCTTTAGGCAGTTCACTAATACCTTGAAGTAAGGCTCTAAAATAAAGCATGGTGCCCCCCACTAGAAGGGGAATTTTATGATTATTTTGACTTTGTTGGATTAAATGACTGGCGTCCTCAATAAATTGAGCCGTTGAATAGGATTCCAAGGGATCACAAATATCAATAAGTTGATGAGGGTAATTGGCTAATTCTTCTGAAGTGGGTTTTGCTGTACCTATATTCATTCCTTGATAAATTAACGCTGAGTCCACACTTATGATGTCAACAGGTAGTTGATCGGCAATGCGCATGGCTAGATCTGTTTTACCCGATGCCGTGGGTCCCATCAGACACAAGATAGTTTTTTGGTGGAGCAATTTATTCAACAACGGGTATATCCTGAAATAAATAGATTAAATTTTCTGGTGAAAGAGGTTTTATACATGGTGATGGCATCAGATCGTTTTTTTCAATCCAGGATAGAAGTTGAGGTTGTTTCTGCAATTGAAAAAATTCAATATAGGTTGGTATCGCACTGGAATGCTCACAGATGTTTTTTATGAAAGTCTTCATCAGCTCTATTAATTTCATCTCTTCATGGCGTTGGTTGATGCTATGATAAAGTGATTCTATAACCATGGTTAAGGGAATGCCTTCTAAAAAGGCCGGAATACTTAAAAACTTTAGTGCTCGCTGAGATTGTGCAGATTCTAATCGATAAACAAATCCAAGGGTAGCCAGTCTAGTTTGTTGTGCCTCAAATTGTTTATATTCTAATCCAGAAATTTGATAACTGGTTGGAAAGAGTATTTTTTTTGAGGATATATTATTTTCTTTAAAATCCTTCTGCCATTTGGGTACATGGTAAGATAAGAAATAATGTCGTATGGAGAGAATATAGAAAGTTGTTTTTTCCTGGAAAAGCAAATGACTGTTGTGAAGTACCCAAATTTTCTCAGGTTGCTGTGAATGACTCAGTGGTTTTACAATGGCTGTTTTTTCAGGCTGGATTTTAGTTTCTTCATAGAACACTGGTTTATGGGTAGATGCATTTTTTGATGATGTGGCTAAAAGCAAACCATAGGCTTTTTGATGTTCTTTAATGTTCTTTAATGGAATAGGTTGAGTGGCACCATGACTGTAATCACTATAGGACAAATGGGATGAGCTTTTGCTTTGTTGGGTAAAGGTGTTTTTTTGATCCCATTGGACTGTTGCTGTTTGTGATGGCACAAGCTCTATTGGTTGCTCTTGCTCATTGAGTTGTTGTCCTTCTCTTAATACTTGATGAATCGCTCTCACCAAAAAATCATGCACCATACGGCTTTGGTGAAAACGCACTTCATGCTTGGTTGGGTGTACATTGACATCTAGGTCATGAGGGGATAATTCAAAAAACAGTAGGTAACTACAGATCCTGCCTTGGGGAAGTTGATCACCATAAGCTTCGCGGATAGCATGTGAAATGACGCGATCTTGAATATGGCGTTTATTGACAAAGAAGTATTGTCCATCATTTTGACTTCTGTGATAGCTGGGTAAGCCAAGCCAGCCTGAAAGTTTCATGCCCTCAAACTCCAAAGAAAAATGAACTGCATGGGCAATGAATTCCTTTCCCATAATTTGAGCGATGCGTTTTTCTTGGCCTTCCCTGTCATGGGCAATTTGGAATTGTTTAACCCATTTCCCATTATTTTTTAATTGAATTTGTATCTGAGGATGGCTTAAAGCAAAACGGTTAACCATCATTTCAATATGGTGGAATTCGGTTTTTTCTGCTCTTAAAAAGCGTCTTCTCGCTGGTGTGTTGAAAAATAAATCACGAATATCAACTTGTGTACCAAACCCCAGGGCTGCGGGAGTGACTTCTACTTGCCTATTTGGACCTTCGGCAATCGCTTGAAAAGCATAGTCCGCATCTATTAATCTAGAGGTGAGCGTCAATTGGGAAACAGATGCAATACTGGCCAGCGCTTCTCCTCTAAAACCAAGAGTATTGATAGAAGCGAGATCTTGGGTTTTAAAAATTTTACTGGTTGCATGTCTTTTTAGCGCAAGGGCTAAGTCATCGGGATGAATGCCATGGCCATTATCTTTAATTGAGATAAGTCTTGAACCTGCTTTTTCTACGGCAATTTCAATGTGAGTCGCGCCAGAATCCAAGCTGTTCTCAACAATTTCTTTGACGACGGAGGCTGGTCTTTCGACGACCTCACCTGCAGCAATTTGATCAGCGATAATTTGATCAAGTTGATGAATTCTGATGGGTTTGTTCATTGAGGTATTTGTAAAACTTGTCCTATTTTGACGAGATTGCCACTGAGTTGATTAGATGATTTGATGTCATTCACCGTGACGCCATAGCTCAATGCAATCGCGCTAAGGGTTTCTCCAGACTTAACCAAATGATTGATTTTTTGTGAATTTAAACTGGCGAATTTAGTCCCTTCAGGCGGATGATTTTTTATATAATGGAGTAGGCCAGATGTAAGCGCTTGAGTAAATTTATTTTGATAATTTATTGAACTCAGGTTTTTTTCATCGTTTGGATTGGATATAAATCCACTCTCAACCAGAATTGAGGGAATGCCGGGAGAAGTGAGTACTGCAAAACTTTCTTGGCGTGGATGTGGGCTGTGTAAAACTGAAACAGACTTTAAATTGCTTAACACATCTTTAGCAATATCGATACTGGAACCAACAGCATACTCTAAAGAAAGGCTCACAAGGGTTTGAGCAACTTGTGGATCAAATTGCTTGAGATCCAGATCATCATCTACCCCTAATAAATCTTCGTTGGCTTTGGAGGCCAGCCAGCGACCTACTTCAGAGTTGGAGCGTTTGTTGGATAAGGTCCAAATGGATGCACCTTTCACTTTTTTATTGGGGAAGGCATCTGCATGAATAGAGACAAAAATATGGGCTCTCTGTTGTCTGGCTATGAATGTTCTTTTATGTAGTCCCACATAGTAATCGCCATCTCGGGTAAGAAAGGCGGTAATACCATCGATCTTATTTAGTCTGGTGACCAATTTTTTGGCTAAAGCTAAAGTAATATATTTTTCTTGTTTTTTGGTGTATCCAGATGCGCCAGGATCTTCTCCACCATGACCCGCATCAACTGCAATGATGACATTGTCCATATGTAATTGAGCGAGAGACTTTTTGGGAGGCATTTTTTGGTTGGTGTTATTGGTTAAATCAATCACGAGGCGGTGCCCATATTCCAAATAAGGCTTTAAATTGAAGGTTTTGACAATGGCAGGGCTTTTAAGATCCAGAACAATTCGAATACCTTGATTTTCTGTTGTGGCGCTTTGTCTGACTTTATCGACTAAATCTGAAGTCACCGTGACTGCATCGAGATCTAGCCCAAATTCAGTATTTGGAAGATCTATGACGATACGTTCTGGGGATTGCAAACTAAAGACGTTGGCATTCACTGCATCACTCAGATCCAGTACCACGCGCGTGCGATCAGGAGATTGCCAAAATCTCATGCCTTTGACTTTTGCATCAGAGCTGAACGCTGGTAGGGTAAATAGCAACACGAAAAGAAGCAGCATATGCCTAAATATATTGGCTCTGGAGGGGCGGTCATATTGCTGGTTGCTTTTGTGTATCATTTTTATAGATAAAAATATCTTAAAGTTTAATTCCTGAGTAAAGCATGACCAATTTTAACAAGAAGTTCAACTTTATGATGAAAATTTGTTTAAATCGGGGTAAAAACATAAAAAAAGGCCTCTTGCGAGGCCTTTTTTATAGGCAATTATTATTTTTGGATGAATTTTGAACGTCTATAACCCATCATCAACAATAAGAGTATGATTGCAAGTCCAGTGCTACCACCACTACTTGTTTCAGGAATAGAGGCAGAAGGGGCGGTGGTTTCTTCTTTAGGCTGTAGAATGTCCCAAGCAATTCGCGCCTTATCAAAATCTACTAAGGGCACATCAATGGGTGGTGAGTCCATGATGGTATAGGTTTTCAATGGCTCTTGAGTTGCTGAACCGCTGGGTGGATCCAGTAAATTGTCTGCAATGGTGCGTCCATCTAAAGTGGTCACTTTGAAAATTAAGTTTTTGTTAGCCACATAAACGGTTTTTCCATCCGTATCCCACGCCACGCCAGACCAACATCTCATACCAGCAGCTACAGCAGTCATTAAGCTGTTGCCATTAATCATTCTAAGAGCACCTGTACCTTGAGAAGCATCATTGGCATCCGGAAAGCCGCCACGAACCCACAGGTTACCTTGATGATCATCGGATAGATTAGAGAAACCACCGACACTTTCTAAACCTCCAGGGCCATCATCTCCTGGCCACACTAATTCTGCGGTGCGATCGGTTTTGACCCTGACCAAGTTACCATTGGCTGTGCCTACCATCAGTCGATCTTGATCATCGGCTCTGATAATATCATTATTGTTGAAGAAGGAATCACCGCCACTGGCTGGTTTGCCATCGCTATAAATCCGTTCTGCACCATTTTTATGACCCACGAGGGTATTAAATGTGCCTTCAGGGAAATTAGGAATCGGGCCAGCTCCACTGCCAGAGGATAAAATGATCTCTCCAGTGCTGAGAACAGCCATACCATCGACATCACCCACTAGCGAAATAGTTCTGTTCACGCCAGATTGATCAACCACATCACTCATTTCATCGCCAACAACAGTGAGTTCCGTTGTTTGCTGATCCGGTAAAGTGGGAAATTTAAAGACCGATCTGTTGCCATTGACTGCGATAATATTAAAATCAGCATCAATGCCAACCGTCCAGGCACCGGAAATACTACCCCGCGCTAAAATGTAAGAACTCTCTAATTCTCGAGTGGCTGGGTCTAATAATAGTTTAGTAATCGTATCCCCTGTATGATTGAGAGAATAAAGATTACCCGCAGAATCAATGTTGACGTCTGTTGAATCGTTGATGCCATTATTGATTTTATCGCCAATTTTACTTGCCACTAAACCAGGTGCTACAAAGAGAGGAAGACCATCACTCAAGGTGACATCAATCACTTCATTGGCATTGTTTTCTAGTTTAATGGTGGCAAATTGAGAAATGAAAGTCTCTGCAGTGATTGAAACTTCATACAGTCCCGTTGCAATGTTACTGAAGCTATAGTCACCATTTGCGTCGGTGCTGGTTTCCTCGCCAGTGTTTAAGGCGATCGTTGCACCCACAAGGGCTTCTCCAGTACTTTGGTTGACCACATGGCCAGAAATGGAACCTGTGCCCGTGTTGACGGTTAAGTTTTGACCTAAAGTGCCGGATGCTGCTGAAAGACGATACAGTCTATGGGCGTCGGTGAGAATGAAAAGACTACTTCCATCAAATACCAAGGCATTATCGGTAAAAGTTGATGCTTTAAGTTCATCAATAGCGGCCGCTAAGATAGTGGTGCCATCCGGCTGAATGGCAAAGACTTTTCCATCCACGGGATCCAGTTGATAGACTATGCCATTCTCGCCATTGGTCAGCCCGGTATTGTTGAGGCCGCCAATTTCAGCGGTACGACGATTAATCGAACTAATGACACCCGAAGCGGATTTGCGGATCACGGTTCCGGAGTGGAAGCCCATGGTGACGTCTCCATTTTCTCCTACAGTGGCATATTGCATATCAGCATCTGCGAAATCAAACAAGGTTTTAACATTATCTGCTATAACTACAGGTTCAAAAAAACCATCGTTAGTATCAACTTTTAAAACGGTATCTAAAAATAAAGAGTTAGGGCCAAACCTACTGGCCGCCACATATAATGTCCCGTCACTTGAAACTTGGACATCGGTCACTTTGGGGATGCTCGAAAAGATTCTGAAAACCCCCGGATCAGCTGCCGAGTCTCGTCTCCAAGTTGCCAGTAATAAATTACTCACACCAAAATACAGGGTTCCATCAGGGGCGAAGGCTAAGCCTTGACTGAAAAATGGAATTTCATTGACAGGGCCTGTCGCAGGATCAACCACCAGAATATTGCCACCATCTGCGGTATTTTGAGCTATATAAAGGTTGCCTGTAAGTGGATCGATATCCATGTCAAATGGCGTACCAAAGAATGAAGTGCTATCCGTACAGCCATCAGGGATTGTACCTCCAGCTTCAGGTGTAGGAACTTCGCAATAAATCAGGTCTAGATTGAGACCATCTCTTAATGAAGTTGCTAGAGCAGAGTGTTGCGCAGTTAAACTTAATGTTATCAAAAATAACCATTTTTTTAGAAGCTCCATGATATACCTCCCCAAATTTCACGACCGAATTCTTCGCCCACTGCATTGAGTACTGTATCAAATTCATAGTATTCGACATGGGTGTTATTTAATAAATTATCAGCGACCAAGTAAAGTTTCATCCCTTTCACTGTCGTTGGAGAATAATGGATAGCCAGATTAACCGTGGTGTAATCTGTTTGGTTATCTCGGGTGAAATTACCACCTGTTGGTGAGATATTGCCACTGGTGAATTCACCACTATTCGTTTTATCGACATAGCGAATATCGGAAACCACTTTCAGCTCATTGTTAAGTTGCCAATTGAGATTGAAATTGAATTTATTTTGAGGCGAGAAAAAGGTTTCTCCAGGAATTGCATTCAGATCTTTGGGTTTGAGATAGCGATATGCCGCAGTTAGCTTGAGTTTGTCTGTCGGTAACCAAACCATTGACAGTTGAATCCCTTTGTTATCCGCATTGCCTAAATTCTGGAATGAGGTTGTGGTAGTGAAAGTGTTGGTACTGGAATCTAAAACCACATCATCCAATAATCCACTATCAGGGTTACCAATGATATCAGTGTACTCCTCATAGAAAAGTTCGACATTTCCTTGTAACTTGGGTGAAAATTGTTTTGTCCAAGTAATGTCATAAGAATCAATACCTTCGATATCGACGTTGGCATTTCCTCTAAAGTTCACACGCTGATTTTTATTGGGAACATTCAGATCGACTTGAGAGAATAACTCAAATAAACTGGGTGCTCGAAAAGCATGCCTCGCTGTTGCACGGATATTGTCGGTGTCATTCATGAAAAAAGTTAACGAAGCTGTATAACCGAAATCAACGCCAGTGATGGAGTCATCATCCGCTCTTAAACCTAAGCCAGCTTGCCATTTATCATCAGCAAATTTGTAAACAAAGTTGCCAAAAATGGAGTCAATAAATTTATTTTCATTGAGAACCAATCCACCATTATTTTCAACGTAACGATACTCTCCTCCTAGTACATATTTTAATTTATCTTCACTGACACTACCGACAAATTGAAAGGAAATGTCATAGGTAGAAACTTCGCCGACGAACTCATGATCGCCATCTATCGTTGGGAAGAAGAAGCGGCCATCTGTAGACCCACCAGGTAGAGAGATGACTTCAGCTGTCGTAGGAACAAGTTGTGTGTGATAAAGAAAGTCATTGTAATAGGTATTGATTTGAAAAGAACTTTTCTCCCAGTTATGCACATAGTCTGCCTGAATGTTGCTGGTTCGTAGCTCCCAGTTGGCTCTGGGGAGTCCTGGTTGTGACAATAAAGCTAAATCGCCATCACTATAGCCAGTACTCAGTCTTAGATTATCGTTGGAGGTGAGCTTAAAAATCCCTTGGCCAGAAATACGCTTAACGGTTTCTAGGCTGCTGTCATCTGAGGTGAAATTTGATGTGGTTGGAATTCGATTAAAGCCAGGAAAGGCGACATTTGCATTATCGGCATCCCAGTTTGTCTGCCCAGCGGACACTCTAAATTGAGCATTTTCTGCACCGCCATTTATGGCAATTGAAGCATAATTATGACCCTGTTCCCCAGCATGTATACGAATTTTATTTTTCGTTTTATCGGCGTCTGGTTTTTTAGTAATAATGTTAATCACACCAGAGTATGCGTTTGCACCAAATAATGCGCTGGCGGGGCCACGCACGACTTCGATGCGTGAAATGTCATCAACACTAATGGGGAAAGTATTCCATAAAGTCACACCAAACAGATCGTTATACTCGGTACGACCGTCTATCATCACTAATAAACGTCGATTGAAATTAATGCCTTTCCCTCGGATGGATACTTCTTGCTGGCCACGGCCAACTTTTAAAACATCAATTTCAGGTAACATGCCCAAAATATCCGGGATGGTATCCAATCCACTATCAGCAATGTCTTTATCCGTGATTACAGAAATC
>Ga0066644_10001407_pt1 | contig 13497 bp, 11 predicted proteins | sample CryGeyCG2114_020_FD_62735 | JGI IMG/M metagenome (GOLD analysis project Ga0066644, IMG submission 62735) | Groundwater microbial communities from aquifer - Crystal Geyser CG15_big_fil_post_rev_8/21/14_0.20 | ecosystem: Environmental > Aquatic > Deep subsurface > Groundwater | place: USA: Utah...
ATTATTAAATCGCTTCACCTTCTTAAAAAATATGAAAATGAAATTAAAGATTATTACTCCTTTCTGCATAAGACAAACCTGAACTGGTTGAAAGTTATTCTGTTCGCATTCCTTGGGTTATGGGCAATACATGCGGTTTCTGTTATATCGGGTCAATACTTTGTAACTAACGGAGATTGGATTTTTTCATCATTGGCATTGCTGGTTAATTTTTCTTTTGCCGTTACTGTTTTTTCTAAAAGCATTGTCCGTCCCGATGCCCTCCACGGAACCGAAATAAAATTCGTAAAAACGGTGAACGGTAAAAACAATTTTACCGAATCTCAAAAAGCAGAACTGAACAGAAAATTAGATTTATATATGTCCGGTGAAAAACCTTATAAAAACCAGTCGTTTACAATAAACGAACTGGCTAAAGGAATTGCGATTCCTGTCGGTGTTATATCCGAACACATGAATAAGAATCTTGGTAAAAATTTTTTTGAATTCGTTAACGAATATAGAATAGAGGAAGCGAAAAGAATGCTTATCTCAAACGAATATAAAGAATCAACAATTCTTGAAATTTTATATGAAGCGGGGTTTAATTCAAAAAGTGTGTTTAATTCCTTATTTAAAACAGACACAAATCTTACACCAAAAGAGTTTAGAAGAAGATATTCTAAAAGTTAGGGCAAAAAAAGTACGGAAATTTAGTTCTATCTTTTTATCAGGACGAAAAATTAAAAATAAGGTATTAGATTAGTTAAACATTATGTTAAAAACAGCGTTTATAACCGAAAATAAAATGTATACAAAGTTTTTTGAAAAAACTTTACATATAAGTTTTTTTTCATTAAAAGACCATTCTTTGCAAAATTATAGTAAAGAATGCGAGTGCGTAATTATCGATATAATTAGAATAACCGAATGTGATTTAGAAAATGTGCTGCAGCAGTTTAAAAATTGTAAAAAAATAATTATTGTCTCGTCGGTACCTTATAATTATTTGCCCGAATCATACAAAAATATTTTAAACAAGCATAAAATTAAGTTTGAATTACTACCGTTTACAGTAAATGACCTATTAACTGAAATTAGATATACAGGAGAAAACAATTGAAAAATTTACAGAATTTTCTAAATATAGTTTATTGCAAGATAATTCCGCTGCTTGCTTTTTTTCTTTTGGGGAATAATCTCTACTCACAAACTCCCTCTTTTCCCGGAGCTGAAGGATTTGGTTCCGCAACGCCTGGCGGAAGAGGAGGCAAGGTATTAATAGTTACGAAACTGGATGATGATTTGTCTGAGGGCACTTTAAGATGGGCTGTAAATCAGCAATATCCCAGGATAATAGTTTTTGCTTTATCCGGAATTATTTTTCTTGAATCACCTTTGGAAATCGGCGGAGAAAGAGGGCATCCACCATCCGGGGATAATCCGTATTCTCTTTTAACTATTGCCGGGCAAACAGCTCCGGGGGAAGGAATAATTCTCACAAATTATCCTATCTCGCTTATTAATGATGTTCACGATATTATTATTAGAAATATTAGAGTAAGGAAAACTTTTGTTAATCAAATGTTAGGATCAATCGGAGACGGAATTGAATTTGGTGGATGTTACAATGTAGTATTGGATCATTGTTCTTTTTCCTGGTTTGCCGATGAAGGCGTAAGCATAGAAAGTACAAACAAAAGAATGAACCATGATATAACAATACAAAATTGTTTGATTGCCGAAGGTTTGTTAAACGGCGGGCACCCTGCCGGGCCGCACAGCAGGGCAATGATTGCTTCCGACGGTACATACAATGTTTCAATGCATCATAACTTGATGATATCCTGCAATAGAAGAAATCCAAATTTGGGGGGCAACAGCGACCTCGGTAATTCCGATTTTCCGCTTACCGATGTACGGTATAATCTTGTTTATAACTTTGGTGAAAAAGGAATTCAATTTTCACGCGGTGCACAGGTTAATATTGTCGGGAATATTTTAAGATACGGCCCGCAAACTACTGCGGACAAACCTTTTGAAGCTGTTGATAAGGACAGTGCGGGAACAAAAATATATCTTGAAAAAAATTGTACCATTAAAAGAATAGGAAATATTGATATACTTAACTGTCCCGAGAATCAAGATGAATTAGTTTTTGCTGAAAAAGGAATGTTTGCGGAAATTATAAATTTACCTTTTGATACCCCTGCTATTACTCAAATTGAAAAACTGGAAACATATTTACTCGAAAATGCCGGAGCTCTTCCGCGTGACAACGCAGACAGCTTATTTATAAAGGATTATAAAAACTATACAGGCAGGCTGGGGGCAGATAATAAATCTCAAGATGAAATAGTTATTGTTGAACCCAAAAGAGGAACTGCTTCTCTTGATGCCGATAAAGACGGAATGCCGGATGACTGGGAAAATGCAAACGGATTAAATCCCGGAATTGACGACTCCTCAGGCGATATAGACGGAGACGGTTACACAAACATTGAAGATTATATAAATTCTTTTTTCGAAAGTAATGTAACGGGGATTGATATCATAGATTCTAAAATGCCGGTAGAATTTATATTGTTCCAAAATTATCCAAACCCATTTAACCCTGTCACCAAAATAAAATTTGCAATTCCTTTTGTAGGGGTTCAGCATGCTGAACCCCTACAAACAAGGCTAGAGATTTTCGATATTCTCGGCAGAAAAATTCAAACACTATTAAACGGCAGCTTGCCGCCGGGAACTTACGAAATTGACTTTAAAGGCGGAAACCTTTCGAGCGGAATCTACTTTTACAAACTGCAGTATGGAGAGTTTACAGCAATAAAGAAATCTACATTGATAAAATAGGATTAGTAATGCGAAAAACACTTTTAATGCTTACGCTAAGTTGCAGCTTTATATTTGCTCAAAATTCAATTCACCCATTCGAAGTATTCGGATATGGCGAAGATATTGGAAACGGTAAATGGGAAAAACCGTTATTGTATTATCCTGAAATAAGTGCTAAAGCACTTCGCTCGGTTAGTGTACGATGGTTCAATAGGCCGACAGAAAATTTTAATTTCGAATTTTATGATAACATTGCGGATTTTTACGCGTTGTATGATCTCGAACCGATTATCACTTTCCAATGTATTCAAGATTTTCCCGATACCTCAATAAATGCCGATACTTCAGGCTGGTCATTTTGTGAAAAGCAAAATTGGATTAATTATCATGATGATGAAAAAAGTATAGAAGACGGAGCTTCATGGTTCCCCAAAGATACTTTGCTTTGGAAAGAATTCTTAACAACATTTGTAGAGCGATATGATAGTGATGGAATAGACGACTATGAAAACTTAATTAAGCCATTTGTCCATTACCAGTTCGAAGTGGAAATACCGAGAGTTTGGTGTATTGAAAATGACCAGTGGCACAAGAACTTTGTAGACTATGTGAATTTGAGCGCAAAAACAATAAGGAGCGCAGACCCTAATGCACGTGTTAAATTTGCAGGCTGGACGAGAAAGTTCGATACTTTTCTGATCTCGATGAATATGTATGATATTGATTCACTAACACTTGATAATGGTATTATTACCGATGTAGAGTCATTAATCGCCAAATTAAATAGCCAGCCCGATTTTCTCCTGGAAAGAGAGCAGTTTAATTATATTTTTTCCAATATTGACGTTAATGTTTTGGATATTCACTGTTACGGCAGAGCAGAACTGATGCCGTACCGTGCAAAAGCATTAAAAGAACTTTACGGTGTTGAGCAAGTTTGGGCTTCTGAGGGGGGGGGACCTTTTATTCCTGCTGCGGAAATTTTTAATCCTCTTAATGAGGAAGGAGTTCTTACAGATACACTCATTATTGAAAATGCAAGTTATATTATTCGTCATTACATTGGCGGACTTGCAAATGGATTTTCCAGAATCGGCTGGAAGCTATGGACGACAAGCAACAATCAATGGTTTAACGATATTGCCCTGCTCGATTATTCAAACTCAATAAAAAAACCATCCTACTGGGTTTACAAATGGTTAGCTGAATTAATCCGTGACCCGGGTAATTTTAAAACTATTCCGAATAGTCTTTATTGGTATGATGAAAATATTACTGCATATCAATATATAACCGGAGAAGAGACTTACAATTTCATATGGAATCTAAAAGGAAGTTCGGAAATTATACTAACCGGTGTTAAGGAAAAGCTTACGTATCCAACCATCTTAGGAAACTCCAATTGGCATAGCAGTAATTATCAAGTAAATGATAAGGTAATATTTATGGTAAATAGAAATCCGCTGATTTTAAAAGGAGATATAAAATCCTCCGATATTACAAGTGTTGAAGATTCGGAATTGCCGAGTGAGTTCAGTTTGTATCAAAACTATCCCAACCCGTTTAACCCGTCAACTACTATTACATTTACAATTCCAAGTGTAGGGGATGAATACTATGCGTCCCCTACGGTGTTAAAAATTTATGATATTCTTGGCAATGAAATAACGACATTAATAAATAAAGAATTGCGGTCCGGAACTTATGAAATTGACTTCGATGCAGGTTACCTTCCAAGCGGGATATATTTTTATAGGATTGCAACTAAGGAATTCTTCGAAACAAAAAAAATGGTTTTAATAAGATAAAAATAAAACGAAAATTTAATTTCTAAGCTAAAAGAACAGTATAGTTATGAAAAATAATATTTTAAAAATGTTTTTGATTTTTTTGTTCTATGTTAACGCGGTCAATATAGAAGCTCAGAATAAATATAAAAAGATATCGGACTTTGTAAAAGAACACGAAGAGTTCGTGCTTCACGGTTTCGGCCAGGGGGATTATAGATGGGAATCTGAGGCAGTTCCGTATTTCGAATCAATGAGCCACAAACCAATTTTTTACAGTTCTTATATTCAGCTTAGTGATATTAAAGCGGGAATTAAAGATGATCTGAATCAATTTAGAAAATATACTTACGGCTGGTTTGATCCTGATGAAAACTTACGTTATAATTTTATACCGATTATAGGAGTTGAGACCTCGTCGGTGGACCTGGCGAGAAGAATAGATACACTCTCCGCAGAATTTTATAAAGTGCTTGGCTTAACGGATGAGATTGCCGGTCAATACAACCTCCCGGAACCGAATTATGATTTAGCACTTTTTCAATATTTTCTCTCATACCCGGAGCTTTGGGATATTGTAATTGAAAACTTGGAACAGCAAGGGTTAGCCGCTTCAAATATTAACCTGCAAGAAATTTTTGAAGACGGAAGCCAGGAAGCGGTTTATAAAATTATATCACTCCGCGATTCGGTGATGGTGTTGGCAAATGAAAATTTACTTCAAAGAGGTTTCATGTTTTCCGACTTGGAAATAATAAATGGGAATTTTGATAACGAAATAATAATACTTGCCGATACTCTGAAGAATATAAGTTCGCCCGTTATGTTAAGATTTTTGCATGAATCAATTCAAGGTATAACAAGAAATACCATTTACAGTTCAGAAACTTTTAAGGAAGCATACCGCCGTTTTGTTGATTTGCTAAAATCCAACGGAGTGGAAAATTTTGAAATGATTTTTCATCCTAATTTTTCGAACACATTTAGCCTGGAAGAATGGTACCCCGGCGATAAATATGTTGATTGGGTAGCAACCAGTGTTTTCAAACCACTTGAAGATACTGAAGGAATTAATAGAGAAAGCTCATTCGCGTTAAGTCATTCTAAGCCGTTTATGTTTGTTGAGTCGGCTCCTTCCGAGAAAAAGTACAGACCCAACAATATGTTTTACCCCAACCTCTGGGAAGAATGGTTTATACCTTACTTTAATTTCCTTAAGAATAACTCGAATACTAAAATATTTGTTTACCTGGGTATTGATTGGGGAGCAACACCAGGCAATTTTAATGATTGGGGAAATACACGCATACAGGAAAATTCCGAACTCTTTGCTAAATATATTGTAGAATTAAGTAACGAAATCTATCTCCACAACAAAAATTTTTGGGAATTATATAACAGTACAACCGGTATAAAAAATGAAGAATTACCTTCTAAGTTTGAATTGTTTCAGAATTATCCCAACCCGTTTAATCCTTCAACTCAAATATATTATTCAGTTGCAAAAAGCGGAAATGTAAATTTGGAAATATTCGATTTACTAGGAAGAAAAATAGAAACTCTTGTGAATCAATTTCATTCACCTGGAAATTATAATGTTGTTTTTAACGCAAAAAATCTTTCAAGCGGGGTTTATTTTTATCAATTAAGAGCGGGAAGTTTTTCACAAGTAAATAAAATGATATTAATCAAATGACAACAAAAGTTGTAATAGTAAATAAAAGAGCGTTAAGATGAAAATAATTAACATATCAAAAAAAATTGTTATTGTTTTTTTTCTCCAACTAATTGCAATAACATGTTTATATAGTCAAAACTTATTATTCAAATCAGGTTTTGAATCAGATGTTATAATTGAACCTGCAATTCCAATAAACGGTCAATGGAGACAGGTAATATCCGGTGTTGATTTATCAACTGGTTATAAGTGGCCGCAAGATTTCCCTACCCGGGATACACTCGACGCTTACTGGACTTACAAAGTGCCAGATACTGAAATTCTTTCCGACTATGTTGAAACAAGAATTGAAAAAACAATTGGTCATGATGGTGATTCAACAAATGCTCTTTTTATGATGATAAAAGATTATGATCCTACTAACTTTGATAATTCAATGGCAGGCCATGTCCGGTGTGAATATAGACTAAACTTAGATACGAATATTAATAAAGCTTATATAAAGTATTGGATAAAACTGCAAAATAACTTTTATGATATTATGCAGTTCGGCACTGGCAGGTGGCGGATGATAATGGAATGGTTTGAATCAGGGAAAACCCATTCAGATTATAGATGGAGTCTATATCTGCGTACTGGGCGCGCATATTCTGACTCAAACTCTGCTCATTGGAGAATAGCAAATGAATTTCAAAACGGTCCCGGCAATCCGGGAGATTTTGTTACAGATACTCTTGTTAATTATCAGGGAGTAGCCTCTGTTAATGAATGGTTTCAAATAGAAGTTTACTGGAACCAACAACCGAATAGTGAAGGGCGAATTTGGATTGCTGTAAACGGTCATACTATTATCGATAAATACGGTTCGAATATGAGGGATTCACATATTCAAAATTGGCAGATCTTTAAATTATATACAGATGAACCATCAATGGATGACGGCGATGTTTATCATTGGATAGATGATGTTGAGATTTGGGATGATTTCCCACCTGTTACTTCGGTTAATGATAACAAACCTCAGCCAAATACTTTTCAATTAATGCAGAATTACCCCAACCCCTTTAACCCGACAACGACTATTACGTTTACAATTCCCTCTGTTGGGCAAAGCGACGCTTCGACTTACAATACTAAACTGATCATTTATGATATACTTGGGAGAGAAATAAAAACCCTTCTAAATAAAAATCTATTGCCGGGAAGTTATGAATTAGAGTTTTATGGAGGTGATTTATCCAGCGGAATTTACTTCTATAAAATATTAACCGGTGCTTATAATGAAACAAAAAAAATGATACTTTTAAAATAATAACAGGGAATTTAAACGTGAGAAAAATAATCTTATATATTAATTTAGCTTCATTTATTGTTTTATTTCCTTTTTACTCATGTGCGAACCAACCTAATGAAAATTCAGATGCAAAATATATTACGCTGCAAACAAATGAGGAACAAACTAACCTAAAATTTTCTTTTGCTGCTATGGATTCAAACTGGGTGGAGCAGTTTCATGGTAACTTTATTTTGTTAATAAATCAAAATGTTGTCTCAGGAACTTGGAAAATATTTAGTGGTGATTCTGGTATTTTGAACGGTACCATAACTGATTCTACAATAAATCTTAAATTCAATCCTAACTTTGTTGACAACAACATGTTAATTGAAGCGGTAATGGAAAATGATTCCATAAAAGGCTATTGGACCGAAATTGGATTTTATGGCGTTTTGAAAAGCGGATTTTTTTTCGCAGAGAAAGTAAAATAAAATTTCAATCCAATATTTCATTTTCATCACAAAATAATAGGAGTGTCTTTATGTTATCATATAAATATACCCTTGTTTTTACTTTTATCATTTTTACTTTTTTTTTGTTGTAAAGTATTTTCACAACCGAGAGAAACAGAAACCAAAAAGCTGGAGAATTTTGAGAAATTAATAGGCGGTAAATGGTATAACGGAAATACTTATCAAATCTATGAGTGGGGTTTGGATAACAAATCCGTTAAAGGAAAAAGTTATAAAGTTAATGAAGAAGGTGATTTGCTAATTTCGGAAGGAATGTGGTTTCTTCATCCGGGGGATCAACAGGTAAAAGGATATTTCTTTGCCGTTAATATGCCTGTAACTTTTTTTGATTATACTACTCGTTTCGAAGAGAATAAAATAGTAAGTGATTTATCTGCTTATACAAAAAACGGTGCAATGCAAAATTATATTGAAGTTTTGGAATTTGTTGATGAGAACAAATATCTCTTGTCGTTAAACCAAGACTCCGACAAAGGTTTGGTAACTTTGATGCAAAGTGAATTTGTAAGAAAGTAAATGCTGGAGGTTTTTTTTGCACAATTGTTCAAAAAGAATCCCACCTCGTTAAACTCGAGGCGGGATTTTAAATTAATTAGAAACTAAAAATTGCGCCTAATACAATAGTTCTTCTTCCGAAATAACTTCTTATTCTTTGCTGCTGTGTGTAATCTTTATTATATGTAAATCCGAAGAGATTATTTATATCAAGTATGTTCAACGCTTCCAAATAGAAGATGACGGAAATGTCTCTGGACAATTGATTGAGATGTGTTAGCCGTACATCGAGCCGTTTATAATCGGGGTAACGGGCAGAGTTTTTTTCGGCATAAACCGGTTCATAAATATCAACATCTGAATGGTAAACAGAGTTGCTAACGCGTGTATACGGTCTGCCGGTTGCGTACTTGAAGTTAATTCCAATTTGCCACATCGCGGCAATATTATATTTCAAAATCAGAGAGAGGTTATGTGTGATATCGAAACTGCTGCTGGTTTCTTCTTCAAAATCGAGCCATTTTCTCTTGGTGTCTATAAACCCGTAAGATATCCAACCGTTAATACCGAAGGGAAGTGTTGTCTTTAAAATTAAATCCATACCTCTCGCATAGCCATAGCCGTCATTGGTATAATTGATTTCATCATCTTCAAGCGGAAGATTATCGTAATCTTTGTGGTATAGTTCAACCCGCATCGAATTTAATTTGTCGATTTCATAATCATAAGAGAGCACATAATGAATTGAGCGCATAGACTTTAGATTCGGATTACCGTCTTCTTCGGCGAAGTATCTAAAATCCGGCAGTTGGTGAAATGAGCCTAAAGCAAATCTAAGTTTTGATTTGTCGGAAAGTTGGTAGCCGATGCCAAATCGCTGGTCGAAATTTGTTATTTCTAATTTTGTAAAATAATCGGCCCGTAATCCGGCAATTGCAAAGAGTTTAGGAATCCCCAATAAATTCAGTTTGTTAATTTCCACATAACCACCGACTCTGTTCTCTTCTATTTTTTCATCCAACACTTCATTTGAAGTACCCGGTCGATAATCGTAATCTTCTTCCGGAATAACGCCAAAGTATGTCTGTCTTCGGTTTTCAAATTCGCCACCAGCAAAAAAATTAAGATTGTTTGTAAAAGTATGTTCCAAATCTGCCCTAAATTTGTATGTTCTATCGAACATGTTGAGATCGAGAACGCCAAGTAGCCAATTATTGTCGTGCGAACTGTATGAAAGACTGTTTTTAATTAAAGTATTCTTTCCAAGCAACTCGCTGAATTGTAAATTCAAAAATCTTGTTTCGCTGCTGCCGTTAAATGTTCCGTCGTATTCCGCCCTTTGAACATTAACTCCTTGTTTGTCATCAGCATAAATACCGGTAATTTTAAACTTGCCAGTTTGTGAAGTTTTATAAATTAACGATGATGTAATATTACGTGAAGTTGGAGAAGCAGTAAAATCATCCAGCCCGCCGTTCATCCACATAATTGGTTTAGTATAACTTTGCTGGGTGTAAAATCGTAAACCGAGTTTATCTTCACTTAATAAAATTTCGCCGTCAAAGGAAGCGGCAGCCATTGAAATTCCGGCAGCAAAACCGGTACTTCGGGGCAGATTCTTTGTTTGAATGTCCAGAATTCCCGAAAGAACATTTCCGTATTTCGCTGAAAACCCACCGCTGGAAAAATACATTTCACTAAGAATTCCGGTGTTAAGATTCGAAAAGAGTCCGCCGAAGGATGATTCATAAGTATAAGGATGATAAATCGATGCTTGGTCAATCATAGTGATTGTCTCTGACGGGTCCCCGCCTCGGACGTAAAGTTCGGCGCTTTCCGAAACCTGGGTCATTCCGGGCATTGTTTTAAGCGATTGATATAGATCGGCTGCACCGCCAGGCGTGGTCATAATGTCTCTTGATGTTACAACAACCCCTTTTCCGCTTTCGCTGCTGAATGAACTTCCCATAACAACCGCTTCGTCGAGTTCAATTGCCTCTTCAATCAATTTGATTTCGAGACCGATTATGTTTTTTTCTTTAGTTAAGTCAAAGGTTTTTAGATATTTGGTGTATCCAACCATTGATGCAACCAGGGTGATTATACCGTCTGCTGAAGAAACCAATTCGAATGAACCGTCGCTGCCGGAAGTTGTTCCTTCATAAGTTTCCTGTATATATATATTAACAGATGGAAGAGGATTACCCGAATCATCTGTTATCTTTCCGTTAATAATGCTTTTTTCTTTTGCCATAAGCGGCAGCAAATATGCCGCCGCTAAAAGCAATGTGATAAATAAACGATACCGTTTCATTGTTCCTCCTTTATTTTACTTGAAACTCTATTACTTGATTATCCGCACTGAATAAAAATTTTGCGTCTTCATAATCGGGCGGACCAAAACTGCCTCTTGCATTGTTTGAAAACCCGTAAGCTTCCGAAGGGATACCGAGAAAGTTTGAATCCATTTTCCCATTTGAATTTTCATCGTGATAGCATTTAACGGCATACTCGCCGAAGGGGATATTTTCAAAAACGAATTCTAATTTACCATCAACGATTTTTGCCGCAATTGCTTTGAAAGGTTTGCCTTTTCTATAATTTTCTTCCGAGTTGTTTAACGCAATTTTTGCTTCTCCTTCGTCGGATTCAAACTTATTTATTCGTACAATTAAATTCCCGGCTTTCTGTGAAACGGAATCCGCAACCGCCGGATTGTTTTGCGCTGTTAACCGGTTGGAGGGAAATGTTAAAAGAATTATAGATAACGAGAGAAGTTGAAATAGATGTTTCATGATGTTTGCTCCTTATTTTGTTATAGGTTATAGAGTACTCTGAATTATAGAGTATTATTTTAAAAAAATATCACTCAGCGTTGTTGAATAAATTTTCAACAAGGGATAAATAACTTTCAATTGCTTTACGACCGGTATTGGTCAGATAATAAAAAGAAACCGGTTTTCTTTTGATAAACTTCTTTTCACACTTAATATATTTCGCATCCTCTAGTTTTTTTAAATGAGCGCCTAGGTTACCGTCGGTAGCTTTGAGCTTTCTTTTAAGATAGGCAAACTCAACCTTTTCCGATGTAGCCAGTATCGATAATACGGCAAGTCTTATTCGTGATTCGAATATGCCATCGATTTTTTTATAATCAAATGTATCAGCCAATTTCTACTTGTTCTCTTTTATATTTTTTATAAAGAATTATTCCCGGAATTACTTGAAGAAACAACATCAAAAATACCATTACTAAAATAGTGTGAATGCCAGGAAAGAAAAACATGTAAATACTTCCAAGCCACCAGAGGGGAGCGATGAACTTCATGAGTTTATTTTCATATAAAAAAGAGGAAACATAAAAAGCAATTCCGAGTATCACCGCAATGATTGGAGAGATGTAAACCGATTTATAGGCTCCCGAGTAAGTTCCAATAAAACCTATTATTGTCATTGCAATTCCAGAAGCAAGCCAAGTAGCACTCATAATTCTTCCGGCAAACGTTGTTCTTTTTTTCCGATCTCGGTTTATGTACCATTTGTATAATGAATAGAGCCACCCACCTAAAATGAGAATTATCCAGATTTCCAAACTAAATTGAGTCCCGCTTAAAACAATATCGATGTATGTTCCCAGTAAACCGACAATAATTATTAAACCCCAAATAATGAAGCCGATGCCGTTATCAACAACTAGATTTTTGCTGTCTTCAATTATTCGTTTCACATACCGGAGGTCTTCTATAAGTTTATCTTTATTTTCCATTAAATTTTCTCCTTATTATAGAGGGCTCTATTTTATAGAGTTATAATAACTAAAAATTACAGCTTTGTCAAGTATCTTCCAAAAAATTTTTTAGAAACTTGTAAAGATTTTCTCAATCCTTTTAATCCGTCAACAAAAATTAATTACTTGGTTGTCAAAGCGGGTATGTCAAAATTGATGTATTTGATTTGTTTTTATGTAATAAAAATATATAGTTTGTTATAATATTCTTATTATGTAAGTAAAGAAAAATCAATGCTTGTTAGAAATCCTTAGTTTTCTAATGACAAATCTGGGTTAAATAAATAAATTTATTATCCTCTCATTTTATCGAGAAGCTCGTTAAGAATTTCCACTTCTTTAAGAGTAAGTTTGCCGAATGTATCCTTGTGTCTTTCTTCTATGTTATCTAGTTCTTTTAAAAGAGAAAGACCTTTTACTGTAATTAATACCTCGGCTTTTCTTTTGTCGTTTGGGCATGTTTTTCTTTCTACCAATTCTTTAATAATTAATCTATCAACAAGCCTTGAAGCGTCTTACATTTTATCAAGCATTATTTCCTTTAATAAACTTATTGAAGCCGGTTCCGGATGCTGGCCTCTGAGTATTCTTAAAATATTATATTGTGGAGTCGTAATAGAATATTCTTTTAAATACTTTGAGTAAATATTTGTAAGCTAGCCGTGAGTATTTCACAACTCGTGCTTTGTCATTGCGATCCCGCGTTTTTTGCGGGAGAAGTAATCTCAATAGTAATGTCGGGATTGAGATTGCTTCGTCACTTCGTTCCTCGCAATGACAATTTAAAACTTCTGCAACACGCTCTGTCGCCAGACATAATCATTTATTAGTCACTAATGTTTTTACATACTCATTTCATTAGGCTTGTTTTTGTAATTCAATATCAATTTCTAAATCAACAGTTTCGCCAACAAAATAATACTTGGCATAAAAGGTTACTATACAAATCTTTCAAGTTCAGAATCAAGTGATAGTATGATTATTGAACAATACCATAATCTATAGAAAACGCAAACAAGATATACAAAACTGTAGGTGAAGAATATGTTGATAGAATTGTAATACCTCAATTTAGATCTGTTGTAAGAGGAGTTACTTCTCAATTTGATGCCCAGGCACTTTAT
>Ga0066644_10001411_pt1 | contig 13477 bp, 15 predicted proteins | sample CryGeyCG2114_020_FD_62735 | JGI IMG/M metagenome (GOLD analysis project Ga0066644, IMG submission 62735) | Groundwater microbial communities from aquifer - Crystal Geyser CG15_big_fil_post_rev_8/21/14_0.20 | ecosystem: Environmental > Aquatic > Deep subsurface > Groundwater | place: USA: Utah...
TGGCGCGATGCCGCGGCAGCGGCAGAGGAGGCGAAGCAGGCGGCATCGGCCGCGGAAGCCCGCGTAGGCGAGGCTCAGAAGGCCGCCGACGAGGCGCAGCGGGCCCAGCGCGCGGCAGCCGAGGCGCTCGCCGCGGCGCGCGAGGAGCAGGCCGACCGGCGCGACGACGCCAGCGCGCACGGGCACCGCATGGCGGCACTGACCAGCCAGCTCGAGGCTGCCGAGCAGCGGCTCGCCGATCTCGACCGGCAGAAGGAGCGGCTCGAGGCCGACCGGGGCGATGCCGACCGGCTGACGCGCGATGCCGCAGAGGCGCTTTCGCGGCTCGAACGCGAATTGGCGCAGAGCGAGAAGGCGCTGGCGAGCGACGAGGAAGGGCGCCCCGCACTCGAACGCGCGCGCGAGCAGGCCGAGCGCGACAGCCGCGCCGCCGAACTCGCGCTGGCCAAGGCGACGGCCGACAATGCCGGGGTCGAGGCAGAATGGCGCGTCGCCGAAGCCGAGGTCGCGCAGGCGAAGCTGCGGCTCGACCGCGTCGAGGCCGAGCGTCGGCGCATGGCGGAGCAGCGTGCGGCTCTGGCAGGCGAGAATCCCGACGCCGAGGTCGACACGGCAAGGGCTGCCGCAGAGCAAGCGGGCGAGGCGCTTGCCGCGCAGCGCTCGAAACTCGAGCAGATGCAGGCGCGTAAGGCCGAATTGCAGACGGCGCGCGACGAGGCCTCTTCCGCGCTCGCCGAAGCCAGGGCGGAACTGTCGGGCGTGCAGCGCGAATGGGAGGCCTTGAAGCGCGATCGCGAAGCGCGCGAACGCGCAGCGACGAAGCGCAGCGGGCGCCAGCAGGCGATCGACCAACTGCGCGCGGCCAAGGGCTATGAGCGGGCAGTCGCCGCGGCGCTGGGGCGCGACGGCAAGGCCCTGCTCGGCCTGCCCGAGGGAGATGCCGAGGGTCGCTACTGGACCGGGGCCGAGGCGCCCTCGCCCGTGCCCGACAGCCTCTCCGATCATGTCGAGGCCTGCCCCGAAGAACTGCGCGCGCTGCTCGCGCTGGTGCATGTCGCCGAGGAGGACGACGGGCGCGCGCTTGCCCCGGGCCACGCGCTGGTCACCCTGCGCGGGCAATTGCGCCGCTGGGACGGGCTCGTCGTGCGCGGCGAAGGCGCGGCGGAGGCGGCGCGGCTGGAGGCGGAGAACCGCTTCGCCGAGCTCGATGCACGTCTTCCCGCGCTGCGCGAGGCCGCCGAGACCGCGCAGGCCGCGCTCGACGGCGCGAGCGAAGAACTGGCGCAGTTGCAGCGCGATCTCGTCGCCGCCGAGCGTGCTCTCGCGGGTGCAGTGGACGCGGAGCGTCAGGCGCTGCGCACTCTCGACCAGGCCGAGGCGGCGCGCGAGCGGCTCTCCGCGCGGTTGGCCGAACTCGAACGCAACGAGGCCGAGCATGCCGAGCTGGTCGCGGCGGCGCGCTCCGACCTCGCCTCGGCCGAGGGTAAGCGCGACGCCCTGCCCGACCCCGCCGCGGGGCGCGCCGCGCTCGAGGCCGCACGAGCGAAGAACGAAGCTGCGCGAGCTACCCTGCAGGCCCGCGCCGCCGAGTTGGCGAGCCACGACCAGGCGCTGGCGGTCGCGCGCGAACGCGCCTCGGCACAGCGCAGCGACATCGCGAACTGGCAGGCACGCAGCGGCGATGCCGCGCGGCGCCTGTCCGAAATGGAAATTCGCGCCGGTGAAATCGAGGAACAGCGCGCCATCACAGCAGCCAAGCCCGAGGGGCTTATGCGCGAGATCGAGCAGGGCGACCAAGTCCGCGAACGGCTGGCGCGCGATCTCGCCGCGGCTGAGAAGGCTGTCGCCGAGGCCAACACCCGGGCGCAGGAAGCCGACCGTGCTTTCGCTGCCGCCAACGAGGTGCTGGCCGAAGCGCGCGAACAGCGCGCCGGCCTGGCCGAGCGTGCCGAGAACCAGGACGGTCGGCGGATCGAGATGGCGCGCGTCGCGGGCGAGCGCTTCCAGTGCCCGCCTCCGCTGCTGCCCGAACGCTTTGCTTTCGACGAGGAGGCTATCCGCGCCGCCGAAGCCGAGAGCGCCGAGATGGATCGCCTGACGGCGAGCCGCGAGCGGATCGGCCCGGTCAACCTCGTCGCCGCCGAGGAACTCGAACGGATCGAGAGCGAACACGGGTCGAACGCTGCCGAGCAGGAGGAACTGCGCGAGGCAGTCAGCCGGCTGCGCGGTTCGATCGGCAATCTCAACCGCGAGGGCCGCGAGCGGCTGCGCGCCGCCTTCGAACAGGTCAACGATCACTTCAAGCGACTCTTTACCCGCCTGTTCGAGGGCGGCGAGGCGCATCTCGCTCTGATCGACAGCGACGATCCCCTGGAAGCAGGCCTCGAGATCTTCGCCCAGCCGCCGGGCAAGAGGCTACAGTCGCTCACACTGCTTTCAGGCGGCGAGCAGGCGCTGACCGCGACCGCGCTGATCTTTGCGCTGTTCCTTACCAACCCTGCGCCGATCTGCGTGCTCGACGAGGTCGACGCACCGCTCGACGACGCCAATATCGATCGCTTCTGCGACCTGCTCGATGCGATGACGCGCGAGACTCAGACCCGCTATCTCATCGTCACGCACAATGCGGTGACCATGAGCCGCATGCACCGCCTGTTCGGCGTGACGATGATCGAAAAGGGCGTCAGCCGGCTAGTCAGTGTGGATCTGGGCGGGGCAGAGGAATTGCTCGCAGCCGAATGACCGCGCCCGGCCGAAAGGGGTCGGGTAGCCAAATATTTACCTTATCGCCGTTAGGAGGGGGCTTCACGGCTGTCTCGCAACTCCATGCGTAGGCCCAGGCCATCGGGAAAGGATCACTGCCGACCCATGGGATTACCGTCCGACCTCGAACCTTCCGGCGACATCGCTCCCCCGGAACAGGCCAAGGTCCAGCGCGCAATCCTGCAGGCGGTGGTCGATACCGAACAACGCTCCGTGCTTGCCAACCTCCTGTGCTGGGTCATTGCGGCTGTGGCGGCCTTCTTCCTGCCGACCGCCCAATATTTCGTGTTCCCGCTGATGTTCCGGCTCGTCGCAATGGTCGGGACGCGGACCGCATTTGCACAGGTGCGCACCGCATTGAGGGAAAATCTCCCTCTGTTGACCAAGCTGCGCTGGTTGGCCGCGGCCCTGTTCGTCGGCGGGGCCGCCTGGGGGTCTACCCTGCTGCCGGTCATGGCGCATCCCACGCTTCACCCGGCCCGCCTGCTGGTCGGCGGCGGCACCCTGATCGGGATGAGCATCATCATCACCATGCTGTCGTCGGTCCCGCGCATGGCCTTGAGCTTTGCCGCCGGATTTCTCGGCGCCTTCGGGGGAGGCCTGTGGATCGAAGGCGCCCATGACGCGCTGGAACTGACGGCGGGGATGGCGATCATCTTGCTGATCTTCATCGCCTATTCGCATGCCTCGACCTATGGCCAGACGCAATCCGCGCAACTGCTGGTCGAAAACCGCCGACTGGGCAAGGATCTCCGGGCATCGCTCGAGGGTGCCATGCACATGGCCGAACACGACGAATTGACCGGGCTTCTCAACCGCCGCGCATTCTTCTCCTACGCCGAGCTGACCGAATGGACGCCGCGCGTGGTGGCAATGATCGATATCGACCACTTCAAGGCGATCAACGACCGCTTCGGGCACGCGGTCGGCGATGCCGTGCTCGAACGCGTCGGACGCGCCATGCGCGACGTGCTTGAGCGGGACTTAGGCGATCAATCCCTCGCGGCACGGCTGGGAGGCGAGGAATTCGCCGTCATGATGCCCGATCGCTCCGACAGCGAAGCCCGCAAGACGATCGACGCGCTGCGCAAGGCGATTGCCGCGGTCGGCCCCGAACTGGAAGCCCCCGGCCTGGTCACGACTGCCTCGGCAGGGGTGGCCCGTCTCGATGCGGGGCAGACGCTCGACGAAGCGCTGCACCATGCCGATGCCGCGCTGTATCTGGCCAAGGCCAAGGGCCGCGACCGTACGGAATGGGCCGCGCCGCAAGAGCTTCCCGCGCGTCGGCCCGACAGGACCGGTTTGGTGCGGCGGAGACAACGGTAGCCCCGACGTAAATCGGATTCTCGGAGAGCCGAACTGCGCTAGGCCGCCAGCGCCGCCTTCAGGCTTTCGCGGATCGCCTTGAGCCGCGCGACGAGCTCGGCATCGACTGTCGGTACCGTGGCTTCCTGTGCCGCGGGTTGCGTATCGGGGGCGCCCTTCAGCGCCGCCTTGGCACCCTTCAGCGTATAGCCCTCGCGATTGACCAGACGGTCGATCCGCTCGATCAGCTCGATGTCTTCGGAGCGATAATAGCGCCGCCCGCCGCTGCGGGTGAGCGGCTTGAGCATCGGGAACTGCTGCTCCCAATAGCGCAGCACATGCGCCTTGATGCCGGTCGCCTTGGCGACTTCGCCAATGGTGCGCAGCGCGCCCTTGTCCTTGCCGTCGTCGAAAGTCGCCATGGCTCTCCTCAGCCGTTCGCGATGCGCTCTTTGAGCAATTGGCTCGCGCGGAAGGTCATCACGCGGCGCGGCGTGATCGGCACTTCTACCCCGGTCTTGGGATTGCGGCCGACGCGTTCCTTCTTGTCGCGCAGCACGAAGCTGCCGAAGCCCGAAATCTTGACGTTTTCGCCATCGGCCAGTGCGTCGCTCATCTTGTCGAGGATCGCCTCGACCATTTCGAGCGACTCGGCGCGCGACAGGCCCATCTTGCGATTGATTGTTTCGGCCAGGTCCGCCCTGGTCAGCGTGCCCACGGAGCGCATCATATCCATATTATCCTTCCCCCAGATACGACCCTGAGCGAATTGACGACCCGCTTGAAACCCTCACCGACAATAGAGCTATTTGCCTGATTTCGCAATGGCATGGCCCGGTTTTCGGGCAAATTCTACATCCGCGCGAGCGAGGCGCCCCAGGTGAAGCCGCCGCCCATCGCCTCGAACATGACAAGATCGCCCGGCTTGATCCGCCCGTCGCGCATGGCGGTGTCGAGCGCCAGCGGAACCGAGGCGGCCGAGGTATTGGCGTGCCGGTCGACAGTCACGACGACCTTCTCTGCCGGCAGGCCCAGCTTGCGCGCGGTGGCATCGAGGATCCGCGCATTGGCCTGGTGCGGCACCACCCAGTTGATCTCGGCGGCGCTCGTGCCGGTAGCCTCGAGCACCTCCTTCAGGACATCGGCGAGATTGACCACCGCGTGCCGGAACACCTCGCGGCCCTTCATCCGCAGATGGCCGACCGTGCCCGTGGTCGAAGGCCCGCCATCGACGTAGAGCATGTCCTTGTGGCAGCCGTCGGCATGGAGCCGGCTGGCGAGGATGCCGGGGCCGTCTTCGGCGACGTCCTGCGCCTCGAGCACGACCGCCCCCGCGCCATCGCCGAACAGGACGCAGGTCGTGCGGTCGTCCCAATCGAGGATGCGGCTGAAGGTTTCGGCGCCGATCACCAGCGCCTTTTGCGCCATCCCCGTACGCAGCAGCGAATCGGCGGTGGCGAGCGCGTAGAGGAAGCCCGAGCAGACCGCCTGGATATCGAAGGCGACCCCGACGCCGCAGCCGAGCGCGGCCTGGACCTGCGTCGCGGTGGCGGGAAAGGTGTGATCGGGCGTAGCCGTGGCGAGCACGATCAGGCCGATTTCTGCTGCGTCGATCCCCGCCGCTTCAAGCGCCTTGCGCGAAGCTTCGATCGCGAGGCTCGAGGTCGTCTCGCCCTCGCCCGCGATATAGCGCTGGCGAATGCCGGTCCGCTCGACGATCCATTCGTCGGTCGTGTCGACCCGCTGCGCCATCTCGGCATTGCTGACACAGGTCCTGGGCAGGGCCGAGCCGGTGCCGGTGATGACCGACCGGATCATTTGGCGGACAGGCTCGCGGCGTCGACTTCGCCGAGGTCGCGTTTGATGCGGTTGGTAATGTCGTCCTCCAGCAGGCGGGCGGCCACTTCGACGGCATTGGCCACGCCCTTGGCATTGGCGCTGCCGTGGCTCTTCACCACGACGCCATTGAGGCCGAGGAAGACCGCGCCATTGTGATTGTTGGGGTCGAGATGGTGCCTGAGCAGTTCGGTCGCCGGGCGCGAGACGAGGAAACCGATCTTCGAACGCGTCGAACTGGTGAAGGCGCGGCGCAGCAGGTCGGTGACGAAGCGCGCGGTGCCCTCGATCGCCTTGAGCGCGATATTGCCGGAGAAGCCGTCGCACACCACCACGTCGCAATCGCCGCGGTTGATCTTGTCGGCTTCGACATAGCCTTCGAATTCCATCGCGAGGCCGGTCGTCGCACGGAGGATTTCGGCGGCCTGCTGGATGTCCTCGGTGCCCTTGGTTTCCTCGGTTCCGATGTTGAGCAGCCGTGTGCGCGGACGTTCGTTGCCCGTCACGATGCGCGAATAGGCGGCGCCCATGATGGCGAACTGGACGAGGTTGCGCGCATCGCATTCGCGGTTCGCACCGAGATCGAGCATGATCACGTCGTTGTCGCCGAGCGTCGGCAGCAGCGCGGCAAGCGCGGGCCGGTCGAGCCCGGGCATGGTCCTGAGCGCAAGCTTGCTCATTGCCATCAGCGCCCCGGTATTGCCGGCCGAAACGGCCGCGCCGGCCTCGCCCTGCTTCACCGCATTGACCGCCAGGCCCATGCTGGTGGTCTTGGCGCGGCGCAGCGCACGGCTCGGCAGTTCGTCACCGCCGACCACGTCTTCGCAATGCAGGATTTCCGAAGCCCCCGCCATGCCGGGATGGGATTCGAGCGCGGCCTTGATCCGCGTCTCGTCGCCCACCAGCAGGAACTTGAACTTGTCGTGTCGGCGCCGCGCCATCGCGGCACCGTCGATCATCACGCGCACGCCTTCATCGCCGCCCATCGCATCGACAGCGATACGCGGCAGGCTCATGCGACGACTCCGGCTTTGCTGACGGTCTTAGAGACCGACGGCGATGATTTCGCGACCGTTGTAGTGGCCGCAATGCGGGCACAGGTTGTGTGGACGCTTGAGTTCACCGCAGTTCGAGCACTCGTGATGCGCTTCGACCTTGAGCGAATCATGCGCACGGCGGTTGCCGCGACGGTGGGGCGATACTTTCCTCTTGGGGACGGCCATGGCGGCACCTGTTCCTCAAACAATTACAATCAATTTCGGTGGCCGCCCTAGGGGAAGGTCCGGCACGCCGCAAGAGCGCGTGAACCCGAATATCCCGACCGTGGCGGTGAAGGCGCGCGCTATAGCGAAATTCTCGGGGGATGCAAGCCGTGTCGCCCGCCAGGCGGGATTGCACGCCACGGGGCATCACCCTAGCACTGGAGGTGGGTTGCGATCGTGAAAAAGACAAGGGAGGGACGAGCATGGGCATTATCCTGCCGGTTACACTGACAGCGGCGGCCGCGGCGGCCATCATCAACCTGTGGCTGGCGGTCCGCGTCGGCCAGATGCGCGGCGCGACCAAGACCATCCACGGCGACGATGCCGGGGGCCCGCTGACTCGCCGCATGCGCGCGCAGCTGAACTTCGTCGAGAATACCGGCTTCGTACTCGTGTTGATCGCCGCCATCGAATTGTCGGGCAAAGGCGCGCCCTGGCTCGCCTGGGTGGCGGGCATCTACATGCTCGGGCGGGTGGCGCATGGCTTCGGCATGGACGCCGAAACCGGCACCAAGCCGCGCATGATCGGCACGCTGATCACCATGCTGACGCTTCTCGGGCTCGCGATCGTGGCGGTGCTGATCGTCCTCGGCGTGATGTAGGGAAGGTATTTGTTGCGTGCGGGAAGCGCCTCCGCGCTTCCCTTGCGGCTGCACCGGCCCACTCCCCCACCCGGCCACCCATAGAATACCGTGCCGTGGGGGGCCGGGTGGGGAGTGGGATGGCCAGGCCGAAAGCTAACGACGGACGTCGTTGGCGCACGCCTCAAGAAAGCGCGTAGTCGCTCACGAAGGCGTTGGTCTTGCGCTCGTGCCCGAAGGTGCTGGTCGGGCCGTGGCCGGGGATGAAGGTGACGTCGTCGCCCAGCGGCCAGAGCTTCTGCGTGATCGCATCGATCAGGTCCTGATGATTGCCCATGGGGAAATCGGTGCGTCCGATGCTGCCCTGGAAGAGCACGTCGCCAACCACCGCGAACTTGCTCGGTCGGTGGAAGAAAACCACATGACCGGGCGTGTGGCCGGGGCAATGGATGACCTCGAGCACCAGCTCACCGACCGTCACCGTGTCGCCGTCCTCGAGCCAGCGGTCGGGCTCGAACACCTGCCCGTTGACGCCGTATTTGCGCCCGTCCTCGTCGAGCCGGCTGATCCAGAAGCGGTCGGCCTCGTGCGGCCCCTCGATCGGCAGGCCCAGCTCTTTCGCCAGCACGCCGGCCTCGCCGCAATGGTCGATATGGCCGTGGGTAATGAGTATCTTCTCGAGCTCGACCCCGGTCTGGGCGACGGCGGCCTTGAGCTTGTCGAGATCGCCGCCCGGATCGATCAGCGCGCCTTTCATGGTCTTGGTGCACCAGATCAGCGAACAGTTCTGCTGCAGCGGGGTAACGGGCACGATGCCGGCCTTCATCGGCGGCGGGGTGGGCGTTTCGGGGGTCTTTTCCATCGCCGGGGAAAATGGTCGGCTTCGTGATCGAAAACAAGCCGCATCTCGGGCAAGCTGCTATGCACACCGCAGAAGGAGCCGATCGATGAAGCATTTCGCAGCGATTCTCGCAGCCTCCCTGTCGCTGGTTGCATGCCAGACACACGGCGCGGCCGAACCGATCCCGGCGGCGAATCCGGTCGCAACAAGCGAGAGCGCGGCCCCGACCTATGTCACGGCGATCTGCGGCGAATGCCATGCGGTGCGCGCAAATTCGGTCTCGCCCAACCCGCAGGCGCCCAATTGGGTCGATATCGCCAACAGCCCGGGCCTGACGCGACAGACGCTGGTCACCTTCCTCTCCGACGCGCACAACTACCCGATGCAGATGGATGTCGACCTCGTCGATGAGGATATCGAGCTCATCGCCGACTACATGATGACGCTGCAGACCGACGACTACGTCAGTCGGCCGGGCTAGATTCGCCCGCCTTTCCAGACCACGCGCCCGATCACCTCGACCTCTTCGCGCGCGAGGTCGATCGGGGCGTAGCTGTCGTTTGCGCTGACCAGCATGAGCCGGCCCGGCGCGCTGGCCTGGACCTGCTTGACGTGGAGCGCATCGCCGATGCGGACGACGTGAATGCCCTCGCCTGAGCGCTTGTTGCGGTCGACGAAGATCTCGTCGCCACTGCGCAGGACCGGCTCCATGCTGTCGCCCTCGACCCGGATGGCGGAAAGGTCCGCGCCCTCGAGCCCCATCTCGCGCAGCCAGCGGCGGCTGAAGCGGAAGGCATCGAAGGAAATTTCCTCTGCCGAGAAGGCGCCCGGCCCCGCCGAGGCATCGAGCGGGAGGCGCGGCACGGCGATGAAATCGTCCGCATCGCGTGCGCGGACATGGTCGGGATCGGCGCCCAGTTCGACCTCGCTCACGCCGAAGAATTCGGCCAGCTTGCGCCGGTCGGCCTCCTCCAGCTTGCGCGGGCTGCCCTTGCGGACGAATTGCTGCAAATAGCTGGGATTGCGCCCGAGCATGGCGGAGAGCGAAGCCAGGCTGGTCCGCCCCGCCTCGGCAAGCTCGACCAACCGGGCGCGATCTGACGTCATGGTATCGGCCATATGCTCCTCCCCCTCGCTACGTCCGGTCTCGCAGTCGGTGGCGAAAGACAACGCATGAGGGAAATTTCCTATAGCATAGGATTTTTCCTAGACAAGTAGGATTTCGATGGGAACATATGCGGAACATATCCAGCGAATCGCCGATTCCGGCCATCATTTGGGGAGCCCGCCATGTTGATCCGTACAATCGAGTCATTCCTCCGCCAGCACGAAATGGCGGCGACCAAATTCGGCCGCCTCGCCGCGCACGACCCGCGATTCGTGCTCGACCTGCGCCTTGGCCGCGAGCCACGCGACCGGACCGAGCAGCGCATCCGCGGCTTCATCGCCGGCTTCGAGGCCGCGCGGGCCACCGGCCTCGCGCAGAAGGAGACCGCGCATGTCGGCTGAACCGACCCCTCCCCGCGCCCGGCGCCCTCGCCGTACCGCTGCCGACCGCGTGCGCGCGGCGCTGGCCGAGCTCCACGCGCACCACGGCAAGGTGCTGACGCATACCGAGAAGGCCTGGGCGAGCATCACCTTCGCCGGCACGCGCCATTGCCTTGCGCTGCTCTTCGCGGGCGAAGAGGCGGTCGAAGCGGGCGAGGCCTTCGTCGCCGAGCTGCCCGAACACGAGTTCGCCATTCCCGGCCAGCTGGTCGCCGATGCAGGCGTGGTCGAGGTCGAGCATCGCCTGACCCCCGAACCGCGACTGGTGGTGCGTTGCGAATTGTTGCTGCTGGAAGAGGGGTGAGACGACCTGTTCGAACGGACGCTTTTGGCGATCAAGTCACCGGGTGGGAAAGTCAGCTATTGGGTGGAAAGTGGTCTCCGCCTTCACACCCTTGCGCGGAATGCATGAGCTAGGTTTCTAAACCGCAGAGTTTCGACGAGCCACCCAACACTTCGATTGCCTCGCTATCCAACTCCACTCGATAGACCCGCTTGAGTTCACATAGGTGTTCTGTGGCGAGCTCGGAATCATGCTCAGCAAAATTCACGGCGATGCTCAAAGCGTCTTCATACCGTCGCTCATTCAAATACCACACGATCAAGGTATTGTAGTTTTTTACGTCCCCAGAAGATGCCCGTTTGAGCATATCGCGCTCTTCAGATTTAGAAATTTCTGGGCCGTCAAGCGCGACTGCTTTGTCTCCCTCCTTGGGGCTCTCGCTGCACGAGAGAGCAAATGGAAAAGCGAAACAAAGTAAGATTCGTAGCATCGTCATACCGTCAGATTAAACTGACGCAGATTGACTGCAATCGGGTCGGCAGCGCAATTACCGCTTTCAGGCAGCTAAAGCGCAAAACTGTCCTTTCCGCCGCGCCTGATCAGGTTCGCCGGATCACCAAATTCCTGATTTCGGTCATGTCCTCCATGGCGAACCGGATGCCTTCGCGGCCGAGCCCGGAATTCTTCACCCCGCCATAGGGCATGCTGTCGACGCGGTAGCTGGGGATCTCGTTGACCATCAATCCGCCGACTTCGAGCCTGTCCCAGGCGTCGAGAACCTTGAACAGGTCACGGGTGAAAATGCCCGCCTGGAGGCCGAATTCGCTGCGGTTGACCTCGAAAAGCGCCTCGTCCCAGTCGGAGAATTTCATCAGCACGGCGACCGGCCCGAAGACTTCCTCGTTGATCACCCTGGCCGACTTGTCGACCCCCTCGAGCAGGGTCGCCTCCACGATCCGCCCATCGCGCGATCCGCCGCACAACAGCCTGCCCCCCCGATCGACGGCCTCGGCAATCCATGCCTCCACCCGCTCGGCCTCGGCGTCGTCGATCATCGGGCCGATGAAGGTTTCGCGGTCCTTCGGGTCACCCGATTTGAGCGCTTTCGCCTTGGCCACCAGTTTGTCGCGGAAGGCCTCGTAGACCGCTTCGTGCACGACGATGCGCTGGACGCTGATGCAGCTCTGGCCCGATTGGTAGAAAGCCCCGGTGATCACCCGGTCGACCGCATCGTCGAGATCGGCATCGTGGTCGATCACGACCGCGGCGTTGCCGCCCAGTTCCATCACCACCTTCTTCTTGCCGGCGCGAGCCTTCAGCGCCCATCCCACCTCGTCCGATCCGGTGAAGCTGAGCAGCTTCAACCGCTCGTCGACGGTGAACAGGTCCGCCCCGTCGCGGCTCGCGGGCAAGATCGAGAAAGCGCCTTCGGGCAGCTCGGTCTCGGCCAGTGTCTCGCCGATAATGAGCGCGCCGAGCGGAGTCTTGCTCGCCGGCTTCAGCACGAAGGGGCAACCCACCGCGATGGCGGGTGCGATCTTGTGCGCCGCAAGGTTGAGCGGGAAGTTGAATGGCGAGATGAAGCTGCACGGCCCGATCGGATAACGCTTCCAGATCGCCTGATAGCCCCGCGCGCGTTCGGAAATGTCGAGCGGCATGACCTCGCCATACATGCGCACCGATTCCTCCGCCGCGATGCGGAAGGTGTCGATCAGCCGAGTGACTTCGCCCTCGCTATCCTTGATCGGCTTGCCCGCCTCGACGCACAGCGCATAGGCGAGTTCGTCGAATCGCTCTTCGAAGCGCGCCACGCAGTGGTCGAGCACGGCCTTGCGCTCGTAGCTGGCGAGCTTCGCCATCGGCCCGGTAGCGCGCACCGCACCGGCGATCGCTTCGTCGATGATCGCCGGATCGGCCAGCGCCGTTCGAAAGGCGACCTCGCCAGTGTATTTATCGGTGACCTCGAGATCGGTATTCGGCTGCTGCGGCTTGCCGTTGAGGTAGAGCGGGTATGTATCCTTGAGGGTCGGCATGGCGTCTCCTGTTCATCGAGACGAACGGCCCGGTGCCGGATCGCGTTCCGTCAATATCCCGCGTCGAGATCCATCTGCGGCTGGACCGGCTCGCCCTTCTCCCAGCGTTCGAGATTCTCGACGAAGCGGTCGGCGCTGCGCTGGAACATCCTGGTTTGCGCGCGGCCCGAAAGGTGCATGGTGACCTGCGCATTCTCGAGGTCCCACAGCGGATGGTTTTCGGGCAGCGGTTCGGGATCGGTGACGTCGAGCAGCGCCGCCTCGATTGTCTTCTCCTGCAGCGCCTCGACCAGCGCCTCCTGGTCGACCACATCGCCGCGCGCGATGTTCACCAGCACGCCGTTGGGGCGCATCTGCGCCAGTTCCAGCGCGCCGATCATGTGCCGCGTCTCGGGCGTCGAGGGGACGGCGAGGACGACCCAGTCGAAATCGCCCAGCTTGGCGCGCCATTCGCCCGGTTTGAGCGCGCCGTCTGCGCCCGAGCGACGCACGGGCACCACCTTCATGTCGAAGGCCTCGAGCCGCGTCTTGATGAGCGAGCCGATCGCACCCATGCCGAGCAGCAGCACACGCTCGCCCGCCAGTTCGCGCTTGCCCGGGCTGTCGAGCAGCCATTCATGGCGATCCTGGGCGCGCACCACTTCGCGATAGCCCTTGGCATGCGCGAGCATCAGCATGACGACATATTCGGCGATTGTCAGGGCGTTGATCCCGACGCCATTGGTCACCGTGACGCCACGTTGCTTGAGCAGGTCGAGCGGCATGAAATCGAGCCCGGCATAGATCGAATTCATCCACCTGAGACCGGTCGCGGCCCTGGCGATCTCGACCATCGGCTCCTTCTCGTTGAGGTCGAACCAGCCGATTTCCGCCTCCGGTGCGAATTCCAGCGCCTGATCCTTGCTCGCGAACCACAGCGGCTCGACCCATTCGGGCAGGCGCGGCTCAACCAGCGGACGTATCAGGGCGGACAGCAGGGCCTTGGTCATCGAGAAACTCCCCTCCCGCCTGCAGGAAGGCCCGGC
>Ga0066644_10001418_pt1 | contig 13383 bp, 11 predicted proteins | sample CryGeyCG2114_020_FD_62735 | JGI IMG/M metagenome (GOLD analysis project Ga0066644, IMG submission 62735) | Groundwater microbial communities from aquifer - Crystal Geyser CG15_big_fil_post_rev_8/21/14_0.20 | ecosystem: Environmental > Aquatic > Deep subsurface > Groundwater | place: USA: Utah...
CAGCCCGACCGGCTTCGCCAGAAGCTGCCCGGTGCGATTTCCTCGTAGTGCGAGCCGAACTCGACGCGACCCGCAGCCCGATCGATGTCGATCCGATGGTCTTCGCTGAAGGCCCAGCCGCGCGCGCGACTTTTCCCGTCCTCGAGCTTGACCGCGAGCTGAAGCGCATGGGCAACATCGCCGAAATCGAGACACAGGCCTGCTTCGGTTTCGAATGCCCTGATCCCGTTGCCGATCCGCATGCGGCCGATCCGCGCTTCGAACAGCAGCGCCGTATCGGGATCAACCACCGGATCGGCCGCAGCTGCCTCTTCCTCGCTTCGCGCAGACGAGGCAGCCGCGACACAGCACATCGCGCCCGCCAGCAGGACGGCCCGCAGTACAGGGTAGCGAGAGCGGAAGAGCGACGGCCGCATGCGCGGCACCCTCGCCTGCTATCGGGCGACCGCGGCGACGACCGGTTGGCCGTTCCCAGCGGGATCGGTTTCGACGAACTCTACCGTCAATTCGCCCGCGGCGATACTGGCGGCATCAACCGGAATCGCCACCGTCCGCTTCGCGATTTCGGGATAGACCGCGATACCTCGGACCCTGGCAATCGGATCCTTGCGCCCTGCCCGCCTGATTGCGAGGTCGCCATAGACCGAGCGGTCCCCATCGCGGGCCAATTCGACATGGATGCCCGCCCGGCCGTCGCTGTTTTCGACCTTGGCCATCGTTATTCTCGCCTGGCCATGCACCGACCCCACGCGGACGATCACCGGGATGGCGACGCCATAGATCGGCGTGAGCCTGATCGACATGCCATCGCTGCCGGTATTCCCGGGTGCAGCGGTCGGGTCGGCGGCATCGGGTACCGAGCGAAACAGCAGATGCGCGCGATATTCGCCTGCGGGTAATGTATCCGGGGCCCGCACGCCGATGCGCACTGTGCGCGATTCCTGCGACGCCAGCGTGACCCGGCGGGGCGCATAGGTCAGGATATCGATCGCTGCGGCCTCTTCAGGCTTCGCCTCCGCCTCGTCGACGGCGACGACCCGTCCCTCGGAGTCCATGCGCCGCAGGACGAGCGAGATGCGGTAAGTGGCGGATGCATCGCCCTTGTTGCTGATGACGACTTCGCCGCCGCTGTTTTCTGCCAGCACGAGCCGCGTCGGCGCGACCAGCAGGTCGCTTTGCGCCTGCGCCGGCGAAGCGGACATGGCGGAACAGCACGCGGCCATTGCCGCGATCACGATCGATCGGAACTTCATTGACACACCCCTTTGTATTGCGGCGTGTTTCCAGCTCGCCGCGTTGGGGCAAATTGGCGAATTAAGGTTGAAAAATGCCTAATGCGTGCACGTTACTGGTATTCGACGATGATGTCGTACGTGCCGCTGTAGCTGCCTGCGGGCTGATGCGGTTCGATTGCGAGCGTACCCGTAACGCCGAACGCATTCTTGCGCCGCCCTGGGCGCAGGATGAGATAGGGATCGCTAGGCCTAAACCGCGCATGCAGCGTTGCGCTGCCGTTCGAGAGAAGCGCGTCGCCGATCAAGATAGTGACAAGCTCGTCTTTCACACCGGTGACATAGATCAGGCCCTCCCGTTGCCCGCCGAGGCAGGTGAGCGTCGGCGAACACAACTGCGCGCCGCCCGGAGTTATCGAGATCGCGCCCGCCTCACCCGACGGCACGACGATCCCGAAATCGACCTGCGCCCCCTCTTCGACGATCGGCGCCGTCGTGCTTTGCTGGGCAGCGAGCGGCGCCCAACCCGTCGGCAGGGCGGCGATGGCCAGCCCGAGGACGGCGATCGGTATGGGGCGGCGGATCACGGGGGGTATCATCGCGTCGATATGGTTAATCCATCGCTAAAGGGGGCGCCGCGCACTGCACGACACCCCCTTGGCGATACAAACCGAGCGCCCAGGTCTACTGATAGTCGACCGATACACTGTACTGGCCCGTGTAATCGCCGGCAGCCTGGTTGGCACCGACGCTGAGCGAGCCGGCGATGTTGAAGCTGCCCGATCCACCGGCGAGCGTCAGCGTCGAGGTCGACGTGGAAAGGGCCACATCCATGCTGTTGCCCTTTCCGTCCGACAAGCTGATGTTCGGATTGTCGATTGCCACCGTCACGGTCTCGCCATCGGTACCGGTGACACTGAAACCGCCGGCGGTGGCCGTATCGTAGCACGAAAGGCCGGTGCCGCAGGTACGACTGCCGTTTTCGGCGATATCGACAGTCGCGGCGCTGGCCGAGGCGAGAACCTTGCCGAAGTAGAGATCCGAGCTTTTGGTTACGGTGATGGCGGTCAGGATCTTGACCGAAGCATCGCCCGTGGCCGATTGCGCGAATGCCGGGCTTGCCGACGCGAAAGCGACGCCGGCGATGCCGAGCGCCTTGAGTACAGTCATGTTCATTGTCACACCCTCTTTTGGTCTATGGGTCGGCAATTTCCAGCTACCGACGAGGCCAAGTTGGGCGAATGCCGTTTATTTACGGATGACGAGCATGGTTAAGCCCGTCCTAACGGCAAGACGGGTGGCTCTCTGCGAATTATTCTATTGATATGAAACGATAATATCGAATTGTCCGGCGTAGTTTCCGCTGGGTTGTCCTGGCCGGATCTCCGCCGTTGCGCCGATCGGGACGAGTGTTCCTTCTCCCGTGATCGCCATTTCGGTTGTCTCAAGTCGCAAACGCGCAGCGATGTGCGTGTCGTCAGGACCCACCAGGCGATCATCGAACCGCACGGACAGCGTCACCCACTCTTCCGCACCGGTGAGGCGGACCATGGCCGGTGATACGGCGCCACTGCACTCGAGTGCCGCCGAACAGTTCCGCGTCCCGTCTGGAGTGATCTCGACCGTGCCACCTTGATCGGCGATGACCACGCGACCGAAATCGAGGTTGCGTTCGCTGGTGACCGTAACCGGTCGCAAGATCTCTACCGAAGCGTCTCCGGCAGAAGGAGGAAGTGCTTGGGCGCCGCTGGAAGGCACCCAAGCACAGAGCATCAGGATCGGTCGAATCATGGGGTGTGACATGAAATCAAGCCGAGCCATACGAGCCTTGGTAGCCCCTATGACGTAACCATACGTAATGCGATATGCCTACCGAAAGGTTAAACTGCGCCTCTCGCGGAGACATCCGAACGCTTGCGCCGTTCCGCGGCGAATCCGCAACCATGGGCCAGGCTGACGACCTCGGCGAAGCTAGACATGCCCAGCTTCAGCATGATCCGTGCCCGGTGTGCCTCGACGGTCCGCACGCTGATGCCGAACTTTTCTCCTGCTTCGCGATTGCTGCTGTCGCCTGCGATCTCGGCAAGGATCTCTCGTTCGCGGTGCGAAAGCGCCTCGAACCGCGCAAGGTCCTCCTCCCGCCTGAGCGCTTCATGATACCGCTGTTCGAATTCCCGCGACGCCTTCGCGATCGTGTCTTCCAGTTTCTGCGCCGAACAGGGTTTCTCGAGAAAGTCGAAGGCGCCCCGTTTGACCGCCTCGACCGCGAGCGCAATGTCGGCACTGCCCGACATCATGATGGGAAGGAAGCGCGCCTGGTCGAGCAAGACAAGGAGTTCGTCGCCCGACATCCCCGGCATCTTGACGTCGATCAGCGCAATACCGGGTGCCTTGTCCGGGCTATCGTGGAAAGCGTTGCCCGATTCCCATTCGACCGCCACGAAGCCGGGCAAGGCCTGGATCATTTCCGCGACGATTGCGCGCCACAGGGCGTCATCGTCGATGATGTGGATTGGCCGGTTCATCGATCCTCTCTCGTCGGTATTATGCGATCTCATTATTGATTTCACCATGCAATTGTCTTGGGAGGGGGCACAAGCTTGCGCTGCAATCGGCCCACAGCTTTCCCCACCGCCAAACCGGTTCAAACCTCGTCGGCGAGACGCGCGCAGCTTGCCGAAATCAGCTCGAGCCGCTCGCGATCGTTCTCCGCCTTGATGAGCCGGCGCTCGAGTTCGCGCGCGTATTCGCCAAGTTCGCCCTGCCCGAAGACGGCTGCCGTGCCTGCGAGCTGGTGCAGTGCCCGAACCATCTCGGGCGACTGTTCGGCGATGTTGTCGGCGTTGATCGACCTTGCAAGATCGCGCAGCTCAGCCTTGCGTTCCGCGAATTGCCTGCGAAGCGGATGGTCTTGCGCGAAGCTCGCCCCGGCATCGGTTTCCTGCTCTTTACCGCGCATCTCGCCGCGTCGCGCAAAACGGTCGAGGACTCGCGAAAGGGCGCTCAGCGTGATCGGCTTGGCGACATGGCCCTGCATGCCCGCCGCATGGCACGCCTCGACATCATCGTCATAGGCATTTGCCGTCAGCGCCACGATCGGAACCCAATCGGCATCGAAACCCCTTCCGCGCAAGACGCGCGTAGCTTCCAACCCGTCGAGGCCCGGCATCTGCAGATCCATGAGGACCAGATCGAACGGTTCGCCGGTGGCGCACGCCTGCTCGACCGCCGTGATCGCTGCTGCCCCGTCCCCGACGATCACCGAGTTGCCGCCGACCTTGTCGATCATCGTGCGGATGAGGTGCTGGTTGATTTCATTGTCTTCGGCAACGAGCACGCGCAGCCCGTCCATGGAGCGTCGATCGCCCTTCGCAGACTGCTCCGGAGCCTCACTCGCGGCGTCCTCGCCGGGCAACACGATCGGCAGGGTCACGGTGAAGACGGACCCTTCGCCAACCGTGCTGGCAACCTCGATCCGCCCCCCCATCAGCTCGACCAATTGCCGCGTGATCGCGAGGCCGAGCCCGCTGCCGCCGTAACGCCGGGCGACCGTGGCGTCGGCCTGGGTGAAGGACTCGAATATCCGCTCCAGGTTCTCAGGCGCGATGCCGATCCCGGTGTCGGCGACCGACAGCTCAACCTCGCGCGCCTCGTCGATGACTCTCGCCGCGACGGTGACATTGCCATTCTCGGTAAACTTTATCGCATTGCCGATGAGGTTTTGCATCACCTGGCGCAGACGCAACCGGTCTCCGAGGATAACCGCGGGTAGCGCCGGATCGACCACCGTTTCGAGCATCACGTTTTTCTGGCGTGCCAGTGGCTGCATCAGGCGACTGGCCGCACCGATCTTTTCGCGCAGGTCGAGCGGCTCGGAGGAAACCGTCATCTGTCCGGCTTCCATCTTCGACCCGTCGAGAATGTCGTTGAGCAGTTGCATCATGGTCAGCCCGGACTCGGCGATCATCTTCACATAATGGCGCTGGTCAGCATCGAGTTCGCTCTGCTCGAGCAGATCGGTGAAGCCGATAACGCCGTTCATCGGCGTGCGGATTTCGTGACTCATATTGGCGAGGAAGGCCGATTTCGCCTGGGCCGCCGCCTCGGCCTGCCGCTGGGCCGAGCGCAGTTCGCCTTCGAGCCGCTTGGTATGCGAAATGTCGCGGACCGAAGCGAGGATATAATCCTTTGCCGGGTCGTCCTGGTGCGAAATCGCCGCGCAACTGGCCTCGAACCAGCGCCCTTCTCCGCGCCCCTGCGGCGCAGGCGTGCGAAAGGCGACCAGTGCACGCTCCTGTCGTCCGGCCACCAGCCGGTCGAACATGCCGAAGACACGGGGCTGATCTTCCGGATCGATCATGTCGCCCAGATGGCTCCCGACGACCTGCTCGATCGGCTGCCCGAAGACCTGCCTGGTCGAGGGAGAGGCATAGAGGCAGGTACCGTCGGCCCCGAGGCGGATGATGGCGTCGGTTACATTGTCCGCCAGTTCGACAAGTTGCCGGTCGCGTTCGGCGAGTTCCTGGCTCATCTTGCGCTGTGCGGTAATATCTACGCCAGCACCCGCGAAACCCTTTATCTGGCCCTTTTCATCGAATTCGGCCGCATTGTAGGTTTCCATCCAAAGATCGGACCCGTCGGTGGCCCGGAAATGAATTTGGCGGCATCGAATCATCCCGGGCTTGAAATTCCGGAACGGCGGATCTTCGACGAAGCTTTCGAGGTCTGCGACAGAATCCAGCCAGCCGCGTCCGAGCATCTGCTCGACAGTGCGCCCGACCTTTTCCGCCCACCACGGATTGATATAGGTCAGCTCGCCATCGGCACTGGCGAGGAATATGCCCACCGGAGCGGTTTCGCCGATCATGCGGAAACGGGACTCGCTCGCTGCGAGCGCTTGCTCCTGCGCCTTTTGCTCGGTCACGTCGCGGATGTTGCCGATCGTCCCCGCAAATCGGCCCTCGGTATCGGCCAAGCGCCTTATGCCCACCTCGATCGTGCGCAATTCGCCCGTCTTGCGCACGAACCTCTGGACCAGGTCCACTTCCTGGATCTCGCCAGAGACGATCTTCGGGTAGACATTGCGAGTTTCGGCGTAGTCATCGGGGTGCAGCAAACGTGTCGTCGGCCAGCCGAGACTTTCCTCGACGCGATAGCCGGTCAGCTCCTCCCACGCCGGATTGAGCGAGGTCCATCGACCTTGCGCATCGGCACGGAAGATGATCTCGCGAATGTTGTCGAGGATCTCCCTTGTCTCGTCGCGGCTCTCCTTCAGCGCCTCGCGATCCTTGACTCGTTCGGCCAGCATTGCCGCTACGGGGAGCCCGATCATGAAGTTCGAGGCCAAAAACACCTGAAACGCGATCAGCATCTCTTCGGTACCGCCCCCGACCAGAGTGATCGGCCCGTGATCGAGAGCGGTTGCGACAGTCGCCACAGTCGTCACGATCAACACCGCCGCGGCCGTACCGGTAACACCGGTGCGAAAGGCGGCGTAAATGATCAGCGGCGCGACAAGGAAAAGAAACGGGAAGCGCGACTGGATGAAAACGAGACCGGTTCCCGCGGCAACCAATCCAACCATACCGACCCATTCGACCAATCTCCGGCGCGTGGGCACCCGGTACGCGCGGATAGCATCGGTCGCGATGAGCACGATCGGCAGTACGATCAGCAATGAAAGGCCATCGGCAAGAACCCATCTCTGCCAGCTCGCCAGATGGAAGACCTCGCCTTCGGGAGAAAGCGCCAGGGTAGCGATCGTGCCGGACAGCGAAGAGGCGGCAATGGCCGCGACGAACAGCCAGCCGAGGCTGGTGATCTGGGCCATGTCGGGGCGGGGGCCGCAGGCGCGGCGCATCAATGAGACGAAGGCCAGAATCTCGACCGCATTGGCGAAACTCAGGGTCAGGGCCGTCGGCCAGGGATCGCCAATGATGCGATTGACCGCGATATTGCCGAGCGCGCACACCGCCAAGGTGAGAACTATCCATCGACCATCGTTGCGTAGAAGCCACGCTGCAACGATTGCATTGGGCAGCCAAAGCAAGGCGATCCGGCTGTTCTCGCGCGTCAGTACGATGCCTGCATAAGCCGTCGCGGCAAACAGCGCGGCCACGATCGGGATCGGCGCCAGATCGCGCCGCACAAAGCCGCTCATACCTCTCCCCCTGCCTGTCCGTCCCGCCAGGCAGTCGCATGATCATGGTTAACGAAACCTAAACCTGCGCTCGCTCGCTGCCGGATCGGCGGCATGCGTAAATGCAAACCGAAAGCGGGCGTGACATGCTGCAGCTCATGTCGCAAGCCGGAGGCATCATTCGTCGGGACAACGCTGGCCGGGGCAAGCGAGCTAGACGGCCGAGCTGAAACCTCGCGCGGACGCAGGGCGGTAGCCGTCGAACAGCGCCGCGATCGAGCGCGCGTAGGGCAACCCCTCGGGGAGGATGGTCAGCCACTCGCGATCGATCGAGGCGAGCCCGCGTGCGATGAAGGGGTCAAGCTGCAATCGAATCCCGCGCATCAGCCCGGCACCAAGGCGGGCGCGTCCATGACACAGCAGCCGTTCGATAACCGCCCCGCGATAACGATCCTCGGCGCTGCGGGTTACACCGCGGTTGGCGGTGAGCCGGCCTTGCGAACTCATCATGCGATAGCGCCCGCTGTTCTTCTCGTTCTGCGCCAGCAGATGCGGAAAATTGCTGATGGAAGAGGCCCCCAGGCCGATGAGGACTTCGTTACCGTCGTCCGTGAAGCCCTGGAAATTGCGCTTCAGCGTCCCTTCCAACGCCGCCTTTGCCAGTGGGTCCCCTCCCGGTTTGGCGAAATGGTCGAAGCCGATCGGCAGGTAGCCATGCGTGGCGAAATACGCGTAGCCCATCTCGGCCATGGCAAAGCGCTGCGCCTGACCCGGAAGGGCCGAGGAGTCGATGGCGCGCTGGCGCGGAACCATATGCGGGACATGGGCATAGCCAAACAAGGCGACCCTGTCCGCATCGAGCACACGGGTGCGTTGCAGCGTATCCTCCAGATCGTGCATGGTCTGCCCCGGCAGCCCATACATCAGGTCGAAGTTGAGCGAGGTCACTCCCGCTTCGCGCAGGCCGTCCACCGCGCGGACGATGCACTCTTCGGGCTGAACCCGGCCGATCGCGCGTTGGCAATGAGACGCGAAGGTCTGGACCCCGAGGCTCGCGCGCGCGAAGCCCAGTTCGCCGACGAGCGCGATCCATTCTTTGGTCAGCGTGCGCGGATCAAGCTCGATCGAGAGAGTCGGGTCATCGAGCGGGAATGTCCGCTCGATCGCTCCGAAAAGCCTACGAAAATCGTCGGGGCTTACGGCGTTGGGGCTACCGCCGCCGAAGGCAATGGAGGTTACGCGGACGCCGGCGGGCAATTCGCACGCGACGCTCTCGATCTCGCCTTGCAGCGATGCAAGATAGGATTTGAGCCGCTGCCGACGATTGCCGCGCCCGGTATTGCAGCCGCAATAGAAACAAATCTGCTCGCAGAAAGGGATATGGACGTAAAGCGACACCTTACCCTGCGTCCGCTGCAATGCGCTGCGGTAGAGATCGACATCGATCGGTGTGAATTCGGCCGCGGTGGGATAGCTCGTGTAACGGGGAACGGGTGTTGCGAGCAGCTCGGGGTGATAGGACCACATGCGCCCCTGTTCGGGCATGCAGCACCGATGGTCATTGACGCAGATCAATTCTTTTGCGGCACGATCCCGCATGGCACCCCTTCGTCGTGCACGGCAAGGCCGGCTCGCCATCGCGCTTGATCGGAATGTCGACCGTGCCCCCGCCGCAGAATTTCGCGGAGATGCTCATCGCGGTCGCCGGCAAGGGTCCGATCGCCAGCGGCAGCAGAGCCATCAGCCCGAGTGTTGGAGAGGGAATCACTCCATATCCTCCTCGTCCTCGATGAGGATGCGCTGCGCAGCGCCATCGAGGTCCTCGAACTGGCCCTTGCGCATCGCCCAGAAGAAGCCCCCGAGGCCGAGCAGCCCCATGCCCAGCGCAATCGGGATGAGGAATGCGAGACCGCTCATCGTGCTGCCCTCGCCAGTCGCAGCGAATTGGCCACGACCACCAGCGAGCTGAGCGACATCGCCACCGCCGCGATCAGCGGGGTAACCAACCCCGCCAGCGCGAGCGGGACGGCGAGAACGTTGTAGAGCACGGCGAAAGCGAAGTTCTGTCGTACGATCACCATCGTCCTGCGAGCAACGCGCACCGCAAGCGCCACGGGCATCAGCGAGCCTCCCAGGAAGACCGCATCGGCCGCCTGCTGGCTGGCGTCGCTGGCGGTTCCCGGAGCGATCGACGCATGCGCCGCAGCGAGCGCGGGCCCATCGTTGATCCCGTCGCCGACCATCAGCGGGCGATGTCCCGCGACCATGTGGTCTTCTAGCAGTTTCAGCTTGGCGTCGGGCAGAAGTTCGGCCTGCCATCCGATGCCGAGCTTGTGAGCCACCTCGGCGACCGGAGCGGCGCGATCGCCCGACACGATGCTCGCCTCGATCCCCTCGGCTTCGAGAGCGCGGAGTGCCTCGCCCGCGTCTGCCCGGATCGGGTCGGAGAAGGCGATCGCCACCGCGTCAGCGCCGATTTGCAGGCTCGTCGAGAGCGCGGCTCCGGCCGTTTCGGGCCTTTGCAGTGCGACCGGCACATCGCCGAACCAGCCAGTAACTCCCTGCCCCGGTTGCTCCTCCACCTTCTCGATCGCTGCGGCCGCGATGCCCTGCTGTACCAGCGCTTGGGTGATTCCCCTGCTCAGCGGATGGCGACTGGTCTGTGCAAGTGCCAGTGCAATCGAGGCCTGCTGTTCCGCAAGGTGGCCCAGTTGCGGTACCGGCTCTCCGAGCGTCAGTGTGCCGGTCTTGTCGATCAGCGCGACATCGACTTCGGCGAGCCGCTCGAGCGCGCTGCCATCCTTGACCAGCAGGCCGTGCCGGGCGAGCGCGCCCGAAGCCACGACCTGCGCCGCCGGCACGGCGAGGCCCATCGCGCAGGGGCAGGTGATGATCAGCACGGCGATGGCTATCACCAGCGCCTGGTACCAGCCCGCCCCCGCGACCATCCAGCCCACGAAGGCCAACAATGCGAGCGAATGCACCGCCGGCGCGTAAAGGCGCGAGGCGCGGTCGGCGATCCGCACATAGGTGCTGCGCGACTGCCCTGCTTCGTCCATCAGCCGGGCGATTTCGGCCAGCGCCGTGTCCGAAGCCGTCGCGGTCACGCGAATGCGCACCGCATTGCCGAGATTGATCGCCCCGGCATAGACCGTATCGCCCTGCCCGGCGAATTGCGGCGTGCTCTCGCCGGTCAGCATGGCATTGTTGAGCGCGGTCGATCCGTGTTCGACGATCCCGTCGGCCGCCAGCGCCTCGCCTGCCGCGACCAGCATCAGCATGCCCGGCTCGAGCTCTTCGGCGGTCACCGTACGGCTTGTACCGGACGCGTCGAGCACGGTTGCGCTCTTGCCCATGCGCGAGAGGAGAGCCCCGATGCCCGCCCGCGTCTTGTTGCGCATGGTCGCATCGAGCGCGCGCCCCGCAAGGAGGAAGAACAGCAGCATGACCGCCCCGTCGAAATAGGCATGCGCGCCGCCTGTCGCCGTCTCGTAAAGGCTCAGTCCGGTAGCCAACAGCACACCGATCGAAATCGGTACGTCCATATTGGTCCGCCGATAGCGCAGCGCCATCGTCGCGCTGGCGAAAAAGGGACGCCCGGCATAGGCGATCACGGGGATGGCGATCAGGGCGGAGAGCCAATGGAACAACTCGCGCGTCACCCCGGCGGCTCCCGACCATACACTGACCGACAGCAGCATGATGTTCATCATGCCGAAGCCCGCCACCGCCAGCGCGCGGAGCAGCGCCCTCGCCTCGCGATCGTCCTGTGCCAGTGGGTTGTCGGCCACCGCCTGTGCCTCGAAGCCGATACGTGCTAGCGCGTCGACGATGTCCCGCGAGTTCAGCGTGGCGGCATGGCGGACTGCAACCCGCTTGGCCGAGAAGTTGACCCGCGCCGCCTCTACGCCGTCGAGTTCGCAGAGACCCCGCTCGATCTTGGCGATACAGCCTGCGCAGCGCATGCCGGGCACGGTGAAGCGGCTGTCCTCGAGCCGCGCGCCATTAAGCCTGGCCAGAGGAACCGGGGCGTTCATGGCACCTCGGTTTCACTGACCCAGCGGCCGTTTCCGGCGTCGATGGCAATCCGGGCGATCCACCGGCCAGCAGGCAGCGCCCGGGTCGAGACATAGTCGCCCGGACCGACCTGTTCGAAATGCAAGGCGAAGGCCTGGGCCCTGCCCAATGGCCGCCGGAGTTCGGCGGACAACAGCGCACCATCGGGCACATCGGCGGTTGTCACGCGCAGGCGTCCCCCCTCGCCGCGCGCGAGCGTTGCGCGGTAGCCGAGCCGATCGGACGCGCGGGCCTGGTCGAGCCAGCCGTTGAACTTCTGGCTGGCGACGTAGGAGTTCTCGACCACCACCCCGCCGAAGCCGCCGATGGCAAGCGAAGCCATGTAGAGGTTGACTGCGATGACGATGCCGAACCCGGCGACCAGTACGAGCGCCATGTGCTTTCCGGTAAATTCACGCTGCATCATTGCTCCTCCGGGGCGTCGAAACGGGTGGTGACTTCGTCGCTCTCGTTCTGTTCGTCGAGCGAAGTGAGGCGGAAGATGAACGCCTGCGCTTTCGCACCGGCAGGAAGCGCGACATAGGCCCGCACCTGGCGCACCAGATCGGCCGGCACCGTCACCGTCTGGCTCGCCGCCGCATCGTTCTTGCCGATGGCGTCGGTCCACATCACCGCACCCGGCAGCCCTTCGAGGGCGATCTCCATCCGGCGCGGGCGGCTTTCCATATTGCGGAGCTTGAGCGTGTAGGAATTGCGCACCGACCCGTCCGACAAAAGCATGTAGGGTGGATTGCGATCGGGCGCGACGGTGAGCTCGGTATGGCTGCGCACGCCGAGCGCGAAAAGCAGCGCGCCGCCGATGCCGCCCCAGATGAGGAAATAGGCCACGGTTCGCGGGCGCAGCAGCGTGCGCCAGGGCGATCGGGGCGCTTCGCCCGCCGCCTCGCGTTCGCAATCCTCGAGCGTGGCATAGTCGATCAACCCGCGCGGACGACCGATATCCTTCATCACCCGGTCGCAAGCATCGATGCACAGCGCGCAAGTGATGCAGCCGATCTGCGGGCCCTCGCGAATGTCGATTCCCGTCGGACAGACCTGAACACATTGGGTACAATCGATGCAATCGCCGAACTGGCCGGGATTGCGCCGGGCCTTCTTCACGCTGCCGCGCGGTTCGCCGCGCCAGTCCTTGTAAGTGACGATCAGCGATTTTTCGTCGAGCATCGCAGTCTGGATGCGCGGCCAGGGGCACATGTAGATGCACACCTGCTCGCGCATGAAGCCGCCCAGCGTGACCGTGGTCAGAGTCAGCACCGCGACGGTGATATAAGCGATCGGCGCCGCCTCGCCGGAGAAGAAATCACGCAGCAACGTCGGCGCGTCGGCGAAATAGAGTATCCAGGCGCCGCCGGTGACGAGGCCGATGAGCAGATAGATCGTCCACTTGAAGGCGCGCCTGAAGACCTTGCCCCAGGTCCAGGGGGCATTGTCGAGCCGCCTGCGCGCATTGCGGTCGCCATCGACGAAGCGATCGACATGCTGGAACAGGTCGGTCCACACGGTCTGCGGGCAGGCATAGCCGCACCAGGCTCGGCCGACCGCACTGGTGACGAGGAACAGGCCGATCCCCGCCATGATCAGCAGCCCGGCGACGAAATAGAATTCGTGCGGCCAGATCTCGATGCCGAACATGTAGAAGCGCCGGTGCGCGAGATCGACCAGCACCGCCTGGTCGGGTGCATAGGGACCGCGGTCCCAGCGAATCCATGGCGTGACGTAGTAGATCGCCAAAGTGACGATCATGACGAACCACTTGAAGCGCCGGAAAGGCCCGTCGATACGCTTGTTGTGTACGAACTCGCGCTTCTCGTAGAGGCGCTCGGGCAGATGCTCGCGCGGGGGCTCGTGCGGTTCGTGTCGGCGGGTCGCCGCCTCGGGATCGGCGACCGCGCTCGACACGGGTTCGTTGGTCTTGGTCACGCCGTCTTCGACGAC
>Ga0066644_10001436_pt1 | contig 13291 bp, 13 predicted proteins | sample CryGeyCG2114_020_FD_62735 | JGI IMG/M metagenome (GOLD analysis project Ga0066644, IMG submission 62735) | Groundwater microbial communities from aquifer - Crystal Geyser CG15_big_fil_post_rev_8/21/14_0.20 | ecosystem: Environmental > Aquatic > Deep subsurface > Groundwater | place: USA: Utah...
CAATAGCCAGAACAAGCCCGTTGGCCACAACCGCTCCCTGGCCGATATCAAGCGCACCGATTGCGCGCGCGATCTGCAGGGCTTTTTCAATATCCGCCAGTGCAGAAGCACCCGGTTCGACAGCGCCCAGAACCCCCGCCTGAGGCACAAGACTGGCCAAAGCCTGATCTGCGCCAATGGCCCGCAAGCCCTTGTGTTCAAAGGAATCGATAATCACCCGCATCAGGGCATCATCGCCATAACGCGCGGCCTGGGTAATCTTTGGCAGGAGGGCCATCGCGGCGGTATCCAGCCCCATAAGGGATTTGAAATCCGGGCGGGTGATGCGGCCGATGAAACAGACAGCATCACAGCCCGCCTCCCGCATGGCTTTCTGCATGCCGCCAATCTTCGTAACCGGGTAAGCAGCGCGCTCATAAGGCGTATAGTCCTGATCTGCAAAACCGGTCACTTCTATGATGAAAGGATTGCGGCCTGCATCGATCTCGCCTTGGGCAATCAAAAGTGGCACTTCACCGCCTCCGGCGATAATGGCCAGTCGCTTCCAGCCGGTATGAGCGGCGTCAGCCATGAGGCATGCAGATGGAACGCTTGGGTTCAGCGCGGATGAATTCAACAATTTCCATCACTGCCGGATTATTCTCATAAAGCCCCGAGACATCCACCAGCCGTTCATTAAAAGAGCCTTCTTCTGCAAACAATAGCCGGTAGGCTGTGCGCAACTCCTTGATCGCCTCACGCGAATGCCCCCGGCGTTTGAGGCCCACCAGGTTGAGTCCTTCGAGATGAGCGTGATTGCCACCGGCTGCACCGTAAGGGATCACGTCCTTGGTCAGAAGCGACATCGCATTGACAAATGCCTGACGCCCGATCCGGCAGAACTGAACCACGCCTGTATAGCCACCCAGAATGACCTGATCCTCGACAACAGAATAACCGCCGAGCACGGCATGATTGGACAGGACTACCTTGTTACCAACGACACAATCATGCGCGACATGCGTTCCGACCATGAAGAAGCCGTCATCGCCGATGACCGTTTCCTTGCGGCCCACACCGGTGCCCGGATGCATGGTAACGTATTCACGGATGGTGTTGCGGTCCCCGATCTTCAGCCAGGTTTCTTCACCCTTGTATTTGAAATCCTGCGGCGGATAGCCGAGAGATGCATGAGGATAGATGACACTACCAGCACCGATCCTAGTGTAACCCGAAATCGAAACGTGAGAGATCAGCCGGACGCCGTCGCCCAGCTCAACATCCCCGTCCACAATGCAGAAAGGACCTATTTCAACGCCCTCTCCCAGCTTTGCTGTTTTTGAAACAATCGCGCTTGGATGAATGTTTGCGCTCATAGGGCACCCACGCCTTTTGCAGAAAATTCGAATTCGGTGACGCGTTGTTCGCCGACCAAGGCCTGTCCGCTGAACTTGAAAAGATCGCCGCGTATATGTGTGACCCGCACCGGCATACGTAAAACATCACCCGGCTTCACCGGACGGCGGAACCGGACCTTGTCAACACCCATGAAATAGATCGCGGTTTTTGAGACATCGGCATCAAGCGTCTTTGACATCAACAAAGCACCAGTCTGTGCGACGGCCTCGATAATCAGCACACCCGGCATCACCGGGTTGCCGGGAAAATGACCCGGAAAAAAGGGTTCGTTGGCGGTGACATTCTTGATGCCGACAATGGACTCGCCTTCGCGATAGGCCTCGGCCCGGTCAATCAACAGGAAGGGAAAGCGATGTGGCAACCTGTCCAGAATTTCCTTGATCTCGATGGAAGTGCCTGTATCCGCCATGATTATCTTCGCGCCTTCTTGCCCTGTGCGCCCTTGATGCCGGAGAGTTTCCGTAATTGGGTCAATTGTCTCAGGAAATTGCGGGCCGGCATGGCCGGGCTGCCCCCCCACCGTTCACCGTCCGGAATGTCATACATGGCTGCCGTATCTGCCAGCAGAATGACGTCATTGCCAATGGTTATATTGTCGGTGGTCGCACAGCGTCCGGCAAACAGGCAATTACGGCCGATTCTCGTGCTGCCGGAAATACCGGCAAAGGCCGCCATCACCGTGCCACTGCCAATCTGCACATTATGGGCAATCTGGCAGAAATTATCGATCTGACAATTATCGCCAATGCTTGTGTCATCAAACAGGCCACGGTCAATGGAACAGGAGGCCCCGATTGAAACGTCCGAACCGATGATCGCACGGCCAAAATGCGGGACCTTGATCCGCTGTTCGGCCCCCAACACTACGGCAAAGCCAGACTTGCCGATCACCGTGCACGACCCGATTTTGGTTCTTGCCCCGATTGTTGCACAAGTAATAACCGCATTAGCGTGGATGATGGCCGCTTCACCGATCTCGACGCCCGGTCCGATGACCACATTGGGTTCAATAATCGCATTCGGTCCGATTTTTGCGCCTGCACTGATAAAGGCACCAGGGAAAATGCGCGCCGTGGGATGAATCTCCGCGTCACCCGCCTCCAGCTCTTTCAGACGGAAGATGGTGCCCGCAGACCGGGCGAAAGCAGCACGCGGATTGCCGGTGACACCAACGACACACCCTGCTGCCCGCAAGCTGTCAGCAAGATCCGGTTTAGTAAAAATAATGGCGCCGGGAACCGGGTTTTCAGCCTTGCGCTCGGCATAGCCAAGATGACCGGCCTGCATATCCTCAATGGGGGCGACGCCTGACGCACAAACGCCTTTGGGCGCAAGCTCTTCAAAGCTCGCGCCCGACAGGGTTTCCAGTTCCTGGATGGAAAGCGGACGCGCCGACTCGTAAAAACGCAGATCGGCCACGGATCGCTACTCCTTCCGTATTACTGCTGCGGTTGCTGTGCATCGCCCTGTGGCAGGCGGACACGGTTGACCGGCACAGTCGGAAGCCGGGCATTCAGGCTTTCGATAACGGCTGCGCTGGCGTCAACATTCTCTCCAGCATAAACCAGTGAGCCGCGGTCAATAATGATGTCAGCATTACGGGCCGTCACAACTTCCTGCAATACGGCTTGAAGGGCTTCCAGTACGGGGCGCATGGCCGCACGCTCGGTCGCCACCAACTCATTGGAATAACGCTGGCGTGTGGCTTCGAATGCCTGAGCCTGCTGACTGACGGTCTGTATGCGCTGGATCAGATCCGGGCGCTGTTGAATGCCCTCTTCTGTAATGCCGTTTGTTTCAGCATTCAGACGTTCGGCTTCTTCGTCGATCGGAGCCCGAAGCGCGCGCAATTCGCCGTCCATTTCCTGGGATATGGCCTGGAGACGTGTGGCAATGTGTTGCCCGACCACACTTTCGCGAAGGATCTGTTCTTCGTTGATCACAAGGATGTTTTGCTGCGCCATTACCGGAGCGCTGACAGCCATAAGCGTGACAGCAGCCGCGATGATCGCAAGCGGATTAAGGGAGGAATGTTTCATTTTAGAATCCTGTTCGTGTGCTGAAGCGGAAGAATTCGGTGCGGTCATAGGTTTCGTTAACCAGAGCCTCGGCCAGATCAAACCGGACCGGACCGAAAGGTGAATCCCAGAAGATACTGAGGCCGGCAGAAACGCGCAGCGACATATCATCAACGGTGAATGCCTGACCCGTGACTTCGTCGATGATATCATCATCGTCAAGGAGCCCAAGCGTTCCGAAGTCTGTAAAGAGGCTGCCGCGAACGCCATATTGTTCCGGCAAAGGCAGCGGGAAGGACATTTCAGCTGTACCAATCGCATAAACGCGGCCACCGAGCGCATCACCTGCCAGAAGGCGTCCAGAGGCGGCATCCCTCGCCACAACGCGGGGTCCGATACCGGCCACTTCAAAGCCCCGGAAGGAGTTTCCACCGCGGAAGAAGCGGTCGTTAATGCGGACATTGTCACCGCCCCAACCGATGATGAAACCGGAATTGACGCTCAAACTGCCGACAAGATTCCAGATTAGCGGGCGATAGACCGCCGCGGTCAGTTCGGTCGAGACAAAGCGGACATCACCACCAATGCCGGCAAAAGACTGGTTCAGCTCGGCGCGGAAGCCCCGTCTCGGGTTCGCCGGATTATCGACGCGGTCCCAGCGAAGCGAATAATTCAGGACCGACGTAATGCGGGACCCCGCCTGATTACGGAGCGATTGATTGGCACCGGCAAATATGACCACATCATCGGTGCGCAAGGTGTATTGCAGACCCAGATTTGTTGAACGTGTGGTTGGGAAGCCTGCCCGCAAACTGAAGCCCGTAGACTGGGTTTCAAAGCTGGCTTCATTGATGAAATTGGAGCGGACCGTAAAAAGGTCGATACCGGCTGCCAGATTGCGGTCAAGGAAACGGGGCTCGGTAAAGCGGATGTCGATCTGCTCGCGCCGCGAACTAAGCGCGACACGAAAGCGGAGAAACTGGCCGCGTCCACGCAAATTGCGTTCGGAAATCGACAAATCGATCAGGAAGGAATCTGCAGACGAAAATCCGGCACCGAAAGCGAGTTCGCCGGTTGCTTGCTCTGTTACAGCAACCTGCAGACGGGCAAGGTCGGGCGCGGCCCCCTGAACCTCCGTAATCTCCACTTCCTCAAAGAATCCCAGACGGCGGACCCGTGATTGCGAACGGTCGATCAGCGAACGGTTGAAGGCATCGCCTTCGACCAGCTCCAACTCCCGCCGGATGACATGATCCAGTGTCCGGCTATTTCCTACGACATCGATCCGCTCGATATAAACCCGTGGGCCTTCTTCAATTTCGAACGTCACATCAACGGTACGTTCGGAGCGATTACGAGAAATATTGGGGACGATATTGACGAAAGCATAACCAGAAGCGCCGACTGCAAAATTCAAAGTATCGACTGCGTTTTCAATCTGTTCGCCTTGATAAAGCTGGCCCGTCCGAACGGGAAGGAAGCTGGCCAGCACATCGGAATCAACATCAGGCAGGTCTGTCTCAACGGTGATCTCACCGAAATTGTAGACGTCGCCTTCATCCAGTGTGAAGGTGACGTAGAAATCTTCCTGATCGGGCGTCAGTTCAGCAACGGCAGATACCACACGAAAATCAGCATATCCGCGGTTCTGATAGAATTGGCGGATCAGCTCACGGTCAAATTCCATGCGGTCCGGATCATAATTGTCATTGGTCGAAAAGAACCGCCACCAACGCGATTCCACAGTTACAAGCTCGCCCCTAAGCTCGCGGTCCGAGAAACTCGCATTACCGATGAAGTTGATCCGGCGTACGCCCGTCACCGGACCCTCGGAAATCTCGAAAATCAGATCCACGCGGTTTTGCGGGAGTTCGACAATGCGGGGCGTGACCTGGGCGGCAAACCGGCCGGTCCGGCGATAAACCTCGATAATGCGTTGCACGTCAGCCTGAACGCGGGCGCGCGTGAAAATGGCGCGCGGCTGAGCCTGAATTTCTTCAGTTATTGTGTCGTCATCCGTGGCCCGGTTACCTTCAAGCAGAACGCGGTTGATGATCGGGTTTTCCTGAACATAGACGACAACGATTTCGCCGCGATTCTCGATCCGGACATCGGAAAAGAGGCCGGTGGCGAACAGGGTCTGAATGGACAGGTTAATGGACCGAGGGTCAGCCGGAACTCCTGGCTGCAGGGCAAGATAGGACAGAACCGTGTCCGCTTCGACCCGTTGATTGCCTTCAACAAGAACCTGCCGCAGCGGTGCGACCTGTGGTGCCTGCTCCTGATCAGCTTCCGGTGTTGTTTCCGGAGCCTGCGCGAATGCAGAAGCGCCCAGCGGCAAGGCCAGGAAAATAACGCAATAGATTGCCGCGGTCAGGACGCGCTGAATACTCGACATACGGGCCGCCGTTCTTGTTTGCGGATCAGGAACCTAATCCGCCCAGATAAACCAAATCATTCCAGGTTGCCACAAGCATCATACCCAGCACGAGGGCAAGTCCGACCTTGAAGCCGATAGCTTGCGCCTTCTCACTGAGCGGTCTCCCGGCAACCGCCTCGTAGGCGTAATACACAAGATGGCCGCCGTCGAGTATTGGTATTGGCAGAAGGTTCACTAAACCCAGCCCAATACTGAAAAAACCCGCAAGCTGAATTAAATTTAATGCCAGCCCGCCAACGGCCGCTCCGGCATTCGGGGCGTTGTCGACTGTCCCGTTGGCCACCTGACCCGACACGGTCACGATTCCAAGGGGGCCATTGAGCATGTTCGCCGAGGCGCGGCCGGTGATGATCCGCCAGACATATTGTCCGGTTGTCCCGATCACACTGCCGACACGGTCAATTCCCGCACCGAGCGCCTCCACCGGATTATAGGCGCGTTCATAGATTTCACCCGAAGCAGTGAAGCCGACAACCGCCACTTCCCTGTACCCGCCAAATCCGTCCGGCAGGCGCCGCGATTGCGGTGCCGCGATCAATTGCAGCTGGCGGCCATTGCGGTCGATATCGAAGGTGACCGGCTCTCCCGGACGCCACATCAGCGCCATCCGGATATCCGAGAAGCGTTCGATATCCTGGCCGGCAATCGCCAGAATCCGGTCGCCAGACTGGAATCCGGCAGTTTCGGCGGGGGAGGCTTCGCTCACCTCACCAACGATGGGCTGAAAGCCCCGTTCGCCGAGCGCTCCGGCCAGGACGCTGAAAATTGCAATCGCTAGAATGAAATTTGCCAAGGGACCGGCGATAACGATGAAAGCGCGTTGCCAGACCGGTTTGAAATGATAGCAGCGGTCCGCATCGGCCCCCATATTGGCCCGCATTTGTGCCAGTTTTTCCTGATCAGGTTCGCTGGCCGCTCCGGAATCGCCCATGAAGCGGACATATCCCCCCAGTGGCAGGCCGGCGATCCGCCAGATCGTGCCACGCCGGTCTTTTGCAGCAAACAGGGTCGGGCCAAAGCCGAAGGAAAACACTTCAGCATGAACGCCGCACAAGCGCCCCGCAAAATAATGTCCCAGCTCGTGAATCACGACGACAATCGAAATGACCGTTATGAAGGCAAAAATGGTCAGCAGGCCGGAACTCAGAAAATCAAACAAGGAAAGCCTCTCAAATATCAGGCAGGAATGCCGGTCATGCGCTGCGTGACGAAATCTCTCGCCAGCCGGTCAATGTCCAAAGCATCATCTATGCCAGCGAACCGTTTGGGAAGCATTGACTTGCGATCCATTGCGTCAAGACAGCCGGAAACGATACCGGAGATATCAAGAAAGCCGATCCTGCCAGCAAGAAAAGCCCCCACGGCCACTTCATTTGCTGCATTGAGGCAGGACGTCGCCCCCTCACCTGCCAGCAAGGCTTCTCGCGCAATTCTGAGTGCCGGGAAGCGGGCTTCATCCGGAGCTTCAAAATCAAGCCGGGCCAGTGCTGCCAGGTCCAGGGGGGCGGATGGCGTTTCCATACGCTCTGGCCAGGCCAGCGTTGAAGCAATCGGAATACGCATATCCGGGCTGCCCAGCTGGGCCAGAATGCTGCCATCAATATATTCGACAAGACCATGAATGACGGATTGGCGATGTACGACAATGTCTACCATCCCGGGCGGCAATTGGAACAGGCGGCAGGCCTCAATCACTTCCAGTCCCTTATTCATCAGAGTGGCCGAATCGATCGAGATTTTGTCGCCCATGCTCCAGACCGGATGGGCCAGAGCATCGGCGCGCGATACACCAGCCATTTTCTCCGCCGGCCAGTCCCGGAATGGTCCACCTGAGGCGGTCAGGATGATGCGGCGGATGTATTTTTCATGCCCCGGATAAATGGCCTGGAAAATGGCATTATGTTCGCTGTCGACCGGCAGTATTCGGGCACCGCGCTGATTCGCCAATTCCATGAAATAATCGCCCGCACACACCAGGCATTCCTTGTTTGCAAGCGCGAGGATGGAGCCCGACTGTAACGCGGCGGCGGCCGGACGAAGACCCGCTGAGCCGACAATGGCGGCCATGGTGTAGTCAACCGGGCGCGAAGCAGCTTCGATCAGGGCGTCCGGGCCGCCAGCTGTTTCAATACCAGTCCCGGACAATGCATCGGACAGCTCTCCCGCAAGACTTTCATCACCAATCACCGCGATTTGCGGGTGCCATGCCCGCGATATCTCTGCCAGGGCTGCGACATTGGTATGTGCGGTCAGCGCGACGATATCGAACGTACCCGGTTCGGCGCGGGAAATCAGGTCGAGCGTGGCGCTGCCCACCGACCCGGTGGCACCTAGAATGGATATGCGGCGGCTCATAACGGACCTTCCAGCACATTCAGGGAGGCGATGACAAGGGCAGCAAGGCAGGCTGCCATCAGTGCATCGACCCGGTCCAGCACGCCACCATGCCCGGGAATGATCTCGCCAGTGTCCTTAACACCGAACAAACGCTTGAACAGAGACATGGCGAGATCACCGGCAACCGCCGCAATGGCAAGGATCAGACCGGCGATCATCGTTCCGGCGGCGGGTTCATTCTGCCATTGGGCGAAACCCCAAGCAGCAGCAACGCCGCCGGCAATGCCTGCGATCACTCCTGACCAGGTCTTGTTGGGGCTGGCTTTGGGCCAGAGCTTTGGCCCGCGCATCCAGGTGCCGGCGAAATAGGCGGCGCTGTCGGCTGCCCAGACGACCAGCAGGATGAAAGCCGCGGCATTGAAGCCATTCAGGGACCGCAATGAGGCCAGAGCCGATACCGCCAGCGCCACATAGAGGATCCCGAAAGCGCCGCGCCAGCGCCGCGCCAAGGGCATGTCACCTGTCAGGCTCACACCAATTGCGCCTGCCAGAGGCCAGCCCAGCATCCAGAAAAATTCGCCATCGGCGGCGAACAGAACCGCGCCGGAGGCCGCTGCCGAGGCAATGGCATAGCTTCGGCTGGGCGCATCGCGATCCGCCATGCGCATCCATTCCCACGCCATGGCTGCGGCAAAGGCGGCACAATAGGCGGTGAAGGCCAGACCGCCATTCCACAGCAGGAAAAGCGAAACGGGGATCAAAATCAGCGCTGAAACGATGCGTGTGATCAGCGCCGGGTCGCGCTGACGGGCCGTTTTAGAATCAGGCTGCATTCACGCCCCCGAAACGCCTCTGGCGGGAGGCATACTGATCGAGAGCAGATTGGAAATGTTCAGTAGAAAAATCCGGCCAGAGCACATCCATGAAGACCAGTTCGGCATAAGCGGCCTGCCAGATCAGGAAATTACTGGTCCGGTGTTCCCCGCTGGTGCGGATGAGCAGATCAGGATCGGGCATGCCCGCCGTGTCGAGATAGGCGGCAAAAATACTTTCATCGACAGCGTCGGGATCTACCAGGCCGCTGGCCGCATCCCGCGCCAGCCGTCTTGCAGCGCGGACGATCTCGTCCCGACCGCCATAATTGAAGGCAATGGTCAGGAAGCATTCATCATTTCCGGCAGTACGCGCCTCGGCACGGTCAATAATGGTCAGAAGGTCTTCTGACAATCCTTCGCGGCGGCCCGCGATACGGATATTCACGCCTTCCTGATGCAGCTTTTCCAGATCGGCATCGACGAAGCGCTTCATCAATTCAAACAGCGCATCCACCTCGTCACTCGGACGGCGCCAATTCTCGGTCGAAAAGCCGAACAGTGTCAGATACCGGACACCAAGATTGCCCGCTGCGCGAACCGCTTCGCGCACAGCGTCCACGCCTTTGCTATGTCCAAAAGAGCGGGGCCGGTTACGTTGCTGCGCCCACCGGCCGTTTCCGTCCATGATGATAGCGACATGCCGGACGTTGCGGCACTTCTCCTCGCTACTGGTCATGGACACCTCCCAAGCCGGTCTGGCCTAGACCTGCATGATCTCGTCCTGCTTGGATTTAAGCTCCGAGTCCACCTTGGCGACATAATCGTCGGTAAGTTTCTGGACCGCGTCGGACTGACCCTTGAGTTCGTCCTCGCTGATCTCGTTATCTTTTTCCATCTTTTTCAGCGTATCCATGCCGTCGCGGCGGACATTGCGGATGGCAACGCGGGCATGTTCGGCAAAATTGCTGGCGGCCTTTGCCAGTTCAGCGCGGCGCTCCTCGTTGAGGGCCGGGATCGGGATCCGCAACAGCGTTCCCTCGACCACCGGATTGACGCCAAGCGGTGCATTGCGGATGGCTTTATCGACCGCCGCCACCATGGTCTTGTCCCAAACCTGCACGGAGATCATCCGTGATTCGGGTACCGAGATGGTCGCAACCTGATTAATCTGTGTCGGCGAGCCATAGGCTTCAACCTTGACGGCATCCAGCAAGCTGGCCGATGCGCGCCCGGTGCGCAGACTGCCAAAATCCTTGTGCAGGGAATCAATGGCGCCATCCATGCGCCGGCTCAGGTCTTTCAGATCAATGCTCGCACTCATCGGTTTTTCCTGTTGTTATCGGGCCGAGCGCGGTACGCCGATGGTTGTGCAGGTGCCCTCGCCCCTCAACACACGCGCGAATTCGCCCGGCTTGTGAATATTGAAAACCACGATAGGCACGGCATTCTCGCGCATCAATGTCACGGCTGCAGCGTCCATCACTTTAAGATCGCGTGAGAGCACTTCGAGATAGTCCAGAGACTCATAGCGCTCGGCATCCGGATTCTTGCGCGGATCTTCGGAATAGACCCCATCGACCTGGGTGCCCTTGAACAAGGCCTCGCAACCCATTTCAGCGGCGCGCAAGGCAGCAGCTGTATCGGTCGTGAAAAATGGATTGCCCGTTCCGGCCGCAAAGATCACGACGCGGCCCTTTTCCATGTGCCGGATGGCGCGGCGGCGGATGTAAGGCTCGGCAATGGACATCATCGGAATGGCGGATTGCACCCGTGTCGGGACGCCGACCCGCTCCAGCGAATTCTGCATCGCGAGCGCGTTCATGACCGTAGCCAGCATGCCCATATAATCGGCGGCGGCGCGGTCCATGCCTTTGGCGGCAACCGACAATCCGCGGAAAATGTTTCCGCCGCCAATCACCAGACAGACTTCGACGCCGCTTTTGACTGCGTCGGAGACTTCGTGCGCCACACGTTCGGCGACGTTGAGATCGATGCCGTATTGTTGCTCGCCCATCAGGGCTTCGCCGGAAATTTTAAGCAGAACCCTCTTGTAAAGAGTGGCGGGCTTGTCGCGGGTCGTATATCCGGCAGAATCAGTCACGAGCAGAACCCTAAAAGAAAAGCGCCGGAGCGGTAAGGCTCCGGCGCTGTTTGGCGTATCTAGCCACCCTTGGCGGTGGCGGCGACTTCGGCGGCGAAGTCTTCCGACTTCTTCTCAACGCCTTCGCCGACTTCCATACGGATAAAGCCGAGAATCTCGACACCGGCCTCCTTGGCAGCCGCGCCGACCGTCAGATCAGGATTAATGACAAAGGACTGGTTCAGAAGTGTGACTTCGGAAAAGAACTTCTTCATCCGGCCGTCAATCATCTTCTCGATAACATTTTCCGGCTTGCCGCTTTCACGCGCCTGTTCGGTCAGAACCGTGCGTTCTTTCTCGACCAGGGCCTGATCCAGATCCGCTTCCGACAGCGAGGCCGGATTGATGGCGGCAATGTGCATGGCGACCTGACGGCCAAATTCGTCATTCGAGCCTTTCAGGGCGACCAGAACGCCAATCTTGCCCATGCCTTCGGCCGCTGCATTGTGCACATAGGCGGCAACGCTTTCGCCCTCGATCTTTGACAAACGGCGGACCGACATGTTCTCGCCGATCTTGGCGACGTTGTCGGTAATCATGTCGGCAACGGTCTTGCCATTCACGGATGCGGCTTTCAGCGCCTCCACATCGGCAGCATCGAGGGCCGCCGAAGTAATGTCCTTCACCATGGCCTGAAAGTCAGAGTTCTTGGCGACGAAGTCGGTTTCCGAATTGACTTCCACGGCCACGCCTTTGCCGCCGTTCACTGCGATGCTAACCAGACCTTCGGCGGCCACGCGGTCGGCTTTCTTGGCGGCTTTGGACAGGCCCTTGGTCCGCAGCCAGTCGATGGCTGCTTCCATATTGCCGTCATTTTCCGTCAATGCCTTCTTGGCATCCATCATGCCTGCGCCCGTCATGTCGCGCAGTTCCTTGACGAGGGCTGCTGTAATGGCCATCGGTAATGCTCCTGATTTTCGTTCGATGTGGAGGCCGGGTTCAGCCTTCGGTCTTTTCTTCTTTGGCTTCGGTAGCGGATTCGTCTGACGTTTCCGCGACAGCGTCCGCAGCCGGTTCGGCTTTGGCTGCTTCAGCCGGTGCCGCTTCGGCAGGGGCTGCTTCTGCCGGTGTCGCTTCAACGGCTTCGGTTAGTGCCGGTTCGATGACCGGGTTTTCGGCAGCGCCCATATCCACACCCAGATTCGACTGACCCTGCGTCATGCCATCCAGAGCCGCATCAGCGATCAGCTCACAATACAGCGTGATGGCACGTGCGGCGTCGTCATTGGCGGGGATCGGGAAATCGATCGGGTCCGGATCACAATTGGTATCGATGATGCCGATGACCGGAATGCCGAGCTTCTTGGCTTCCAGAATGGCGATCGCTTCCTTGTTCGTGTCGATCACGAACATCAGGTCCGGCGTGCCGCCCATTTCCTTGATGCCACCGAGGGACAATTCCAGCTTGTCGCGCTCGCGGGTCAGGTTCAGCAGCTCTTTCTTGGTGAATCCGGACTGGGCTTGCTCATCCTCAAACAGACCTTCCAGTTCACGCAGGCGGGCGATGGAGTTGGAAATCGTTGCCCAATTCGTGAGCGTACCGCCGAGCCAGCGATTATTCATGTAATATTGCGCGCACCGCTTGGCATTCTGCGCGATGATGTCAGACGCCTGACGCTTGGTGCCGACAAACAGAATACGGCCGCCCTTGGCCGCCACATCGCGAACCTGAACGAGCGCCTGGTGTAATAGCGGCACCGTTTGTGACAGGTCGATAATGTGGATGTTTGCACGTTCGCCAAAGATGAAAGACTTCATCTTGGGGTTCCAGCGGTGGGTCTGGTGTCCAAAGTGTGCGCCAGCTTCGAGCAATTGGCGCATGGAGAATTCAGGCAGTGCCATCGATCATATCCTTTTCCGGTTAGCCTCCACGGAACGGAGTCACGATCAGCACGATTGCCGACCGCAACACCGGAGCGATAACACCCCAATTCGAGATGCACCGAAGTCCCGTGTGCGTGATCAGGCGCGCATATAGGCGGGAATAGCGTGTGACGCAAGTCCGATTGGGCAGATGCCACGGCTAGGGTCAGGACCTGTTAATTTGACTGAAATGGCGGTCCGGGATGACAAGAGATGCGAGGAAAAGCCCGAAGCGCGGGGCCAATCCCCCGGTCGAGGGCTTTGACACTGCAGGTCGATG
>Ga0066644_10001448_pt1 | contig 13197 bp, 15 predicted proteins | sample CryGeyCG2114_020_FD_62735 | JGI IMG/M metagenome (GOLD analysis project Ga0066644, IMG submission 62735) | Groundwater microbial communities from aquifer - Crystal Geyser CG15_big_fil_post_rev_8/21/14_0.20 | ecosystem: Environmental > Aquatic > Deep subsurface > Groundwater | place: USA: Utah...
CTCGCCTACAAGATCGACCGCAACCGCAAGGCGCATTTCGTGATGCTCAACATCGAGGGCCCCGGCTCCGTTGTCGCCGAGCTCGAGCGCCAGACCCGCATCAACGAAGACGTCATTCGCTACATGACCATCCGTGTCGATGAGCACGAAGATGGCCCGAGCGTCATGATGCGCAAGAACGAGCGCGATGCGAAGAAGCGCCGCGACCGCGAGGAGCGTAACTGATGGCCCGTCCGTTTTTCCGCCGCCGCAAGTCCTGCCCGTTCTCGGGCAAGAACGCCCCCAAGATCGACTACAAGGATGTCCGCCTGCTGCAGGGCTTCATGTCCGAACGTGGCAAGATCGTCCCCAGCCGCATCACCGCCGTCAGCGCGAAGAAGCAGCGTGAACTGGCCAAGGCCATCAAGCGCTCGCGTCACATCGGCCTGCTGCCGTACATCGTGAAATAAGGAGAAAATCCATGGATATCATTCTCCTTCAGAGGATCGAAAAGCTCGGCTCGATCGGTGACGTCGTCACCGTGAAGGACGGCTATGCCCGCAACTTCCTGCTCCCGCAGAAGAAGGCCCTGCGCGCCAACGAAGCCAACAAGAAGGTCTTCGAAGCGAACCGCGAGCGCCTGGAAAAGGAAAATGCGGAACGCCGCACCGAGGCCGAAAAGGCCGGCGAAAAGGTCAATGGCGAAGAGATCGTCCTGATCCGCGCTTCGTCGAACACCGGCCAGCTCTACGGCTCGGTCAACGTGCGCGACATCGCTGCTTCGCTGGCCGAAAAGGGCCACGACATCGACAAGAAGCAGGTCATCATGGGTGACCCGATCAAGACGATCGGCATGCATGAAGTCCGCATCGACCTCCACCCCGAAGTCTCGGTCTCGATCAAGGTCAACGTCGCCCGCTCGGAAGACGAAGCCGAACTGCAGAGCCAGGGCATCGACGTGATGGCGCAGATGTTCGAGGACGAACAGCGCGAGATCGAGGAACAAGCCGAAGCCAACCGCATCGACCCGACGCTCGAGCCCGGCGAAATCCCCGCCGACCTGCTCGAAGACGCAGATGAAGCGAACGAAGAGACCGCCGAAGGCTGATCTTCGAAACGGCAATGAACCATGAAAAGGGCGCGGGGGCTTCGGTCACCGCGCCCTTTTTGTAAGAAGCGTGCGCACACCCTATGAGGGATTGTGACACAGTACCGAAAACAACAAGAGGCAGGAGAAACGCCCATGGATTCGATCGACCAGACTCTCGACCGGCTCGAGAAAATGTATGACGCCGCCGTCGAGCGGCTGCGCGAGGATGTCATCGCCTTCGGCCGCGAGCGTACTTTGCCCGCGCCCGAACGGCGTAGCGACGGCAGCTATGCCTATCCCGAGCTGCGGCTGCGCTTTCGCGGCGGCGACCAGCCCGAGGACCGCAACCGCGCTTTCGGCCGGCTCAACGCGCCCGGGCTCTATGCCACCACGGTCACGCGCCCCGCGCTGTTCCGCGATTATCTGCGCGAACAGCTCGAGCTGATCGAGGAGAATTACGAAGTCGAGATGGAAGTCGGCTCCTCGCGGCAGGAGATCCCCTTCCCCTATGTCCTCGACGGCGAGGCCGGCGCCGAATTGGTCGGTGTCGATCCCAACCTCATCGCGCGCCATTTCCCCTCGACCGAACTGGCCGACATCGGCGACGAGCTGGCCGACGGCATCGTGCTCGAAAGTGTCGACGACCCGATCCCGCTGTCGCTGTTCGACGGGCTGCGCACCGATTTCAGCCTCGCGCGGCTGGCGCATTACACCGGCACCAGCACCGAGCATTTCCAGCGCTTCATCCTGTTCACCAACTACCACCGCTATGTCGACGAATTCGTCGACTGGGCGGGCGCGCAGCTGGGCGCGAACGGCTATACCGCACTCGCCGGCGCGGGCGGGCTGATGCTGACCGAGAAGACCGACAATGCTCGCGCGCAGCTGTCGGACACCGCATGGCGGCGACACCAGATGCCCGCCTACCACCTCGTCGGTCCGAACCGTGAAGGGATTACACTGGTCAATATCGGCGTCGGCCCGTCCAACGCCAAGACGATCTGCGACCACCTTGCGGTGCTGCGGCCCGAGGCCTGGCTGATGATCGGCCATTGCGGCGGCCTGCGCCCGAGCCAGAAGATCGGCGACTACGTGCTCGCCCACGCCTACCTCCGCGACGACCATGTGCTCGACCCGGTGCTCCCGCCCGAAATCCCCCTCCCCGCGATCGCCGAAGTGCAGCAGGCGCTCGCCGGCGCGGCGGAGGAGGTGTCGGGCGAACATGGCGCGGACCTCAAGAAGCGCATGCGCACCGGCACCGTCGTCACCACCGACGACCGCAACTGGGAACTGCGCTACACCAGCTCGGCGCACCGCATGAGCCTTTCCCGCGCGGTTGGGGTCGACATGGAAAGCGCCACCATCGCTGGCCAGGGTTACCGCTTCCGCGTCCCCTACGGCACGTTGTTGTGTGTCTCCGACAAGCCGCTTCATGGCGAGATCAAGCTGCCCGGACAGGCCAACGCCTTCTACGAGGAAGCGATCGCCGCGCACCTCGAGATCGGCGTAACCGCCTGCAAGCTCCTGCGCGAGGAAGGTCCAAGGCTCCACAGCCGCAAACTGCGCGCTTTCAACGAACCGCCGTTTAGGTAAGCTCGCTCCCCACAAGGGAGAGAGGCATGACCGTAAAACCCAACCGCTCGCGCTCGATTGCGGGGCGCGTCGCCATCGTCACCGGTGCCGCGAGCGGAATGGGCCGCGCCACCGCACTTCTGTTCGCGGCCGAAGGCGCGCGGGTGGCGGTGACAGATCTCGACCTGGTGGCCTGCGAGGAAGTGGCGCGCGAATGCGGGGCGGAGGCCCGCGCCTATGCCCTCGACGTCGCTGACGGGGACGCGATCGCGCGCGTGGTCGCACAGGTCGCCGAGGATTTCGGCGGGATCGACATCCTCGTCAACAATGCCGGCGTATCGAGCTTCTGCGCGCTCGACGAGGATGCCTATGAGGAAATCTGGCACCGTGCGCTCGCGGTGATGCTGACCGCGCACCAGCGCATGGTGCGCGCTGCGCTACCGCATCTACGCCGGAGCGACGCCGCACGGATCGTCAACATCGCCAGTACCGAGGGCCTCGGCGCGACGCCCGGCGACACGCCCTATGTGGCGGCCAAGACCGGCGTGACCGGCCTCACGCGCGGCCTCGCGGTCGATCTCGGGCCCGAGGGCATCACCTGCAACTGCATCTGTCCCGGTCCGATCCGCACCGCGATGACCGACTCGGTGCCCGACGAGCACAAGGCGATCTTCGCCAAGCGTCGCACCGCGCTGAGGCGCTACGGCGACCCCGAGGAGGTCGCGCATATGACGCTGTCGCTGGTGCTCCCCGCGGCGAGCTACATCACCGGCGCGGTGATCCCCGTCGATGGCGGGCTGATGGCGCGGAACGCGTAGGGGTCGGCATTTATTGGGTAGCGGTCGCTGGACTGCGCCTTGCTAGGACCTACCATATTGCCGATTGCAACTGGGTGAGAGCTGATGCCGAGCCGGACATTCATCGCGCGAGTAGACGACAATGGGTCGACGACCACCATCGCGTTCTACAAAGAGATGCCAGGTGGCTGGAAGCTCGACTTCAGGGATTATCAAGGCAACGACGTCGCCAACGGCGATCGTTGGGTCGAAACCTTGGACGATCTAGTGCTTCAGTTGGCCAATCTCACAAATGAAGAGCTGCACTGGCGCACAGAGGATAACGGACCAATTTCGTTTTATGCCGCCGTTAAAGAGTGCATTCTGAGCTCCAGTGCCCATTGAGCAGGTGTCCGCAATCAGGCCGTTCGCGGTTGATCCGCGCTATCCCGTCCCCTTGGTCTTGGTCTTGCCGTCCTTGGCGTTCTTCACGATGTAATCGATGATCATCCCGGCGATATCCTTGCCGGTGGCGTTCTCGATGCCTTCGAGGCCGGGCGAGGAATTGACCTCCATGATCACCGGTCCGTGGTTGCTGCGCAGCATGTCGACGCCGCACACGTTCAGGCCCATGCGCTTGGCCGCGCGGACGGCGGTGCTGCGTTCCTCGGGTGTGATCTTGATCAGCTGCGCGCTGCCGCCGCGGTGGAGGTTGCTGCGGAAATCGTCGGGCGCGCCAGTGCGCTTCATCGCCGCGACCACCTTGCCGCCGACCACCAGCGCGCGGATATCGGTACCGCCCGCTTCCTTGATGAATTCCTGGACCAGGATGTTGACGTTGGCCCCGCGGAAGGCCTCGATCACCGACTTGGCACTGCTCATCGTTTCCGCGAGCACCACGCCAATGCCCTGCGTACCTTCGAGCAGCTTGATCACCACCGGCGGACCCTTGACCGCCTTGATGATCTCCTCGGCGGCCTTGGGATCGTTGGCATAGGCGGTCAGCGGCAAGCCGAGCCCGTGCTTGGCGAGGATCTGCATCGAACGCAGCTTGTCGCGGCTGCGCCCGATGGCGACGCTTTCATTGAGCGGCCAGCAGCCACGCATTTCGAACTGGCGCAGGATGGCGAGGCCGTAATTGGTGATCGAAGCGCCGATACGCGGGATCACTGCATCGTAGCCGACGCAGGGTTCGCCATTGTAATAGACCTCGGGCCGGTGGCTCGCGATGTGGACGGTGCAGCGCGTGGTGTTGAGAATATCGAGCTGATGCCCGCGCTGCTCCGCCGCCTCCTTGAGGCGCTGATGCGAGTAGAGGTTGGCATTACGTGCCAGCATCGCGATTTTCATGATGTGTGACCTTTTTCCACGTCGCGGGCCGGGCTCTGGAGCCAGGAATGGCCCGAGTCGACGACGAAGCGGCGTCTTAGCGCAGATCGCCCAATCAGCATCGGGAATTTCATGTCGCTCCGGTCGGCCAGGCTGATCTCGGCGCGAAATGTGACATCGCCGATACGCAGCGGTGTCTTGACGATCATGCGGCGCTGCGTTTCGCCGTTGGAGCTGGTGATTCCGCGCCAGTCGATATGCACCGCCTCGCACACCTGGCGCACGTGCTGGCGTTCGAAATCCACCGCGAAACGGACGTAGCGTTCGCCGTCGCGCTCGAACTGCTCGAGGATTGTCGCGTGGAGCGAGGAAGTTCGGGCGCCGGTATCGATTTTCGCCGGCAATTCATGCAGGCCGAGATCAGGCAGATGAACCAGCTCGCGCCAGCCCACAACCTCAAGCTTGGTCTTCTTTTCTCCCATGATGCAAGCTGTTAGCGGCTTGGCACCCGGATTGGCAATGCGGGGCGGCCGATCGATGCCGCCGCCCCGACATGCCGCTTACCAGCCCTGCGGCTTGCCCGCGTTCTGCTTGTCGAGCCAGGCCTTGAGCGGGGCGAAATATTCTACCATCGCCTTGCCGCTCATCTGGCGCTCGCCGGTGAAGGCCTCGAGCGCGTCGGGCCAGGGCTTGCTCGCACCCATTTCGAGCATCGCGTTGAGGTTCTTGCCGACTTCCTCATTGCCGTAGAACGAGCAGCGGTGCAGCGGCCCTTCCCAGCCGGCCTGGTCGCAGGCGGCCTTGAAGAACTGGAACTGCAGGATGCGGGCGAGGAAGTAACGTGTGTAGGGCACGTTGCCCGGGATGTGGTACTTGGCGCCGGCATCGAAGCCGCTCTCGTCGCGCGCCACCGGCGGGACGATGCCCTGGTACTGCAGGCGCAGATCGTTCCAGCCCTTGTTCAGCTCGTCCGTCGGGATCGAGCCATCGAACAGCCCCCAACGATAGCGGTCGACCATCAGGCCGAAGGGCAGGAAGGCGACCTTGTCCATCGCCTGACGCAGCAGCAGGCCGATATCCTTGTCTGCGCTCGGCACGTCCTGCTTGTCGAGCATGCCGATCTGCACGAGATATTCGGGCGTGATCGAGAGCGCGACCATGTCGCCGATGGCCTCGTGGAAGCCGTCGTTCGCGCCGTTGAGGTGCAGATAGTCCTGCTGGTTGTAGGCGCGCTGGTAGTAGTTATGGCCGAGCTCGTGGTGGATGGTGATGAAGTCGTCGGCGTTCTTCTTGATGCACATCTTGATGCGCAAATCGTCGACATTGTCGACGTCCCAAGCGCTTGCATGGCACACCACTTCGCGATCGCGCGGCTTCACGAACTGGCTGCGCTCCCAGAACGTCTCCGGCAGCGGTTCGAAACCCAGCGAAGAGAAGAACCCTTCGCCGACCTTGACCATGCCTACTTCGTCAAGGCCCTTCTTTTCGATCAGATCGGTCAGGTCATAGCCGATGTCACCCGCGCCCGCTGGGGCGACCAACGGGTAGATGTTGCCCCATTCCTGCGCCCACATATTGCCGAGCAGATCGGCGCGGATCGGACCGGTCGCGGGCTGCACCGCGTCACCGTATTTCTCGTTGAGCTTGGTCCGGACATAGGTGTGGAGCGCCATGTAGAGCGGCTTCACTTCCTGCCACATGCGTTCGGTCTCAGCGGCGAAGGCATCGGGATCCATATCGTAGTTCGAGCGCCACATGGCACCAAGATCGGCAAAGCCGAGCTCCTTCGAACCCTCATTGGCGATACCGATCATGCGCAGGTAATCCTCACGCATCGGCGCGCCGACATTGTCGTGCCAGCTGACCCACATCTCCGCCTTTTCGGCGGGAGTACGCTCGAGATTGCCCATCTCGGCCTCGATATCGCTGCCGCTGATCTCCTTGCCGTTGAGCGTACCCTTGCCCTTGCCATACTGGCTGTTGAGACTGGTCGCGATCTCGTTGAGCTCGGTCGCTGCACCGTCGCGAACCGGGGCGGGCATGACGATGCCGTTGCGCAGGATGTCGAGCTTGCGCGCGACCTCGGGGTCGAGCCCCTTCACCTTGGCATATTTCGCCGCCTGATTGGCGTAGCGCACCGACATTTCGGTCGATTCAGCGCCGTATTTCGCGGCCAGCGCGTCGGTATCCTCGGTTATATAGGTCGAGTTGACCCACGAGATCCGGGCGTATTCGACGCTGAAATCGCCCATCTTCTTCTCGACCATATCGACCCAGTTCGCCGCGCCCTGCGGGGTCATCGGATAGGTGGCCTTGGCCATCTCGGTCTTGGCGTCGTGATGATCGGCCAGCGCCGGACTGGCGAGGGAAATGGCAAGCGCAGAGAGCGCGACGGATGCAAGTTTCATGATTATCCTCTCAGGAGTGAATTCTGCGATGTGGTTACACGTGCTACCGGATTGCACCTGTGCCGACGCTTAATCAAGCGCCGGGCGAACTCCATCGGCGAATGAGCAGTGCCGTGGCGATGGCGAGGAAACTGCTGATCCATGCGGCCAGTTTGGGAATTTGCATCGCCGCCACGATCGTCGCCAGACGGTCGCTGCCTTCGTCAGCGAGCAACTGGTAAAGCTGCAGGCCTGTCTCGATCGTATCGGCGAGGTAAAATGCCGGAGCAGATGCCATGCCCACCAGGCCCGCGACGCGTACCACGCCCCCCGATCCAAGCAGACTGCGCCCCGCGACGAAAGCTCCAGCGCTGTACAGAGTAATGAACACCATATCGCCGAGCATCGCCACGATGGCCAGCCATCGCAGGCCTGCCTCTCGCCAGGCGCGCTGGATGGTCTCGACGCGGTCGGCGCTGCCCGCCTGCTGGTGATCGAGAATGCCGTAATCCGTCGCCGCCAGAAGCATCACGCCCAGCGCAATCAACGGTATGAACAGCGCCAACCCGATCAACCACAGCCGCACATCGGGCTTCACGGCGCCTATCGCCGTTCTCCCAGCCAGTCGGCTATCGCCTGCCCCAGATCGGGCTTGGTCACACTGCTCATATGCGTGCCGGGCACTTCGACGAAGGTCGCGTCGGGCAGCATGTCGGCAAGCTCTTCCGCCGAGCCGTTGTCGCGGTCCTCGTCGCCGCAGACCACCAGCGTCGGCATGGCGATATTGTCGAGCAGCGCGAGGTCGAGATCGGGCATGGTGTCGAGCAGCAGGCGTGCCGCCACGCGGTCTACGCCCTGCGACTTGAGGAATTGCATCGAGAAATAATCGGGGTCGCCGCGGGGAATGGCATCGAAAGTGTCGATCACGCGGCGGAACTTGGCCGCCCTGCGATGCCATTCGCCCAGTCCCGCCGTGCCCATGCCACCGATGACGAGGTGGGCGGGTTCGAGCATACCATGCGCCACCGCGTGGAGCGAGGTGCGCGCGCCGAGCGAGAAACCGCCGAGATCGTAATCCGCAAGGCCAAGATGATCGACCAGTGCCCCGACATCGCGTACCAGAACGTTGACCGGATACTTTTCCGGATCGTGCGGCGCCGCGCTTTCCCCGTGAACGCGGAAATCGAGCATGATTACTTCATAGCCCTGCGCCGCGATCGCTTCGTGATGGCCCCACTTGATCCAGTTCATCTGCGCGCTGGAGAAAAGGCCGTGGAGCAGAACCAGGGGCCTGCCCTCGCCATGCCGATGGAACGCCAGCCGGGTACCGTCGAAGCTGTCGAAGAATTCGGTTTTCACTCGGGCACCTCGCCCGTCGCATCGATCCAGCGTTGGCTCAACACCGTGTGCTCGCTCAAGGGAATGCGCTTGAGGCTCGATGTGTCAATCCAGGCCTCGTGGATCTTCTCCGCGGCGAAATGCCAATGCGGTTCGATGCCGTAGGGATCGTCGAGACTGCCCACGGTGATGTCCATGTTCTCGCCCTCGTTGAAGGCAAAACCGAGCGGTGTGCCGCATTGTCTACTGAAAGGCCGGCGCGCGATGGGCGAACTTGCGTACCAGTCGGGACCGCTTTCCCAGGTCATGTCCTGTTTCGGCAGGTTGATGAAAGCGATCGAGACCCCGCCGGTCGCGCGCTGGCACATGCGACAATGACAGAGATAGGCCTGCTCGGGGTCGATCCGCGCAGTGTAGCGCACCGCGCCGCACTGGCAGCCTCCGGTCTTCGTCACCTTCATTGCCCTGCAATCCCCACAAATGTGACCCAGTCCTCGCTGGTTCGCGGTTGCTCGTCCATCGTCTTCGCATCTTCCGGCAAGCGGATCCAAGGCTGCTTGCTCCTAACCCACAGGTGAGCGGCAGGGACGAAGGAGGCACTGTTGTCGAGCGTGCCGCAGCGCAGGCTCGCAAGGCCGTCGCGACTGTCGTTGACGGCGTAGATCCGCGCCTTGCACTTTGCGCAGCCGAAGATGCGTGAGTGCGCTCCGCTCGGCTGGTCGTAGTCGCCCGCATCGAGATCGCCGGAAATCTCAAGATCGGCCAGGGTGAACAGCATGTGTTCGCTGAATGCCGAACCGGTCCGGCTCTGGCACTCGGTGCAATGGCAGGCATAGGGATTGAGGCGGAAGCCATCGCGCAGGGTATAACGCACCGCGCCGCACAGGCATCCTCCGGTCAGTTCGCCCTTCATCGCCTCGCCAACCCCTGCTGCTCCATGCGCCACTGCGCCATTTCGATGCGGTCCTGGCCGAAGAAGGGCTCGCCATCGAAAACCAGGGTCGGCACCCCCCAATGGCCGGCGGCCTCGAGCGCGTCCTGGTTGGCGGCGATCTCGGCGTCGAGTTCCTCCGCCTGCGCCGCCACCTCGGCCTCCACTTCCTCCGCCTCCAAGCCCGCCCTCGCCAGCGCACCCGCCAGATGACTGCCCTCGTGCCAGCCTTCCTGACCGCCCCAGATCAGCTGACCTGCCTCATGCGCGAAGACGAGCCCCTTGCCGCGCCTTGCCGCGGCCTGCCCCATCCGGGTGACGCGGCGGATATAGGGCTGTTCGATCGCGATCTCGCGCGTCGCCGGGTCCTGGACGATCGGGTCGGGCCTCGGCGGGCCGAAGGCGATCCCGTGGAACTGCGCCACGCGCATCATGTCGCGGATGGTGTAGGCCATCCAGTTGGGATGATTGCGCTCGAAGAAATCCGGTTGCCGGATCGCCAGCGGATAGACCGGCCGCAGCGCGATATCGACGGCATACTCCTCGGCGAGGGCGCGGTACCGCCCTACTGCCAGGAAGCTATAGGGCGAGCGGAAACTGAAATAGAGATCGGCGGTCAGTGTCATGGGCCCTCCTAAGCATGGATTGTGGTTTTTCACACAGGGCTTTCTTTAATTGCAACTTGCAATAATAAGCTATGTTATTATATGCGCCGCCATGGAAACGAACATCGGCTATCTTCTCTCGGATAGCGGTCGGCTGCTGAGAAAGACCTTCGACGAGCGCGTGCGAAGCCTCGGTCTCACCGCCGTGCAGGCGCGTCTGCTGATGAGCCTGGTCAAGTTTCCGGACAACAATCAGGCCTTCTATGCCGAGCGGATCGAGGTCGAGCCGATCACCCTCACCCGCATCGTCGACCGGATGGAGGAAGCCGGCTGGGTCGAGCGCGTGTTCGACCCCCACGACCGACGCGCACGCCTGCTCCATCTCACCGACAAGAGCCGCGAAATCGTCGAACCGCTGCGCGGAATCGTCGATGCGCTGGTCGAGGACATGGCGGAGGGGCTCACTGAGCAGGAGCAGGACATGCTCGCGCGGCTACTCGAAAAGGTTTCGGCCAATCTTTCGGCCGAACGTGAAATCAGGAATGTCGCAAATGGCTGAGGCCGATCCGCAGATCCCGGTCGACACCGTGGAACCCGCCAAAGCTCCCGCTCCCAAGCGCAAGTGGGGCCGCATGGCGCTTATGTTTAGCGTTCCCCTGCTATTGCTCGTTGCTGGAGGGATCTACTGGCTCTCGCTCCAGGGCAAGGTTTCCACGGACAATGCCTATGTCCAGCAGGACAAGGTTTCGGTCAGCGCGCAGGTTGGCGGCGAGATCGTCGAGGTCCTCGTCGGCGAAGGCGACACGGTGCAGAAGGGCGACCTGCTGTTCCGCATCGATCCCGAACCCTACCGCCTGCAGATCGCGCAGGCCGAGGCGGCCATTGCCGGGGCGCAGGCCAATGTCACCGCGCTGGCCAATTCCTCAGACCTGTCGGGTGCCGACATCACCGCCGCGCGCGAGGACATCGCCTTTGCCCAGTCCGATTTCGAACGCAAGGACGCGCTGTTCAAGCGCGGCTTCGTGACCAAGGCGGATCACGATGCGGCTCGCCATCGCGTCAACCAGGCACGCGAAGCGCTGCGTCAGGCCGAGGCCCGGCGGCAGGCCGCGCGCGCCAAGCTCGCCACCGGCAGCGCCGTACCGGGTGAAAATCCGCAGATCGCGGCAGGCAAGGCACAAAGGGCCGTTGCCGAACTCGCCCTGCGCCGTACCGAAGTGCGCGCACCGGGCGCCGGCCGCGTCGCGCAGGCCGATCGTCTCCAGCGTGGCCAGCAGGTCGTCCAGGGGCTTCCCGTGCTCACGCTGGTCGCCGACGGAAGCAGCTATGTCGAGGCGAATTTCAAGGAAACCGACCTTGCCGACATGCAGGTGGGCCAGCCTGCCGAAGTGCATTTCGATGCCTATCCGGGGCTCACGCTCAAGGGTCACGTCGAATCGATCGGCGCGGGTACCGGGAGCGAGTTTTCGGTCATCCCCGCGCAGAATGCGACCGGCAACTGGGTCAAGGTGACACAGCGCGTCCCGGTGCGCATCGCCATCGATCAAAAGAGCCCGCGCCCGCTGATCGCCGGCCTGTCGAGCGAAGTGACCGTCTATACCGACGGCAAGAAGCACTGATCCATGGCTAGCCGTGCGGTTCCCGCAGGTGGCGCGAGCGCGCCCGATCCGGGTCATGACGTCGCGCAGCTGCCGGTCGCCAATCCGGGCATTCTGATCGTCGGGATCATGGCGGCCTCGCTGTTGCAGGTTCTCGACACCACGATCGCGAACGTCGCGATCCCGCACATGCGCACCGCGCTCGGCGCGACGACAGAGACGATCACCTGGGTACTGACCAGCTATATCATCGCCAGTGCCGTGGCGCTGCCGATCACCGGCTGGCTGGCCGACCGGGTAGGCGCGCGGCGCCTGTTCATCCTGTCGGTCGCAGGCTTCATCCTCTCCTCGATGCTGTGCGGCATGGCGCAAAACCTCCAGGAGATGGTGATCTTCCGCGCGCTGCAGGGCGTGACCGGGGCCTTCATCGCGCCGCTCAGCCAGGCATTCATGCTCGACACCAACAAGCCGAGCAAACACGCCCAGATGATGGCGCTGTGGGGCATGGGGATCATGATCGGTCCGATCCTGGGACCGGTCCTCGGCGGCTGGCTGACCGAACAGGCCAACTGGCGCTGGGTGTTCTACGTCAACCTGCCCATCGGCATTCTCAGCCTGACGATACTGTTGACGCAGCTGCCGCACCGCGATGTGGTCAAGCGGCGTTTCGACCTCGCGGGCTTCGTCCTTCTGGGGGTGGCGCTGGCAAGCTTCCAGATGCTGCTCGACCGGGGCCAGACGCTCGACTGGTACGACAACTATGAGATCTGGCTGTGGACCTTCCTGTTCATTTCCGCGACCTGGATGGCCGTGATCCATCTGGGCACGGCGGACGACGGCCTGTTCGACCGCGCGCTATTTCTCGACCGCAACTTCGCCATTGCCATGGGTTTCATGCTGGCGATCGGAGTGGTGATGTTCGCCACCATGGCATTGCTTCCGCCGATGTTGCAGCAGCTGATGGGCTACGACGTGATCGATACCGGGCTCGTCCTGATGCCGCGCGGTATCGGCGTGCTGGTGTCGATGCAGATCGCCGGAATGGCGATGCGTCGCAATCTCGACCCGCGGCCCGTCGTTGCAACCGGGTTCATCATCTGCGCGATCTCGCTTTACGAAATGGCGCAGTGGTCGCTCGGAGTGGACCGCTTCCACATCGTCGCTTCGGGGCTCGTACAGGGGCTCGGCATGGGCCTCGTCTTCATTCCGCTCAACGTCAGCGCCTTCGGCACGCTGCCGCCACGCCTGCGCACCGACGGGTCGAGCCTGCTCAACCTGTTCCGCTCGCTCGGTGCTTCGGCGGGGATCTCGCTCACTACGGTCATGCTGGCGCGCAATCTGCAGACCGCGCATGCCGACATCGCCTCGAACGTCACCGGCGCCTCGGTGTCGAACATGATCGACGTCGGCACGGTCGACCGCTACCAGAACCTGGGTGAAATCGCGCTCAAGCTACTTGATCTAGAGGCCAACCGGCAGGCCGCCATGGTCGCCTATATCGACGATTTCTGGATGATGATGTGGATTACGCTGGCCGCCGTTCCACTGGCCTTCGTCATGCGCAAGCCGCAGCCGCGACCGGGCCCCATGCC
>Ga0066644_10001449_pt1 | contig 13195 bp, 11 predicted proteins | sample CryGeyCG2114_020_FD_62735 | JGI IMG/M metagenome (GOLD analysis project Ga0066644, IMG submission 62735) | Groundwater microbial communities from aquifer - Crystal Geyser CG15_big_fil_post_rev_8/21/14_0.20 | ecosystem: Environmental > Aquatic > Deep subsurface > Groundwater | place: USA: Utah...
CCCATTAGCTCATCTGTGTCTATTGCAGTTTCTGTGTAATACCTTATCTCGTTCATTTCTTCAATTTTGTCTTTTAAGTATGCGCCCCTGTTTAAATGATATTTAAGATTAGCAATACTGTTATCAATAGAAGCTCCGGTTATTTGTTTTGCTATTTCTAATCTTTTAAGTTGGTTTGTATGAAAGTTAACCTGTTTAATTAATAGATTTCCTGAACAGCTGCGTTCTGCGGGAATAAAAGTACCCCCATAATTACCATTAAAGCTGAACAAATGCAAAGGAATTTGATTGTGTGACAAGAAGTGCACCAGGCGGGAGTTGAAATTAACCGTTCCGAATGATATTATGGAATTGATACTTTCAACCGGTATGCACTTCTTCTCACCGGAGGGCAGAAGAATATCTTCCCCTAAAAGATATTCCAGCTTTAATTTAGTTTCTTCTGCATAATCTTCATCTTCTATTTCTTTAATTACTTTTTCCAACCAGATAGTATTTTCTTTACGCCTTATAAGTGTATCTGAAAAGATGTAAATATTCTGTTTCATTATGCCACCTTCTAAAATTGAAGTTTAAAAATGTTGAGTAATCTTGTTTCACTTAACAATTTAATAGAGCTTATGTTAAGGTAAAAGAAAAGAAACGTTTCGGAAATGTTTCTAAGAAGTTAAAATTGTGGGAATAAAATTTTGATTCTTTCCAGGGGTATTGGAATAAAGTATTTAGATTCGCCGTAAACTTTTTCTACTTCAATAATAAATTGCATAGCTATTTCGTTATCAGTTATTAGCTGCAATATTTTTTTGTTAATCTTTGTCCGTTTTGAACGGAAATCTGTTGCGTCAAAACCCCTTTGCCAGGATTTTTTTTGATTTTCGCGTAAATAGTAATAAGGATAATATGATTCCAGGTAGCCGGTAAATTGACTAGCTGTATCGGCTGATGTAATATCGTAAATAGATATTTTATTTTTTTGTTTTGTTTTCTGGTCAACAAAGAAATAGTAGAAAAGGAATTCCATTGGTTCAAGGCTTATGGAATTATTTCCATAGCTTAGTTCCCTTTTTTCAATGTTGCAAATAAGTTTATTCTGATCACTGAGAACTTTTAACCGGTTTTGTGTAAAGTTTACAATCTGGTCAAAGTTCAATTCCATTAAATTTTTACCTTTAATTTCATAAGAAAGAATGCTGCGAAGCCTGACGAAGGGAATATCAGCCAGTTGCAGTGCAGCCGCTTCTTTTTTGTTAAGAGGATAAAAGCCTTTGAATTCATATTTTTCACTTGTAAGCACGTGTAAAAGCCTGTCCCTTTCGCGGGCAAAAAGAGACAAAGCATTTGCAATATGCACGCTCATTGATTTACGCCCGCCTGTTATAGAGCAGTAAAGTGTATTGTTTATGTTACCGGTGACATCTCTTAAAAAAGAAGATACTTTATTAGGGAACAAGATGTTGTCTTTGTCAGAGCGTATATCAGGTAGCTCAACAGATTCTTCCTTTGCAACTATTATATGTATATCGTTATTATTAAAAAGCGGAAGTTTTAATTTATATTTGGTACACAAGTTTTTGATTTCGGTTTTTAAAGAAGATTTAGGAGTTGCCGGGTGTTTGTCTATGCCTAAGACAACATCACGTCCGCGTTGAGTAGTTATCACATAAATTTCATTAATTACAATTTTCTCTTTTACTGAAAGACAGAACAAAGTTTCAGTAACAATTTGTGGTGTTAAACCGGAGACACAAACAAGAATATTTTTATTTTTCATATTAAAATAAATTACATTACCATCGTAGCACAGATTAGTAATCTGTGTTACAACTTCAATGGAATTTCAGTACTTTAGCTACAAATCACTAAACACTAGAAACACCGTCTACCGTAGCACAGATTAGTAATCTGCGCTACAAAATCAATGGAATTTCAGTACTCTTCCACATTGTCGAGATCATATAACCAAATAATTCTTTTGACAATACGAATACTTCCATTCATTCCAGACTTTTACAAGACCAGCGTTAACCGGATTCATTAGAACATACTTAATTACAAAATACAATTCTTTATCATCACGAACCAAGCGGTCAAAACTTTCGTCCTGCCAGAATTTACCGGAACGATTTAAAAGCAGATTGCATTTCCGGGCTGAGATTCTTTTTATTGACTGCATTATTTTACTAACGCCTTTATTATTTTCCAATAATTCGAATACAAGATGAACGTGATTAGGCATAATAGTGTAACAAATTAATTTATAATCTTTTCCATCAGGATAATGTAAAGTATTGGCAACAACATCAGCAATTCTCTTTGATGCAAGATATTTTTGGCCATAATTTAATGAATCTATAATTGAGTCATATTTTTTAAAAAGTCTTTTTTGCTTTATATCCACGGCATTAGTTGTTGTTTTATGTAAATCTTCAAGCTTTTCAATAGGAATTGAATTAACAAGACGATAAGTAATAAAATAAATACCCTCATCAAAAAATAAATGAGGCAAATTTCGTCTATGAAAAGATCGTTTCATAAAAAACAACTAATAATACACTTTGACTTGCACAAATATAAAATTCACTACATTCTAATACCAGCAGCTAAAACAATAATTCCCGTAGCACAGATTAGTAATCTGTGCTACAATTTCAATGGAATTTCAGTACTTTAGCTACAAATTATTAAACTCAAAAAAAACACTGTCTACCGTAGCACAGATTAGTAATCTGTGCTACATCTCTACAAACAATCAATACCCCCTGAAATTCACAAATTTAAACTCACTGTATTTAATACCGTCCGATTCCACGGTATTTCTATCAGTCGTTGAAGCAACGCACACAATACCGTTTTTTTTAAGTGCAGTAATCAGCGAAAAACAAAACGTAAGTTCGCCCATAATGTGTACTGCATTGTTTTCATTTGGATAATTCGAAAGCGTCTCCAGACAAATATCTTTATAATCATTTGCGAGTTCTTCAATCAGGTATTCATCTGCATCAGGTGGAATTTCAGGAAAAGCTATATCAACAACTTTACCGTAAAGATCATTAGCAGTTTTAATCTGCAAATCAGACCAATTAGTTAAAGGGTGGTTCGAGAGGTTAATGAGCATGGTTAATAAGTTTAATTGTTTCAGTGCAATAATCGATGATACTTTTTTTCAATTTTGATGCTGGAGCGGTGCTATCTCTCATTCCAGCATGATTAATATCGTTTCTTGCATCTCGAATCTTGCCCCAGAGGTCAGCAAGTTTTGAAGGGTATTCTTCTAATTGAAAACCTTTAGAATGAAATGATGTCCATTCATTTAATCTATCCTCTGAGGCAGTTCGATCAGCTCTTTTAGTAAACTTTAATCCTAAGTGTTTACAAACTAAAGAAACAATAAATTCCCTGGAAAGAGTAATCGCCTGAACATACTGTTGAGTTTCAAGATAATATTTAATCATTGCAGCTTGCATTTTAAATCCTGCTTCAGTAAATATATTTTCATCTTCAATAACTAAAGAAGAAAAACTACGGGGGATTTTCTCCAACAGATATTGGAGGGGCTTTACTTCCTGAATCTGTTTAATATCATAATTTATTTTTTTGAGTTTAGCGGGCAACTCTTTGCCATATCTTGAAACTTCTTGTGGACGAATAAAAGTTAGAGATTCAGTTAGTTTTTCCAAAAGAGATCCAAAAGTCTTTAAGTTTGTAAATTGCTGTTGTTCAATTCGTACTTGCTCATGAAGATTTGTAAGTAAGCTGGAAAGTAAATTTCCGCTGCCGTGTTTAATGAACATATCAGTTGCATAAGACCAGTCTATTAGATTTATGAATGAAGTAAGGTTAAAAATAGGTGCAATATTATCTTCATTTTTAGCTTCGAATGCACCATAAATAATTTTCTTTATCTTTACACTTTTAACTACTCTAAGAAAAATTGCTATTGATAGAGCAAGCATCGGTTGGCTTCGAAAACCGTGTGTAATATCAATTATCAGTTCTGAGTTTTCAGGAATTGACTCAGCGATAAGTGAGAACATTTCCCAAATTTCATCTGTTGATTTGCCAGTAGGAATAAGAATTGGTTCAAACTTAATTTTTAATTCCAATTCAGCAGAATGTTTTTGTTGTGCATCAGAAGTCATTACTAAATATATTTTCTCTGGTTTATAAATATGATTTAATGCTTCTGTAAAATATTTTGTGTGAATATTTATTCCAGCGTTTTTATCTGAGTATGTAACTTCCTGATAGTTACCGATACCGAGGAAGGATATTGCGATCATAATACTTCTATTTTTTAGCACAGATTACTAATCTGTGCTACGGGTGATTGAAATTAAATTTTATTCTTTTTTCAATAAGTTACAATTTAGAAATACGACCAAGTTTTTTCAGCTTTGAAACATCGACTTTACCATCATCTCCAACATCTTTATTTGATGTATAATCTGATTTATTTTTGATTGAGATTAACTTATTAAATACAGTTGGTAATTCATCTTTATAAATTATAGTCCACCCGATTGGTAAAAGTTGATCTTCCTTTACATAGTAAGTTCGTGTTATTGGTGAATTCTCTTCTACAAAACTTCTGTCCCAATGCTTCCACAAACCAAGAAGTTTTCTAAAATTTTTAAATCCTTCTTTATCTTTCTTAAACAAAGCTAAGCCAATAGAATTATCAAAATAAGTTTTGCCTCCGCCTATTCTCATCACTGCAAATTTATTATTGGATTTTTCAATTATATTTTTTAACCATTTGTAAAAATCTATTGCAGCATTTAGCTTTTTTGTAATCTCTTTCTTTTGGGAGAATTCTTTATACATATCCAATTCAAAATCAATTACATCTTTCGAGAATGTATTTATAAACCGAATCAAAGATTCTTCAGAATTAGAATTAAGGATAGCAAGAAAACTATCCTTAAAATCTTCTTCCACCTTCATTAAAAACTGAGTCGTAATATTTTCTTTTAGAACTTGTTTCCATTGGCTAGTCTTATCTCTATCCTTAATCAGGTAAGTACGCGGCAATTCAGTTATTTTTGTATCACTTGGTTCTATTTTTTCTGAATCATTGATCAAAATATGCCGGAAATCGTGCCCGCTTGCACTATCTTGGAATAGATTAAATTCATTATATATTTTACTAAAAGCCTTTTCATTGTTTTTGGATTTTTCTAAGACTTTAAACCTTTTGAACTCTGATTCACTAAATCTTCTGCTATTTTTTATTTCCACTAATTTTTGAAAATCTGAATAATTCCTATTGGAAGTTTTTAATAAATTATCAATAATCTGTTTACCTTCTTGAAAATAATTGAGATAGTTATATAAAAGGGCTGTTCTAATTCCACCTTTGATTGTTGAGCCAGGGATAAAATGCTTACCATTCGAAGTAATAAATGTATTTACAGAATTTGAGCTTAGATAGCCGTCAACATCAATAGTAGTTTTTGTTAATTCGGAAACAGAAGCATTAAGTTTATTCTCAATAAAATTCTGTAAATCGAATGAGCGAGGATTACTTTTTATTTCACTCACAAACTCATCAATTAATTTGATATTATTGCTTAATAATGCCTCAAATTTTCTTTGATCAATAATGCTAATTTTGTTACCGTCAACTATAAAATCGGTAGTTTTAGATAAATCCGAACCTTTATCAGAGCCAATAAACACCGGCGTTATTGTCGTTAAATTATATTTTCCCCATTTACTATTTTTCATATTCTATCCTATTGGTAAAAGGAAACATTTTCCATTTCTATAAAACTTATGTTCAAAAGTATCTACGTTTGCTGGCGAAACATCCACCAATCTTCCATCGACTTTGCTTTTAACAATTGCACCTTCAGCAATCATTCTTACCTGCTTTTTCCGATACCGTTTAATATCGTCACCCTCATCATCTTCCACCTCGTCATCAAAGCTTACTGATCCGCCACCTCTTACAACTATTTCATATTTCTCAAACGAATCAAATTCATTTTGAGAATTTGGATTGCATAATGAGAGAAGCAGATATTCATTCGAATCAGATTTTAATTCGAGAGGAATTTCAGTTTCAACAATTTTTTCTAGTTGCCCTTTGCCTGCCGAACGTTCTCCACCGATTCCTTCATCCGCTAATATTCTCAAACAAGTGAAAAATTTATTCTTTTCTTCTTCGGTGCAATTAAGCTCGTACATAAAATAAAAATGAGGTAAGTAAGTAATGTTGTTATCCTCATCCATTTCTATAACAATTGGTTTTAATTGAATGTTTGTTTCGTGATAAAAATTATCCTCTTGTTTATCCCTATGTACTTTTGTTTTAGGAGTAACTTCTTTTGAAATAAGATTAGCTGATCCCCAGACATCAGATGCCGGCAGTTCATCTTTGACAACACAATATGCAGCACCAATTAAAGAAAAATAATTTTTATCCGTAAAACTGATATTCAGATTCTGAGCATTAGACATCTTTGAATTAATGTTTTTATACACTTCGGTAGAAATAAACTTTATTTTATTTTCTTCTTTTATGTTTGTATCGCTGTTGAAATTAAGTTCCGATTTTGGTAGGAAGAAAATATTTTTATCATTTTCAGAATTCGACAGCATTGGGAAAGCAGATGAAATTTTTATTTTACCTTCATCAAAAAGTTGGATAAACTCTTCAGTATCTTCATAAACTTTTGAGTGAATATTAATCATAGCGGAGAATAGAGTATCCGAGTGAATAATTAAATCAACTTCATCTTTTGATCCTGCACCGAGACGAAACATTGTATAGGGCTTTGTTTTTAATATTATTGCTTTCATATCAATTCAACTTAAATTCTACTTTAGTGCCTTCCTTACCTTCTTCGTAATTTTTAATTGTTTTTTCTACAGCGGATAAATTTTCAAACGAGATTTTTCCATAACCTCTTGAACCGCTGCCACCCAGATAGTCATCTTGTAATAAACGCAAAGCTTTTTTCATCTCTTCGAGATGGATTTCTTTTTTGAGTTTATCATTTGTTTTATCATCATAAATATCATAAACAATTTCAAAATCAAAAATTGCTCCCGACGGTACTCTTTCAATTTGGCGGGGATTACCAGCAGTTCCGCTCTTTCTATCTATGGTATTTTCCCATTTCCCTTCAGTGTAATCTAACTCAAGGTCTGTGAAATTACCTTCTTTATTTAGCATTTCTTTTGAATTTCTCAATAAACTATCTCTTACAATAAGACGAGTAATTTTACCTGGATCTTCTTTACCTGAAGGTGAATCTCCGAAGATTTCTTTTATTGTATCTCTGTCACTTTTAGGATTCTCATATCCTCCTTCCCTTGCCAGCATTGACCTTAGCTTTCCTTTAAGAGAACTGCCTGGTATATAAGGAATTCCTTGTGCTGTTTTAATAACATTTAGATCAATACCTCCAATATCTAAAGCAGTTTTTGATCCGCCAATATGCAAACCGGTTTCACATTTGATTTCACCGGTGATAATGTACTTGCCTACTAATTTCATTTTATTATTTTCCATCAGTTACCTCCTCCGTAAAATTTATGATATGCTATTATCGCTTCAAAAAAACTCTTAAACTTTTCTAATTGCTTTTCATTTTTCACTTTTTTTATTTGATCATCAAGTAATACAATAAGTTTTTTCATTTCTTCCTTTGTGCTTGGCCTACCATATACATAAGCTAATTTCGGTCGTAGTGTATATAGCTCACTAATTTTTTCAACTCTTTTAACCCTTGAAAATATGTTCCTTAACTGGCTTGATGATATATTCTCTTTCTTCTCTTTTCCCTGGCCAATGTTCATAAGGAATTCAAGAAGACCTTTTACCTTATCAGCAAATAAGAGCTCATCACGACCTTCTTCTAAAATTGTTGGGTAAGCATTGCCTAACTTTCCCTTAATTTCTTTGAGATATTTTTCCTCAAGCGATTCTCGGTTTTGATTTTGATTTTGATACGCCATTTTATTTATCTCCTTCTTTGTTTTTAGTTTCTAATTCAGCCCAGCGTGCAGCCACCGGGAATATTTGGATACTTGTTTCTTCTCCCTTAAAAGCTTTGAAAAATAAATTTTCGTATTGTGTCACAATTGATTTAACTAATTCCTTTACTTCTCCTTCATTAGGATTGTTTTTACTTAGATTAACCAAATCTCTTAAATAATAAGAGAGCCGCCAAACTTTATACATTTTTATTACTTTTCCGAACAGAATTTCCTTTTGAATTGCTGCAAATCCGGTTGAGCTTTTTTGGATTTTATTTATGATAGCTCTGTTATAACCAGTCTTTTCTATTATCTCTTTGATTTTCTCTTTTAGTTTTTTTGCTTCAATAAATTCATCCCAACTAAGCACAGTATTAAATACAGATACTGCATTCTTTATCTTTAACTCAGTTTTTACTGAACTTCTTCCTTTTGCATTTTCTAATCTTTTTTCAGCTAAGTTGGCAATTTGTTTTATAGGATAATTTTCATCTATAACCAGCAAAGATGCTGAAAGAGTTATCCCGGGATGATGTGAAACAAACACCTTGAATTCTTCTCTTACTTTTATTGCAAATTCAAAAATTAAATTCCAAGCACCAACTACGAAGAAATCATCACCACCGGAAAAAATTGGGTAAATCCTATATTTAAAATTATCAGCTTTGAGCAGAGTATTCATATAACCTTCGAAAAACCATTTTAGAGTTCTTGAAAGAAAGGCTATTCTTCCTATTGTTGGTCTTTCCAACCCATCCTTAAATATTTTACCTAAATTATCGATGTCCATTTTAAGGACACCGAGTTTTTCTGTACCTGTATCAAATTTTGCTAATTGTGCATATCTTTTGTATTGCAAAATTGAGTTTACATTTTCGCCTTCTTCATATTTCAACTCATCACCCAGTTTTTTCTTCAGCAATGCATCAATTTCGTTAGTTAATCTTGGTAAATCTTTTACTGCAAATCGAAATGATTCATATTCTTTGGTAAATTCAACTGAATTAAAAACGTTGCCTTGTTTTGCGAATGCCTTAGGTCTAAAATCAACCTGGTAACCGAAATTACGAAAGACTTTTTCCCAATCTGACCTTTTATCTTGTGGATTATCGGGTCCGTAATAGTAATTAGTGTTTTTTTGTAACTCATCTGTTAAATCCTCGTATTTTGTTGCACCTCTCACAATTTGCGGAAATGGATCAAATAAATTTTTATGGTCTAATCCTCTAAACTTTTTCTTCTTTGCTTGATTCGAAGATTTTACCGCTCTATCAAATGCTTCGCCAAAATTTGAAAAATCACTAAATGCAACTTCAGTAAAACCTATTGAGAGAAATAAACCTGTATCAATCAATTCTTTAGCTATTTTTTTTTGAATTTCATCTAAGTGTTCCTTTCGATAATTTGGAGCGAGTATGAAAAAGTTACCACCACCATTATAAAGAATATTTGCTTCCTTCAATTTAAAAGATCGGATAATATACTTTGCAACAATATCTGTGAGCATCTGGACAAAATATGATCGTCCCTTTAAATTTTTAGCGGCTTTTTTAGATTTTACATTAAATATAAAATCCTGAATACCGTTTACATTACCGCAAATTAAAATTGCAGGATTATTAATTTCTTCAAGTTGCTTTATATATTTTTTATCTTTCGTTTCAACTTTATCCTTAACTTTTATATAACTACCATTATTAAATTCTTCATATAGCGTTACCGCTATTGCGGCAACAACTCTTGAATGATCATATAAGTTGATATCTGGTTTGTAAAGAGTTTCTTTACCATTAATATCAATAGGTGATTGTGCCGGTATATGAATCATATACTTTTCCATCAAAGAAAGTAATGAAATTTCATTCTCAACATTTTTAAATTCATCAATAAAATTATTTACGAGAGTTTCATATTCTTTCCCATCGCTCTCAAGATTTAAATTTGGGAATTGTCCTTCTTTATCATTACTTAACGCAGTTTTTTCAAAGTAGTACTTCTTATCTTGTTTATACTCAATTTTTTCATTTTCATTCTCTATTGTTATTTGAATATCATTAAAAGGGGTCTCTAGATTTGCTTTAAAGTATTTCCCCGGCTCCAAAGTTTCATCTTCTTTTCTTTCTGATGAAGCTAAATCGTCTGAAATTCTAATTATTTTTTGGAGTAGCCCTCGCTGATCAATTGATAAGTAACTATCAACATCTTTGGGCGCATCATTATGGTGATGAATTACAAGTTCTTCAATTGAATTGAAATTCTTGCCAATGAAATCTTTGTTCGACAGATATTTTTCTATAAACAATGCAGAATATCGTCTGTGTGCATACCCATCTGAAACTTCCCTATTACGAACATACTTATAAGCATCTTCTTGCCAATTTTTGTCTTTTGCTCTTTCAATAAATTTACCGATATCGTGTAAAAGACCTGCGATGTATAGCGAATCTATTTCTTTCATATTTTCATTTCTTTTTTTGTTTAAAACATATTTTAATAATTTTGTGAATTCAAGCTTCACAACATTTCCACAATGTTTTTAATATATAACTTCAGCCATTCCAAATCCCATAGAATTTTTTTCACCAAAACCGCATTCGTACCCTATCTTTATAAGTTCGGGATCTCCTTTGAGAGTAAAAGGAGCCTGTATTCCTATTAAATCAATCGGATATTCTCCATTTTGATCGATAGTAATTTTCTTTGAAATGCGCGGTTTTCTATTTACATATTCATGGTCCCACTCAAGGCTGAGTAAATCTGCATCAGATTCTAAGCCTTTAACTATAGAATATTTATTCTTTAAATTTTGAGTTAATATTCTGTTTATATCATAGGTATCAGTATATCTTAAGAAGTATTGCTTGAGTGAGCCATTATATTCTTTTTTAGTAGATAACACCATAGGTGAAAGAAGCGAAAATTTATGGTGTTCTGTAAATTCAATGGCGGGGAGAGATTCTACCTGATGAATTGCGAACAATGTTGTTTTGTAGTACCCGTGTATTTCTATTCTTTGTTTTTCGAAAGTGCCGATAACAAAATTTTTAATAAAATCGTCAATTAAAGGGGAAGTTATATACAGATAAGCATTGTGACTTAATAGTTCGATCTCCTTGCCTGAAATTTTAATTCGCTCAAATCTTAAAGCGAAAGTGAATAGTTTGTATTTTTTTCCATTTTGATTAAAACCAATATCGTGCAGGAAAGTGGAAAATTCAGGCGAACCAAACCTGAGTAAACTATAAATAGCAGCGGATAGCTGGTAGTTGTAATTTATTGTTACAGAATTGCTTTGTGCAATTAAGGATAATTTTAATCTCAAAAGACCCCTCTCTATAGACTAATTACTCTAAGATAGGAATAATTTTCTAAACAGGAAAGAAAAAAAACGAAATAGTACAAATCTATTTGTACTTACTTATTTTGGTTTACAGGGAAAAGATAGCAATAGGTGTTTAAATAAAAAATCAAATATTAAAAGCATAAGTGAATACATACCTGAAACTTCAATCCATTTAAAGAACAGAATCTACGCAAGATAGTAAATAATGAATGTCATTTATTAAAATAGCTCTCTAGCTTGTTTATCGGCATGATATGAACTTCGTACCAAAGGAGAAGATTCCACAGCTTTGAAACCCATTTTCATTCCTTCGGTTTTATACATATTAAACTCATCAGGATGTACATATCTATCAACAGGTAAATGATTTTTAGTAGGCTGCAAGTATTGTCCGATTGTTAAAATATCACAATTATTCTTTTGCAGATCTTTCATCAATTCTAAAACTTCGTTAGTTTTTTCGCCTATACCTACCATAATTCCGCTTTTGGTTTTTAGCCCTTTATTTTTGAACCAATTTATTAATTGTAAACTTCTTTCGTATTTAGCCTGAGGTCTTACAGCGTGATATAATCTTGGTACAGTTTCTAAATTATGGTTTAAAATATGTGGCGGATTTTCCATAATAATTCCAAATGATTTTTCATCACCTTTAAAATCCGGGATCAAAATTTCAACAGTGCAATCAGGTGATTTTTGATTTATAAGCTTAACTGTCTCTGAAAAAATTGAAGCTCCTCCGTCCTCTAATTCATCTCTGTTAACAGATGTAACAACAACATGTCTTAATTTTAATTCTTCAACAGATTCAGCAACTCTTCTTGGTTCATCCAGATCTAATTCAGTAGGCAAACCTAATTTAACATTACAAAAACCGCAGCTTCTTGTACAAATATCTCCCAATATCATAAATGTTGCAGTTCTTGCATTCCAGCATTCAGCAAGATTAGGACATTTTGCTTCTTCGCAAACAGTGTGAAGTCTTTGACCTCTCATTAGCTTTAGAAGATCAGAATAATTTTGTCCTGTCGGTAATTTTACTTTAAGCCAATCGGGTCTTTTACCCAAAGGAATTTTTACCTTTTCAGCATTTTCTTTAAATGCCTTTTGATGTTGATTTATTTTAAACATAATTATTAAAAATTAATTGGATCAAAGCCTTCTAAAGTTTCTTTTAAGAATTTTAGGAATTGTCCACCCAACATTCCATCAACTAATCTATGATCGTGCGATAATGTTAATGCCATAATTGGTCTAATAGAAATTGTATCGTTACCTTCAACTTCAATTACTACAGGTTTTTTAATTACAGTACCAACGCCTAAAATAGCAACTTCAGGCTGATTTATTATTGGTGTGCCGAAAATAGTACCAAACACACCATAATTAGTAATGGTAAAAGTACCGCCGGTAATGTCATCAGGTGATAGCTTTTTGTTTCTTGCATTATTAGCTAAATCATTAATTGCTTTTGCAAGACCCAGAGTATTTCTTTGTTCAGCACCTTTAATATTTGGAACGATTAATCCATTAGGCTCCATTGCAACAGCAATACCAAGATTCACAAAATTTTTCTGCAATATAGTTGTGCCCTCTATTGTAGAATTAACTAATGGATATTTTTTAAGAGCTTTTACACAAGCTTCTGCAATGAAAGCCATATAAGTAAGTTTTATTCCATTTTCATTTAGTATTCTATCTTTATTGGAATTTATAAAATTATGTATTTTTGTTACATCAACTTCTAACATAGCTGAAACATGAACAGAAGTGTTTTTACTTTCTGTCATGTGATGCATAATTCTTTGTCTGATATTATCCATCGGAATTTTAGTAACACCAACACCTGCTTCTATTTTTGCAGCG
>Ga0066644_10001459_pt1 | contig 13144 bp, 13 predicted proteins | sample CryGeyCG2114_020_FD_62735 | JGI IMG/M metagenome (GOLD analysis project Ga0066644, IMG submission 62735) | Groundwater microbial communities from aquifer - Crystal Geyser CG15_big_fil_post_rev_8/21/14_0.20 | ecosystem: Environmental > Aquatic > Deep subsurface > Groundwater | place: USA: Utah...
ATGTGGCTGATATCGAGAAGGCGGGCGAAATGCGGATAATCGAGCGGCGCGATCAGCGCGACATTGTCGAGGCCCGCAAGCTGCTCGTTCATCACCGCGCGCACGTTTGGGTTGAGATGCACGGGGAAGATAACCGCAACGTCATTGCGTGAGGCAATCTTTTTAACCGCATTGGCGATATTCTGCATGCCTTCGCCGAAGTTTTCACGGCGGTGGCTGGTCATGCCGATGATCCGCTTGCCTGCAAAGCGTCGCTCGAGATCGCCTAGGCCCGAAGCGAGCGCAGGCTCGTCGGCGACTCGTTTCGTCACCCAGTGCAGCGCGTCGATGACCGTATTGCCGGTGACGTGCACGCTCGCCGGATCCACGTTTTCCCTGAGCAGCGCGTCGCGCGCGGTCGCGGTCGGGGCGCAGTGGAGCGCGGCGAAGCTGCCGACCACGCGGCGGTTCACCTCTTCGGGCCAGGGATGATGGATATCGCCGCTGCGCAACCCCGCCTCGACATGGCATACCGGGATCTTGCGGTAATAGGCCGCAATCGCGCCCGCCATCACCGTGGTCGTATCGCCCTGCACCACCACCCAGTCGGGCCGTTCGGCGTCGAGCACCTTGCCGATTTCCACCAGAGCGCGCGCGGTGAGCGCATCGAGCGTCTGGCCCGGCGTCATCAGGTCGAGGTCGTGGTCGGGGACCACACCGGCAATGGCCAGCACCTGGTCGAGCATCTCGCGATGCTGCGCCGAAATGCACACGCGGCTCTCGAAGCGCGCGTCGCGCTCCAGCGCATGCACCAGCGGAAACAGTTTGATCGCTTCGGGGCGGGTTCCGAAAACGGTGAGGATTTTCCGGCGCGAACTCATGCCCGGCCTAGTAGCCGGAAATGGTTAAGCGGCGATAGACTATCCCGGTCCGTCCGCGCTTTCGGGTTGCGGCAGCGCCGCCTCGTCGGGGGTTTCTGCCGCCCGTTCGCGTTCGAGCCGTTCCATATATTCGCGCTCGATCATCTCGACGCGTTCCTGCTCGGCCGCCGCATCGGCATCGATCGTCGACAGGCGCTTGGCACGCTCGGCGGCGATGATCTCGCCGAACCGGACGCCGGCATCATTGGCCTTGTCGGCATAGGCGGCGTTGATCATCTCCTGCGTGCAGCCGGTGAAGCCGCCCGCCCCGGTGGGAGAGCAGGACATGGTGCCGAAATCGCCGACCATCTCGAAACTCTCGACCCGTTCGGCCCAGGACTGGTTTTGCGGACTGTCCGAGAAGCGCAGGTTCTGCGGAATGCGATAGCGTTCGCTTTCCGCCTTGCGCGCGCAGACCACGATCTGGTCGGCGGTGGTCTGCGGGCATTCGTCATCGCCATAGACGATGACCATGTTGTAGCTGTCGTCGCCGGCATCGGCGGCGTCCTGCGCCTGCGCGGAAACAGGCAGGGCGAGGGCCAGGCCGGCCAGGGCAATCAGCGGTTTGGTCATCGTGCGTCCTCTCGGCGGATGGGTCTGCGGACATTGAGCGCCCGCGCGGGTGAACTGTCAATGAAGCGTCCGCACCCTGCGGTGGTTCCGCTCATACACGCTCCGAAATGCGGATCGCGGCGCGACAGCCGAGCCGGATCAGGCCCGACAGCAGCGGGTAGGCCGGCGCGCGTTCCGCCCCCGCGGCCAGCGCGGCATCGCGATGCTCGCGCTCGTCCTCGCGAAACTCCTCGACCATCGCCGCCAGCTCGGGATCCTCGCCGCTGGCGTGGAGCTGGTCGAGCTGGCGCGAATAATGCTCGTCGATCTCGGTCTCGACCGCCGCAGTGCAGGCCATCGCAGCTTCGGGGCCGATCAGCGCGGTGACCGCACCCAGCGCGAAGCCGGCACGATCCCAGAAGGGCTGCAGCGCGGTGGGCCGTACGCCGCGCCGCGCCATCAGGGCGTCGAACTTCGCGCGATGACCCGCCTCCTGTTCCGCCATGCCGGCGATCTCGGCCGAATGCGGGCCGCGATCGCCCATCACCGCAAGCTGGCCAGCGTAGATTCGCGTTGCACCGAATTCGCCGGCCTGGTCGACCCGAATCATGCGGGCGAGGTGGTCTGGAACCTTGGTCATGCGCGGCGATCCTTCGCCAGAAGTGCGAGGATGGCGAGGCCTGCGGCACTCGAAATCAGGAAGTTGAAGCCCGCCAGGCTGATCCCCAGCAGCGTCCAAGCCGGTTCGTCGCAGCGGACCAGCGGCGTGTTCATGATGTTTTCGAGCGCGCTGCCGGCGCCAGACGAGGCGATGACCGCGCAGGAGGTGATGCCCGGCCACCAGCCATATTCGACCCCGGCGTGGAACAAGCCGATCGCCCCCGAGGTCAGGATCGCCAGCGCCGCGAGCGCGGTCCAGACCCGCTGCGGGGGTACCGTAAAGGCCAGCATTGCCAACCCGATCGCGACGAAATGCGGCCAGCGCTGCCACCAGCACATCTCGCAGGGATAGAGGCCGAAACCGTATTGCGAGACATAGGCCCCGCCGAGCAGGGCGGCGGGCACGGCAAGCGCCAGGAAACGGGCGAAGCGGACGGGCTGCGAAAGGCTCATGCCCCGCGATCTAGCCTATTTCGCGCGGGCGGCAATGCTCTTGGGGCTCGTACGGCGCAGCGTCTCGAGCGCGTAATGGAGCTGGAAATCCTCGATTCCCTTCGCCTTGAGCTCGTCGGCGGTCTGCTGGAAGCGCGGATCCTCGCGCGAGTCCTTTTCCACCGCGTCGTCGTCGAGGCCGATCTCGTTGATCAAATGGCCGCGCAGATCCGATTCGCGCATCTGGAAGCGCGCCCGCTTGGCAAGGTCGGGATCGGAAAGCTGCGGCACCGCGATATCGGGCTTGATCCCGCCTTCCTGCACCGAATGGCCCGAGGGCGTGTAATAGCGTGCGGTGGTCAGCTTGAGCGCGGCGTCGCGACCGAGCGGCAGCAGCGACTGGACGCTGCCCTTGCCGAAGCTGCGTTCGCCCATCACCACCGCGCGGCGATGATCCTGCAGTGCGCCGGCGACGATTTCGGACGCGGAGGCCGAGCCGGCGTCGATCAGCACCACGATCGGAAGCCCTTCGGCAATGTCGCCGCGGAACATGGTTTCGGCGTTGTAGGCGATGTTTTCGCCCCGTGCGCGACCGCGCTGCGAGACGATCCGCCCATCGGTGAGGAACAGATCGGAGAGCGCGACCGCCTCGTCGAGCGAGCCGCCGGGGTTCGAACGCAAGTCGAGCACCAGGCCATTGAGGCGGCCGGCGGCCTTGCTCTTGAGGTCTTCCCACGCCGAAAACACATCGCTGCCGACATCGCGCGAAAATTCGTTGATCATGATGTGGCCGATGTTGCCGTCTTCGAGCTCCCAGGTGACCGGCTCGAGCTCGATCACTCCGCGCGTGACGGTGACATCGAAGGGTTCATCGCGCCCGGGACGGAAGATGGTCAGCCTGATCGCAGTGCCCTCGCGTCCGCGCATCTGCGCGACCGATTCGTCGAGCGTCTGGTTGACGATCAGCCTGCCATCGAGGTGGGTGATGAAGTCGCCCGCCTTGATTCCCGCCTTGTCGGCCGGACTGCCGCGAAAGGGCGAGATGACCTTGACCGCGCCGTCTTCGGCCACGACCGACAGGCCGAGGCCCGAATAATTGCCGTCGATCATCGTTTCGAGCCGCTGGAGGTCGCTGCCGTCGAGATAGGCCGAGTGCGGATCGAGCGCGGCGAGCATGCCGTCGATCATGCCGCGCATCAGCACATCGTCCTCGACCGGTTCGACATAGCTCGCCTTGATCCGCTGGTAGACCGCGATCACCTTGGCGAATTCAGGTCCGGCGCGCCCATCGACCTGGGCAAGGCCAGCCGTCGTCGCGGGGATCAGCGCGACCGCAGTCACAAGGGCGGCCGAACGGGCCAGGGCGGCGAACTTCATGGGCGAGAACTCTCCTTTGCGCGCACGCAATCTATCGCTTGCGGGCGGTTAATGCCAGATGAGCATGCGAGGCCGGGCGCGGACAAGGCCTTTTCGACCGGGACCTAACGCAGGTGGTCGAGCGGATTGACCGGCTGGCCGCCCTGCCTCAGCTCGAGTGCAACCTCGCCGCGCGCCGCCGGAGCAAGGCCGAGCGGCGATCCCGCGGTGACCTGCTGGCCGACCGCGACGTCGAGTGTGGCAAGCCCGGTGACGAGGCTGGTCCAGCCGTGCGCATGTTCGATGATCACGATCCGCCCATAGCCGCGGTAGGGCCCCGCAAAGGCAACCCGGCCCGCGCCCGGCGCAACGACCTGCGCGCGCGGACGTGCCGCGAGCGCAATGCCCGCCCGGCGCTGGCCGCTGGGATCCGCTTCGCCGAAACCGGCAGTGATCCTTCCGGCTACGGGCAATTGGTAGCGCGCAGGCGGCGCGGTTTCGCTGGGGGCGGGGCGTGGGGGCGCGGCCATGCGCGCCGCCGCCGGATCGGCGGGACGCGGCAGCGGTCCCGGCAATGCTGCCAGCCGTTCGCGCAGCGTGCCCGCCGCCTCGAGCCGCTCGACCAGCTGGTCGAGATCGAGGGCCTGTTCGGCCAGCACCAACGCCCGTTCGGCTTCGCGATCGGCGCCGCCCGCCGCCTGCTGCGCCTTGAGCCGCTCCTGCGCCGCCAGCGCGACAAGTTGTCCACGTCGCTGGCGGAGTTCCGCCTCGCCGGCGCGGAGGTCGGCAAGCGCCACGCGCGCTTCGGCCTCGAGCACTTTCGCCCGGTCGAGGTCGGTGCGCAGCGCGGCGGTCCGCTGGCGTACCAGCGGAATCGTGCTGTCGAGCACGGCGCGGGTATAGACGAGATCACGCAAGCTGCCCGGCTGCAGCGCCGAGAGCGCCAGCGGCCGACGCGACATCGCCTGGAGCGCGCCGGTCAGCCGGACCAGCGGCCTGCGCCGCTCGGCCAGCTTGTCTGCCAGCGCGCGGCGTTCGCGATTGGTCAACGCCAGTTGCGCTTCCGCGGCCGCGATGCCGGCCTCGGCCTGCTGGACGCGCGCCGCGAGCGCCGCAGCCGCGGCCTTGGCCTTGGCCGCCGCCTCCTGCGAGCGCGCGGCCTCGCGCTCGAGCCGCTCGCCGCGCGCTCGCGCATTGCGCTGTTGCTGGCGCGCGGAGGCAAGCGCCGCGCGCGCATCCTCGGGTGTGTCGAAACCGGCCGGAACTTGCGCAAGTGCGGGCAGGCCGAGCAGGGCTGCGGCGACCAGGGCGGTGATGGCGGCGCGGCTGCGGTTCATGCCCGCATTCCTGCCCGATCAGCCGCTGCGATGATAGGGGTGGCCGGCGATTATCGTCGTCGCGCGATAGAGCTGCTCGGCGAGCATGGCGCGGGCGAGCAGGTGCGGCCAGGTGGCCCTGCCGAAGGCGAGCAGCAGGTCGGCGTGGGCGCGCTCCTCGTGCGAATGGCCATCGGCGGCGCCGAGCACGAAGCGGCATTCGCGCATCCCGTCGTCGCGCCACCGCCCGAGAATTTCGGCGAGCTTTTCGGACGACAGGTCCTTGCCGCGCTCGTCGAGCAGGACTGTCTTGCACGGTGCTTGCGGCTCGGGAACGCGTCCGCCGGTCTCGGGCAGTTCGGTGAACTTCACCGGCCAGGTCAGGCGCTTCTCATAGCGCGCGACCAAATCCGCCTCGGGCGAGCGGGCGATCTTTCCGCGAGCGATGACGTGAAGGAGAATCGGAAATCCTTTCCGAGCTGTCGGCAAGTCGATGGCCGACCCGCAGCATGCGCAGCGGCACTGCGCCGTCAGCAAGGACGCAGCCACGCGCGTGGCTGCGAGGCCCCGTTATGCCCGACCGGCCACCGGCGGCGCGTCGCCGAACGCCCACATGCGCTCGAGGTTGTAGAAGCTGCGCACTTCGGGGCGGAACAGGTGGACGACCACGTCGCCGGCGTCGAGCAGCACCCAGTCGGCCGCCGGAAGCCCCTCGAGCTTCACCGGGCCAAAGCCGGCCTGTTTGACCTTCTCGGCCAGTTTCTGCGCGATCGCGGCGACCTGGCGGGTCGAGCGGCCCGAAGCGATCACCATGTGATCGGCGATCGAGCTCTTGCCCTCGAGGTCGATGGTCACGACCTCCTGCGCCTGGTCGTCGTCGAGCTGCTGGAGCACGAGGCTGAGCAGCGGGTCGGTAGTTGCCTCAGCCAAGTTGATCACCTGGGCCGATGCGGTCCCGGCAGCGGCCGGGCTGGTTTGCGCCTGTGTCATAGGCGGATACGAAACTCCTGGATTGAAGGGCTCGGGCCATGAAAGGTCCAACGCGCATCATGGCGCGGTGGTTTCCTCCCCCGACGAAATCGAACGATGCGTCAGCTGGTCCCTCGGAGGCGGTCCGGCGTAGCGTAAGGCCCAGTCGGGAACGGCGCGGCGGATGGCCGTGGCCGATCTTTCGTCGGGATCGAAACGCAATGTCACCAGTGCCGGCGCGCTCCATTCGCCCCTGTTCACGAAGCTGGACAGCGGCACCGAAAAGTGCCTCAGCCAGGCCATCGCGGGGCTCGCGACGGCAGGGCCATCATAGCCGGGCCGCGCAATGACCGCAATCGGCATCGTGCGTGCAATGCCCCGCCAGTCGCGCCAGCGATGAAACTGCGCCAGATTGTCCGCGCCCATCAACCAGACGAATTCGCGTTTGCGATAACGGCGCTTGAGCGCTGCAAGCGTATCCACGGTATAGCGCGTCCCCAGCTCGCGCTCGATCGCCGTCACCCGGATCGGTGCCCGCCGGGCCTGCGCCATTGCCGAGCGGACCCGCGCCGCCAGCGGCGCCATGCCGCGGGCCGGTTTGAGCGGATTGCCCGGCGACACGAGCCACCATATTTCGTCGAGATCGAGTGCGCGCAGGGCGAACAGCGAGATCCGCCGATGCCCGCCATGCGCCGGATTGAAACTGCCGCCGAGCAGGCCGATTCGCTGGCCGCGCATCACGATTGACGGTCGCCGGAGTATTTGTCGTTTTTATACAATGGCTTGGCTGGGTGCCGCGGGAAGAATAGGGAAGCCCTTATAAAGCCACGACTTAATATCCGGTTCCCGACGGGGTTCGAAAATTATGCGGTTTTGAAACGACTCGTCGCGTCGATGCTTCGACTCGTGGATTCTTCGGGAACCAAGATTCGATTTCACAGGCAACCTTTGATAGCGCAGCGCCCCGGGACATAAGACCATAAGGGACGGGTCGTTTTGAGCAATCACATTGGCGCGAATGGCTGGGGGAGCCGTATGCGCAGCTGGTTCCCGGATCGCGAATTCTTCATGCGCTCCGAAGGCCAGGTTCGTTTCATCACCATTTCCTCGCGGGTGCAGATCATCGCTGCGGCGATCGCCGTGACGGTGCTCGTCGTCTGGGCGCTGTCGATGGCGGTGGCCGGCTGGACGCAGTATCGCGCGACAGCCGATCGCCTTTCGCTGCTCGACCGCGAGGCCAAGGTCGCCACCGCGACCGAACGCGTGAACGCCTATCGCGACGATATCGACGCGGTCGCAACCGATCTGGTCAAGCGCCAGGAATTCATCGAAAGCATGATGGATGTCCTTCCCGACGACGTGAAGTCGATCGAGAATGTCAGCGATTCCTCGGGCGAAGCCGCCGCCACCGTAGACAAGGTGAGCCTCGCCGTTCCCGAAGCGGCGACGCTCGCGAAGATCGAGGCCCGCCAGCTCGCTTTCGTCGAAGGCCTGACCCGCTATGCCGACTGGCGGTCGCAGCGCGCCGCAGCCGCGCTCAAGAAGCTCGGGCTCAATCCCGACCGCATGATCCGCAATGCCGACCGCAGTGCGATGGGTGGCCCGCTCGAAAAGCTGAGCACCGATGCCGACGGCAGCATCGACCCGCGCTTCGAGCGTCTCGGCCTTTCGATCGCGCGGATGGACGCACTCGAACGCGGCCTCGCCGGCGTTCCTCAGGTTGCACCTGCGGCGGTCGGCATGGTCTCGTCGAGCTACGGCTACCGACGCGATCCGTTCACCGGGGCCGCAGCGATGCACAAGGGGCTCGATTTCCGCGGCCCCACCGGCTCGCCGATCTTCGCCGCAGCCGACGGTCGCGTGAGCTTCGTCGGTCGCAAGTCGGGTTATGGCAATGTCGTCGAGATCAGCCATGGCAACGGGCTCATGACTCGCTATGCGCATATGTCGAAGTTCAAGACCAAGGTCGGACAGGTGGTCGAGGCCGGCCAGACGATCGGCGCCATCGGCTCGACCGGACGGTCGACCGGTCCGCACCTGCATTTCGAAGTGCGCATCAATAATCGCGCGGTGAACCCGCGCACCTTCCTGGAGACCGCTCCCAATGTTCTCGAAGAAATCCGGCGAGCTCCCCAACTCGCCTCTGCCAAGTAACCCGGGACGCGAGCGTATGGCCAGCAAGAGCAATTCGACATTCTCGGTCCTCGGTTCGGATCTTTCGATCACCGGCGACATCGTCGCCTCGGCCGACCTGCATATCGACGGCAATGTCGAGGGTGACATCGCCTGCTCCTCGCTCGTCCAGGGCGAGACCAGCAGCGTCAAGGGCGCGATCAAGGCCGAAAGCGCCCGTCTTGCGGGCACGGTCGAAGGATCGATCACCGCGCGAGAGCTGGTGATCCTCAAGAGCGCCAAGATTACCGGAGACGTGTTCTACGATGCGCTGACGATCGAACAGGGTGCACAGGTCGAGGGCCGCTTCGCCCACCGCGACGCGAAGCCCAAGGGCGCCGCGAACGCCACGGCCAAGCCGGAGCTTGCCGTAGCCGGCTGACAGAAAATTCGGTTGGAGGGGACGAGGGTCGCACGCGCGACGACGCGGGCGGCCTTCTCTTTTCGCGCGGGATCCTAGCCGAGAACCTCGGCGCGCAGCGCCTTGCGGTCGAGCTTGCCGATCATCGTCTTGGGCAGTTCGCTTCGGATCACGACGTCGTCGGCCCGCTCGTGCTTCCCCACGCGCGCGTTGAGCCACGTCTTGAGCTCGGCGCCGGTGGCCGTGCCCTGTGCGTTCAGCGTGACGTAGGCCACGGGGATTTCGCCGTGATAGGCGTCGGGGCGACCGATCACGAGCGCCTCTTTCACCGCCGGATGTTCGAGCAGCACCTCCTCGACCTGGCTGGGGAAGACCTTGAAGCCGCCGACCGCGATCATGTCCTTGATGCGGTCGACGATCTGGAGGAAGCCGTCTTCGTCGAGCATGGCGACATCGCCCGTCCGCAGCCAGCGCTTGCCCCGATGCTCGACGAAGACCTCCTCCGTGGCATCGGGCCGGTTCCAGTAGCCCTGCATTATCTGCGGGCCATGCAGCGCGAGCTCCCCCGGGACGCCGTCGGCAACGATCACCGACGGGTCTTCCTTGTCGAGCAGCAGCACTTCGGTGCCTGCCACGACCTGGCCGATGGTGCCCGGCTTGCGCATGCCCTCGTAGGGATTGGCCGAGACCACGCCCGAACTCTCGGTCAGGCCGTAGCCTTCGACCAGCCGCACGCCGGTCGCCGCCTCGAACTTCTCGCGCAGGGGCCCGGGCAGCGGTGCGCCGCCCGAGATGCAGACCTTGAGCGTCGACAGGTCGGTCCGGGCGAGATCGGGATGGTCGAGCAGTGCCTGGAACATGGTCGGCACGCCGGGAAAGCCGGTCGTGCCGTATTGCTGGATCGTCTGCAGCACCTGCTCGGTCTCGAACCGCGGAACCATCGCGATCGAGGCCCCGGTCACGACCGCATGGTTGAGCAGGGCGGTGTTGGCGAAGACATGGAAGAAGGGCAGCGCACCCATGAAGACCTCGCCCGCGGCATCGCCGAATGGGTTGAGGCCGGCAGTCTGCTGCGCATTGATCGACAGGTTCGCGTGGGTGAGCATGGCGCCCTTGGGCACACCCGTCGTGCCGCCGGTATATTGCAGCAGCGCAAGCGCGTGCGGGTCGATGACCGGCAGCGAAACCGCCGCCGAAGAACCCTCTTTCAGCAGCGCATCCCAGCGAAGGATGTCCCTGCCGTAGCCGACCTTGGCGACCTTGCTGCGCGCGAAGATCCGCAGGGCGAAACCCTTCAGCGTGGGCAGCATCTGCGGCAGCGAACTGACGACGAGGGTTTCCAGTGCCGAGCCGTGGAGAACCTTTTCCGCGGTAGCAAAGAGCGCGGGGACGTCGATGGTGACCAGCAGCTTCGTGCCCGAATCGGCGACCTGGTGCGCGAGCTCCTCGACCGAATAGAGCGGTGAGAAATTGACCACCACCGCGCCGGCCATCATCGCTCCGTAATAGGCCGCGACATAGCTCGGCACATTGGGCAGGAACAGGCCGACCCGATCGCCCGGTTCCACCCCCCGCGCGACCAGCGCCCGGGCGAAGGCCTGCGCATCGCGCAAAATCTCGGCATAGGAATAGGTCCGGCCGAGAAACTGCAAGAGCGGCGCAGCGGGAGTCTGGCGAGCAGTCCGCCTCAGCATTTCGCCCAGCGCCATCGCCTCGAAACGCGTGTCCCAAGGCACCGGGTGGTGGTTCGGCAGCCTGCTTACATCCATGTCAGTAGACATGGAGCTTTATCGCTGAAACGCAAGCAAAAAGGGCGGGAGAAGTCCGTGCTTCCCCCGCCCCGCATTGTGTCGTCCAGCGAACCCGTCAGGCCTCGTCGGTCGCTCCGGCTTCGCCGGCTTCTTCGGCGGCGCGCTTGGCTTCGAGCCAGGCGGCGGCTTCGGCCTCCTGCGCCGCTTCGGTGGCGGCCTTCTCATTGGCCTCGCGCTCGGCGCGCAGTTCCTCGATCAGCTTCTCGCGATCGCTGGCGCCGCTGGCAGCGACCGGGGCGTCCTCGCCCTCTTCGCTGGCGGGCAGGTTCTTCGCGGCCTTGGCGACAACCGCGTCGAGCTCGCGCTGCGAGCACAGGCCCAGCGTCACCGGATCCTTGGGCTGGATATTCTGGATGTTCCAGTGGCTGCGTTCGCGGATGGCGGTGATCGTGTTGCGCGTGGTACCGATCAGCTTGCCGATCTGCGCGTCGGAGATTTCCGGGTGGTTGCGCAGGATCCAGGCAATACCGTCGGGTTTGTCCTGGCGCTTGGAAACCGGCGTGTAGCGCGGGCCTTTGGTGCGGCTCACCGCAACCGGCGCGCGCTGCATCTTGAGCCGGTACTCGGCATCGGCCTGGCCCTTCTCGATTTCAGCCTGTGTCAGCTCGCCCGAATGCACCGGGTCGCGGCCGGTATACTTGCTGCCCGCGAGATCGTCGGCCATCGCCTGCACTTCGAGGATGTGGAGACCGCAGAATTCGGCAATCTGCTCGAACGACAGGCCGGTGTTGTCGACCAGCCAGGTGGCGGTCGCATGCGGCATCAGCGGTTTGGGTTGGTCGGCCATGGAAATGCCTTTTCTCGTATCCGAAAATAGAAGGGCCGCCCCTCGCGGGACGGCCGTTATCCTGCCGATGTAGGGCGGAATGGGGGATTCGGCAAGCGAAAGCCTCAGGCTTCGGGCAGTGCGTCCGCATCGAAAGCGGCAAGACCGCTGAGGAACTGGCCCGTCGCGGCGGCCCAGGTGAAACCCTCCGCATGGGCAAGGCAGGCGGTAGGCGCGCACATCAGCGCGACATCGATCGCCTGGTCGAGGTCCTCGCTCAGCGCCCCTACCTCATCGATCACGATGTCGCGCGGGCCGGCGACCGGGTAGGCGGCAACCGGCGTCCCGCAGGCCAGCGCCTCGATCATCACGAGGCCGAAGGTGTCGGTCCGGCTGGGGAAGACGAAGACGTCGGCCCCAGCATAACACCCCGCCAGATCGCGCCCCGACCGGCGGCCGAGGAAATGCGCTTCGGGGAATTTCGCCTGCAGTGCGGCGAGCGCGGGCCCGTCGCCCACGACGACCTTGCTCCCGGGATAATCGCTCTTGAGGAAGGCCTCGATGTTCTTCTCGACCGCGACACGCCCGACATAGAGCTGGATCGGGCGCGGCAGGCGAGCGAATTCGGGCGGGTGCGGTGCATCGGGGGTGAAGCAGGACAGATCGACGCCGCGGCTCCAGCGGTGGAGCTGGGTCAGTCCCTGCGCGCGCAATTCCTCGCCGATGCTCTCGGTAGCGACGAGGACGCGCTGCGCCGGGCGGTGGAACCAGCGGATATAATGCCAGAACCACGCAGCGGGCAGGTGCGATCGCTGCGCCAGATAGTCGGGAAACTGCGTGTGATAGGCGGTGGTGAAATGGATAGCGTGCCGCGCGCAATAGCGCCGCGCGGTCATCCCCAGCGGCCCTTCTGTGGCGATATGGATCGCCTCGGGCGCAAAATCGCGCAATCGCCGCGCGACTGCCCCCGGGCGCGCCAGCGCGAGACGGATCTCGGGATAGGTCGGACACGGTAGCGAGGCGAACTGGTCGGGCGAGACCACCAGAACTTCGCGCCCCTGATCGCGCAGCAGCTCGCAGGTCGTGGTCAGCGTGCGCACGACGCCGTTCATCTGCGGCAGCCACGCATCGGTGACGATGGCGATCCGTTGCGGCCCTCTGGTCACGCGGCCTCGGGAACTGTCGTCTTGACGTCATCACGCCGGATCTCGCGCCGCGCGACTTCCTCGGGCCAGTGGAGGATCTCCATCGTCCCGTCGAAATGCTCGACCAGCGCGTTGCAGCCCTCGACCCAGTCGCCGTCGTTCCAGTACTCGACCTCTTTCCCGTCATGGATGAAGCTGCGGAATTCGGCGGTATGGATGTGGCCGCAGACGACGCCATCGACACCGCGCTCGCCCGCGGCACGGGCCACCACCTCCTCGTATCGGGAGATGAACTCGACCGCGTTCTTGACCTTGTGCTTGGCGGCCCTGGACAGCGACCAATAGGGCAGGCCGAGCGCGGTTCGCACCCGTGCGACCCAAGTGTTGAGCTTCATCATCAGGTGGTAAAGCGCGTCGCCCACGAAGGCGAGCCAGCGGTGCGCCAGCATGATGGTGTCGAACTCGTCGCCATGCAGCACCATTAGCCGACGCCCGTCGGCGGTCTCGTGGAATGCGGCGCGCATGATCTCGACGCCGCCGAAATTCATCCCCGCGAAGGGGCGGACCATCTCGTCGTGATTGCCCGGGATATAGACGATCCGCGTGCCCCGCTTGGCGCGTTTGAGGATGCGCCAGACGATATCGTTGTGTTCGGCGGGCCAGTAGAACTTCTTCTTCAGCCGCCAGCCGTCGATGATGTCGCCG
>Ga0066644_10001461_pt1 | contig 13138 bp, 7 predicted proteins | sample CryGeyCG2114_020_FD_62735 | JGI IMG/M metagenome (GOLD analysis project Ga0066644, IMG submission 62735) | Groundwater microbial communities from aquifer - Crystal Geyser CG15_big_fil_post_rev_8/21/14_0.20 | ecosystem: Environmental > Aquatic > Deep subsurface > Groundwater | place: USA: Utah...
AGAGCGGTCTGCAGCAGGGCCTGACCCTCGCCTTTCGCGCGGGCGCCATCACCGGCATGCTCGTGGCGGGTCTCGCGCTGCTCGCGATCGCGGTGTTCTTCTGGTACCTGACCGGCCCCGCCGGGCATGCCGCCAACAGCCGTGAAGTGATCGACGGCCTCGTCGGACTCGCCTTCGGTGCCTCGCTGATCTCGATCTTCGCGCGTCTGGGCGGCGGGATCTTCACCAAGGCCGCCGACGTCGGTGCCGACCTCGTCGGTAAGGTCGAGGCGGGCATTCCCGAAGACGATCCGCGCAACCCGGCCGTCATCGCCGACAATGTCGGCGACAACGTGGGCGACTGCGCCGGCATGGCCGCCGACCTGTTCGAAACCTATGTCGTCACCGTCGGCGCCACCATGGTGCTGACCGCGCTGCTGTTCGGCGAGGCGCTGGGCGACATGCTGATGCCGATGATGGCGCTTCCGCTGCTGATCGGCGGCGCGTGCATCGTGACCAGCATCATCGGCACCTATTTCGTGAGGCTCGGCAAGGGCGGCACGAACGTGATGGGCGCGATGTACAAGGGCTTCCTTGTCTCTGCTATCCTGGCGATCCCGCTGATCTGGCTCGTAATGAACTACGCGCTGGGCGGCATGGGCACCGAGATCGGCGGCTCGACCGCCGGCGTCGATCCAGGCGCGCCGCTGTCCGAAGAAGGCACGTCGGAACAGGTCGTCGCCTTTACCGGCTGGGCGCTCTTCTGGTGCGCGCTGATCGGCCTCGCCATAACCGGCCTCATCATCTGGATTACCGAGTACTACACCGGCACGAACTATCGTCCGGTCCGCTCGATCGCCAAGAGCTCGGAAACGGGCCATGGCACCAACGTAATTCAGGGTCTCGCCATCAGCCTTGAATCGACCGCACTGCCGACCATCGTCATCGTGGCCGGCATCATCGCGACCTACCAACTCGCCGGCCTCATGGGCATCGCCTATGCGGCGACCGCAATGCTGGCCCTGGCAGGCATGGTCGTGGCGCTCGACGCCTATGGTCCGGTGACCGACAATGCCGGCGGCATCGCCGAAATGGCCGGGCTCGACGACAGCGTTCGCGAGAAGACCGACCTGCTCGATGCGGTGGGCAACACCACCAAGGCCGTGACCAAGGGCTATGCCATCGGTTCGGCGGGCCTCGGCGCGCTGGTTCTCTTCGCTGCCTACACGACCGACCTCGCGGAGTTCTTCCCCGATGCGGACGTCGATTTCAGCCTCGAGAACCCCTATGTCATCGTCGGCCTGCTGCTCGGCGCACTGCTCCCGTACCTCTTCGGTGCGATGGGTATGACCGCCGTGGGTCGTGCTGCCGGCGACGTGGTGGTCGACGTGCGTGAGCAGTTCGCTGCGGATGCGGGCATCATGGCAGGTACGTCCAAGCCGAACTACGCCAAGACGGTCGACCTGGTGACCAAGGCGGCGATCAAGGAAATGATCGTGCCCTCGATGCTTCCGGTCCTCGCACCGATCGTGGTCTATTTCGCGATCGACCTGCTCGCGGGGCAGGAGAACGCCTTTGCCGCTGTCGGAGCGCTGCTCCTCGGCGTGATCATCGGCGGTATCTTCGTTGCCCTGTCCATGACCGCCGGTGGCGGCGCATGGGACAATGCGAAGAAATACATCGAAGACGGCAATCACGGCGGCAAGGGTTCGGAAGCGCACAAGGCTGCCGTCACCGGCGATACGGTGGGCGATCCCTACAAGGACACTGCCGGTCCGGCGGTGAACCCGATGATCAAGATCACCAACATCGTCGCGCTGCTGCTGTTGGCAGCGCTCGCTGCGGGCTGATCGGTTCATCACCCGAGCCAACGGGGCGGCAGCACCTGCGAGTGCCGCCGCCCTTATGCTTTGCGGGATGTTAAACACTTCGCAGGCCCGATAGGCTAGCATGCGCGGCGCGACGTGATCGGGGACGGCAGGTTTCGTCCCGTCCGCAAGGGGGAGCAAGGCGTGCTAAGCGAAGGCATGGAGCAGTTCGACCGGCCTGGAAGCGATACGGCATTCGATACGCTGGCCGAACGCGGCGACGCGCGCCGCGGCTTCCTGCGCGGGCAGTGGTTCACGGGGGCCGACCGGCGTGTCGTCGCGTATGGCGATGCCGGCAAGCCGCTCGCCGGTTTCGCCCTGGTCGAACGGCGGAAGGGACCGCTGCGCCTCGCCGAAATAGCGGGCTGCTACTGGCCGTTTCGCGGCGTTCCGCTTGATGCGACGACCGAGGAACTTGCCACAGCACTGCCGGGCATGGGCAAGGACCTCGGATGGGTCTGGCGGCTCGGCCCGGCGGAAGCGGGCGATCCCGCGCTCGACACGCTCGTCTCGGCCGCGCAGCGGGCCGGTTGGCAGGTGCTGACCCGCCAGCTCGGCACGGTCTACGAGCTCGACCTCGCCGCACTGAACGCCTCGGGCGACTGGCCCTCGGCCAAGACCCAGCGCAAGAACCGCTGGCGCAAGCGGCGGCTCGAAGACGAGGGCAGCGCCATCCGCACCGAAGTCTTCACCGGCAGCGACTGGACCGCAGGACAGCGCGACGCGATGGCGGCGATCGAGGCGGCCAGCTGGCTCGGCGGCCTCGCGGATGGCGGCGACACCAAATTCCGCGATCCGGCAATGCGCGCCTATTGGGAAGCGCTCTGTGCCGACGCCGCCCTCGCCCCCATGCTGTTCGGCAGAGTGATGTGGATCGGCGAGATACCCGCCGCCTTCACCTTTGGCGTCGAGGCGGGCGATACGCGCTATTACATCGCCAACAATTACGACGAGCGTTTCACCAGATTCGGCCCGGGCCGCGTGCTCCTCTACGAGGATTTCGCCCGCGCCGCCGAGCGCGGGATCGCGCGCATCAGCTGGGGCCTCGGCGACGCCGGATACAAGGGCGAAATGGGCGCGGTGCCCGGCCCGGCGATGGTCGACCTGCTGTTCGTGCGCCGGGGCCTGCTCGCCACGCTCCTGCGCCGCTGGTGGGAGCGCAAGGCGTGACCCGCGCGACCCGCCACATCCTGCTCGCCGCCGGCTTGCTGCTCGCGTTCCAGCTCGGGACGATGGTGTTCGAACAGCTTGCCTTCGGTTGGCCCTTCGCGCGCGAGGAGGTGCCGCTGCACGATGGCTGGCACTGGCTGCGCAGGACGCTGGACGCCCTCCTCTCGGGGCTGCTCGTCTATGCCCTCGCCCGCCCCGGCCTGCAGCGCGAACCGCTCGACCGGGCGATGCTGGCAAGCGCCGCGCTCGTCGTCGCCCTCAGCGTCGCGGCCACGCTGCTGCTCGCGTCCAGTGCGACAGCCTATGCCGGCCTCGGAGCGGAGGACGGGATCATCGAATGGCTCAGCGCGCTGCTGCTGTTCGCCGGCGCGGGATTCATGGCGGCGCGCGTGCTTGCGCTGTGGCGCGCGCCGGAGAGCCGGCCCTACCGCCTGCTCCACCTCGCCGGCGCGGCGGGCTTCGCCGCCCTCTTCTTCCTCATGGCGGGCGAGGAAGTCAGCTGGTTCCAGCGCCAGATCGGGTTTGCCACCCCCGAGACCGTGGCGGCGCACAACTGGCAGGGCGAATTCAACCTGCATAATTTCCACACCGACATCACCGAATTGCTGCTCTACACCGGCACCGGGCTCTTCCTCATGCTGCTGCCGCTGGTGCGCGAGAGCGAGGCCGCCCGCTGGCCCTTGCTGCGCCCCTTCACCGCCTTCTTCCCCGACCGCGGCGTCGCCGCCATTTCGGCGCCGATGCTGGTCTTCACCTACAGCCACTGGACGCTGCTGCCGGTCCAGGCGGCTTTCTGGATCGGCCTGTTCGCCTGCCTCGCCTTCGCCCGCACCTCCGGCAGCCGCGGCGAACGCCGGTTGTGGCAGGTGCTCGCGCTGTGGGTCGTGCTCGGCCAGCTGCTCCACCTGTTCCTGCTCGGCCCGCACATGCTGGCGATCTACGACAGCAGCGAATATCGCGAGCTGTTCATCGCCATCGGCCTGGTCGCCTACGCCTGGCGACAGTGGCGCGGCGGTGAGCGCTTGACGCAAACGTAAACCACCCGCAAAGCCCGGGGGTGACCGAACCGAAATCCCCCGAACAGCTCGTCGCCGGCCTCGTCCGGCTGCTCACCGTCACCCGCACCGGCGAGGACGCCTTCACCGGCCGCAAGCAGCCCGGCGGCATCGGCCGCGTGTTCGGCGGTCAGGTCATCGCGCAGGGCCTGCAGGCGGCGCAGGCCACCGCGCCCGAGGGGATGGAGGCGCATTCGCTCCACGCCTATTTCCTCCGCGGCGGCAAGGAAGGGCTCGACATTTCCTATCGCACCGCGCGCGATTTCGACGGGCGCAGCTTTGCCAACCGCCGCGTGGTCGCGAGCCAGGAGGACGAGGACGGCTCGCCCCGCCCGATCCTCAACCTCACCGCCAGCTTCCAGCGCCCCGAGGACGGCCTCAGCCACGACGACGTGACCATGCCCCAAGTCGCCCCGCCCGAGGAGCTGGAGAGCGACATGGCGGTGCGCGCCAGCGTGGCCGAGCGCGCCGGCGAGCGGATGAGCGAGGCGCAGCGCGCGCTGTTCCTGCGCCCGCGCCCGATCGACATGCGCAGCTGCGGCCCGCTCCACTGGATGAACCGCGAGCCGAGCGAGCCGCGCGCCAACAGCTGGTTCCGCACCGTCGCCCCGCTGCCCCCGATCGAGGACGATCCGGCGCTCCACCGCGCGGTGATCGCCTATGCCAGCGACTACACGCTGCTCGGCACCAGCGCGCTGCCGCACGGCCTCTCGTGGATGCGCGGCGAGCTGGTCGGCGCGAGCCTCGACCACGCAATCTGGTTCCACCGCCCGGCGCGCGCCGACGAATGGCTGCTCTACGCGACCGACGCCCCGTGGAGCGGCGGCGGACGCGGCTTCAACCGCGGCCGCATCTTCAACCGCCAGGGCGAACTGGTCGCAAGCGTCGCGCAGGAAGGGATGATGCGCAAACGCGTCCTCAAGTAGCGCAGCGGTAGGACGGACAAAAACTTAGCGTGAAGAAGGACGCCTGATCCTTGGGGAGAAGCGGACAAAGGTGACAGCGTGTCACCTTCGCGTCTCGCAGCAAGTGTCTGGCGTGGAACGGTATTCGTGGACTTTGCGCGAGGGTGACACGGGGGAGCAAGGCGCAAAATGCCGTCAAACGGCCATGGCGGAGCGGTCCGGTTGTCGACGGTGTGAAAGAGCCTGTTCTGAGCCCGACATAGGGCCGACATAAAGCTAGCACCGCTCGGGGGCTGTAGGAAAATATGGTGGCGACAAAGGTCTGATCGGCATTCGATCGGTTTTGGGGCCGCCGGCGGAATGTCAGCTCTTAGTGCGGCGCTAAGGAATGCGATCATCTTGAGCCACCCTTCTTCGAGTAATCAACGAGCCAATCCCTCGGCGATGTCGACTTATCGACCTAAATCGACGTCATTCGTACGTTAATTAATTGACGAAGATCGCTAATCTATTAGCCTTTCTCTCGAATAGGGGGGAACTAATGGAAATTGAAGCCAGCATCGCAGAACTGCAATCCACGCTGCGCAAGCACCGTGATAAGCTCGCCACTGAGGAGGCGGCCAAGACGACGCTTGTCCTGCCGTTTCTTCGAGCGCTCGGCTACGACATCTTCGACCCTGATGAGGTTGTGCCTGAGTTTACATGCGATGTTGGCACGAAGAAGGGGGAGAAGGTCGATTACGGGATCTGCGTCGGGGGCGAGATTAAAATTCTTGTTGAATGCAAGCCAGCCAATGGCGACCTGTCCATAAAGCATGCGAGCCAACTTTACCGTTATTTCGCTGCCACTGATGCGCGGCTTGCGCTCCTGACAAACGGGGTAGTCTATCGGTTTTTCACAGATGCTGAGAAAACGAACATGATGGATGATCGTCCGTTCTTCACGTTCGATCTCGACAGCTACAAAGCCTCTGACCTCCGCACACTCGCGACCTTCCAGCGAGCTGACTTTAATCTCGATCGGATTGTCTCGCATGCGGGCGCCTTGAAGCTTCAGTCTGAAGTGCTGGCAGAGCTTCGGAAGGAGTTCGATGAGCCCTCGGACGATCTCGTGAGAATCATTGCTGGCCGGCTTCACGACGGCATCATCACGAAAGCCGTGAGGGACCGGTTCCGCTCAGCGGTCTCCCAGGCCTACGGCTCATTGATCAGGGACGGTGTCCACCAGCGGCTTGAGAAGGCAATTAGCGGTGGTGGTGATGAGCCGGACATTCAGATTGCTAAGGCAGAACAAAGCGCGGTCGAGACGACAGACGTTGAGATTGAGGGTTTCAACATCATTCGAGCCATCTGTGCGGAGAAGGTCGATCCCTCTCGCGTTGTGATGCGAGACGCTAAATCCTACTGCGCAGTCCTGTTGGACGATAATAACCGACGCACAATTGCAAGAATGCATTTCAATAGTTCGACCGCTCGCTATCTGGGGCTGTTTAGTGGCAAAGCTGAGGCCAGGGAAAGCGTTGCTGGGCCAGTCGATATCTTTAAACACAGACGAGCCATCCTAAAAAGAGTGGCCGAGTTGGAAGAAGAGTGACGACCATACGACTGCTTGTGCGATGAATTCTGGTCGGTGCCGGTCTTCTGCCACTCGGTTCCGGCTGTAGCCTTCTCACAGCAGAGCCTTATGAACTCGTCTGTATCGGCAAAAAGACCCACTCTGTTACATCGACCGGTCTGCGCTCTCCTGTCACTCCGGTGGATGAGAGTATTGAGAGGCGTTTTCGGATTTACCCGGAGGAGAGTCGCGTTACGTACAAGACTCACACTGACAGTTGGGAAGTATGCAATGGATCTTGCAAGGCCTCTTTATCCGGCAATGCTGTTAGAATCGATTTCGATTAGTCAATCGGCGTGCCATTTTATGGTAGATAAATTACTCAGATCGAGTTGGAAGCTATGCAATTCCGCCAGACCGATGGAGAACGGCTTCGACGATGGACTGGCCATATCTGACGGCCGGACTGAGGCTAGCGGCATATGTTCCCGGAAACCGATAAGTTCCTTGAATTAAGCGTTGTAGTTCAATTGGCCCGAGCGTTCAGGACGTTGACAAGTGCACTCGGCGAATGTCCGCTTTGCAGACAACCCTCCAAACTTGTGAATGACCGAAATCGGGGCGCAAAGCCGTCACAGTGGTCAAACGTATAGTCCTCTACGAACTCCCCAGCGCCACTCGACGCCTGACACCCCCCATCTCGCACCCGCAAAAAAGCACAAGCCAAACCGCGCGTTTGTCGCTATAGGCGCCGCACCCCCGTGCGCCCCGAGCCGTGCCCCCCGCATCGCCGCGCCGGACAAGATACGAGATTCCATGGCTTTCGATACCCTCCCGCCGATCCTCGGCGAAGCATTGGCCGCACGCGAATACGATGCGCTCACCCCCGTCCAGCAGGCGGTCACCGCGCCCGACGCGCAGGGCCGCGACCTGATCGTCTCGGCGCAGACCGGCAGCGGCAAGACCGTCGCCTTCGGGCTGGCGCTGGCCGACCAGCTGCTCGCCGAACTCGGCGCCGCGCCGCTGGTCGAGCGTCCGCTCGCGCTGGTCATCGCACCCACGCGCGAGCTCGCGCTGCAAGTCAGCCGCGAGCTCGGCTGGCTTTATGCCGGCGCGCATATCCGCATCGCCACCTGCGTCGGCGGGATGGATGCGAGCAAGGAACGCCGCAACCTGCGCGGCGGCCCGGCGATCGTCGTCGGCACCCCCGGCCGCCTGCGCGACCATCTCGAACGCGGCGCGCTCGACCTCTCGGACCTTGCCGCGGTGGTGCTCGACGAGGCCGACGAGATGCTCGACATGGGCTTTCGCGAGGACCTCGAGGAAATCCTCGACGCGACGCCCGAGACGCGCCGCACCTTGCTGTTCTCGGCCACCATGCCGCGCCCGATCGAGCGGCTGGCCGAACGCTACCAGCGCGATGCGCTGCGCCTCAGCCTCGTCGGCGAGACGCGCGGCCATGGCGACATTTCCTACCAGGCGGTGACCGTCAGCCCCTCGGAAATCGAGAATGCGGTGGTCAACCTGCTGCGCTTCCACGAGGCCGAGACCGCGATCTGCTTCTGCGCCACGCGCGAGAGCGTGCGGCGGCTGCACACCACCTTGCAGAACCGCGGCTTCGGCGTGGTCGCGCTGTCGGGCGAGCATTCGCAGAGCGAGCGCAACACCGCGCTGCAGGCGCTGCGCGACCGGCGCGCGCGCGTCTGCGTCGCCACCGATGTCGCCGCGCGCGGGATCGACCTGCCGACGCTGAGCCTCGTCATCCATGTCGAGATCCCGCGCGATGCCGAAACCTTGCAGCACCGTTCGGGCCGTACCGGGCGCGCGGGCAAGAAGGGCACCGCCGCGCTGGTCGTGCCCTACAACCGCCGTCGCCGGGTCGAGGGCATGCTGCGCGGCGCACGGATCGAGGCGCAGTGGATCGACGCGCCGACGCCCGAGGCGATCCGCGCCAAGGACCGCACGCGGCTGATCGAACGGCTCACCGAGCCGCGCGAATTCGACGAATACGAGCGCGAACTGGGCGCCGAGCTGATGGCGCGGATGACGCCCGAGGACATCGCCACCGCGCTGGTGCAGACGCTGCGCGCCGAGATGCCCGAACCCGAGGAGCTGATCGCCAACACCCCCGAGGCGCGCGAGCAGGCCAAGGCCGAGCGCCACCGCCCCGGCTTCGAGGAGGTCGTCTGGTTCCGCATGAGCGTGGGGCGTCGCCACAATGCCGAGCCGCGCTGGCTGCTGCCGCTGATCTGCCGCCGCGGCCATGTGACGCGCAACGAGATCGGCGCGATCCGCATCGGCCAGCACGAGAGCTGGTTCCAGATCCCGCAGGCGCAGGCGGGCAAATTCGCCGAATGCGTCGCGCGCACTGCGGGCGGCGAGGACGAGCAGGACGCGATCCTGATCGAGGAAGCGCCCGAAGGCCCGCGCATCGAGGCGCGCGAGAACCGCCGGCGCCACGCCGGCGACCGCGTCGAACCGCGCCCGCTGGGCAAGGGCCCGCGCGGACCGCGTGGTCCGAAGGGCCCCGGTGGTCCCAAAGGTCCGGGCAAGCCGCGCGGCGATTTCAAGGACAAGCGCGGCGACGGCGGGTTCAAGGGCAAGCCCGGCGGCGGCTTCAAGGGCAAGCCCGGCGGTGGCGGCTTCAAGGGCAAGCCCGGTGGCGGCAAGGGCACCAAGGGCCCGGGGCAGCCACGCGGCCCGTTCAAGGGCAAGCCGGGCAAGGGGTGAGCCTGCGCGGCGGGGGCGAAGAGCATGCTCCTCCCCTCGCTCCATGCCTGATCCGTCTGTGGTCCTGCGACAGCGCCCACTGCGCCATCAAGGCAGCACCGACCCCGGCTCGGGGGCCGGGGTGACGGAGATGAGGATCACACCCATACTCCACGCGTCACCCCGGGCTTGACCCGGGGTCGGGGATTCCTCCTGCTCCGGCGCCTGCGAAACGCGCCCCGGATTGCCCGCACCATGGCCCCATGCCACGTCCCCCGCTGCCGACGTCGACAATGCGTCCTACTGTCTTGACACACAAACACAGCGGTCGCATCCTCGCACGCGAGGAGGGCGGAGCATGGACGCAATCATCACCACGGGCGCAATCGTCGGCCTGTTGCTGCTGGTCGGCGGCTTGCTCGGCCTGCTCGACCGGCGCGGCTTCTCCTTCGCCTGGCTGCTCGTCGCCGCCGCGCTCGTCTTCGTCAACGATATCCTGCTTACCAACGCCTACGGGCTGATCCCCAATGTGCTGCCCGGCGCCGAGTGGAATTGGCAGGGCAAGACGCTCGCGCTGCTCGGCACCCTCGCGATCGCATCGCACAAGCAATTCGGCTGGCGGCGGTCGGGCATCACGCTGGTGCAGGCTAAGGGCAGCCTGCGCAGCTGCGCTCCCGTCGCGATCGGCTACTGCCTGTTCTTCGTGACGATCGCCGTGGCCTTCCCGAACGAGCCCGCCTCGGCCGAAACGATCGCCTTCCAGCTGACCATGCCGAGCCTGGAGGAAGAACCCTTCTACCGCGGCATATTGCTGCTGGCGCTGTACGAGGCGTTTGCAGGCAGATATCGCGCCCTCGGGATTGACTGGAGCTGGGGTGCGATCCTTGCGTGCCTGCTGTTCGGGCTCGGCCATGCCTTCGGCTATTCCGACGGCCAGTTCAGCTTCGATCCGATCTATATGGCGCTGACCACGATCCCCTCGCTGCTGGCGGTATGGCTACGCCTCCGCAGCGGCAGTCTCTTGCTGCCGGTCGTGCTGCATTCGGTCGGCAATTCGATCCCGCTGCTGATCTGACGCGCCCCCGGGTCGGGCCAGGAGCGGCGAGGATGTTGGCGCAGTGCCGGTGCCCTCACCCACCCGCGTGATAGAAATCGTAGATCTGCTGCGCCACGCCGGCACTGATGCCGGGGGCGCGCTTGAGGTCGTCGAGCGCCGCGGCGCGGACCTTCCCCGCAGTGCCGAAATGGAGCAGCAGCGCGCGCTTCCTCGCAGGGCCGATGCCGGGGATCTCGTCGAGCGGTGAGGCGGTGATTGCCCGGCTGCGCTTGGCGCGGTGCGCGCCGATGGCGTAACGGTGGACCTCGTCGCGCAGCGTCTGCAGATAGAACAGCAGCGGCGAATTGACCGGCAGCGTCTTCTCGCGCCCATCGGGAAAGTGGAACACCTCGCGCCCCTCGCGCCCGTGATGCGGGCCCTTGGCGATGGCAATCAGCGGGACGTGCTCGATGCCCATCTCCTCGAGCGTATCGCGCACACTCGACATCTGCCCCTTGCCGCCGTCGATCAGGACGAGGTCGGGCCAGACGGTCTCGTGGTCCGATTTTTTGGACGCTCGCAGAGGCGCGGAGGCACTGGGGGTTTGATCCTTCGGCGAAGCCGGTTTTGAAAGACCTCCCTCGCCGCCCGGCGCAGCCTTGACGGTTGGCTTGCCTGCGGCGCCGGAACCGTTCCCCTGTGCCTCTGTGCCTCCGTGAGCGAAATCCTCCCCCGCCAGCGCGCGAAACCGCCGCGCCATCACCTCGCGCATCATGCCGAAATCGTCGTTGGTCTTCGCGGACTTAATGTTGAACTTGCGGTACTGGCCCTTCTCGAAACCCTCGGGGCTGGCGACGACCATCGCGCCGACCGCCTTGGCGCCCTGGATATGGCTGTTGTCGTAGACCTCGATGCGCTGCGGCACCTCGTCGAGTTCGAGGAACTCGGCGAGCTCGCGCAGGATTTTCGCCTTGGTGCCGCTTTCAGCCAGTCGGCGGTCGAGCGCTTCCACCGCATTGCGGCTCGCCTGCTGCATGAGCTTGCGCCGCGTACCGCGTTGCGGGATCGAGATCGCGACCGCATGGCCCGCCTTTTCCGCCAGCGCCTCACCGACCAGCTCCTGCTCGGGCAGCTCGCGATCGACCAGCACGGTGCGCGGGGGCGGAACTTCCTCGTAGAATTGCAGCAGGACGTCGGAGAGCACCTCGGGCAATTCGAGGTCGCCGGTGTTGCGCGGGTAGAAGGTGCGGTGGCCCCAGTTCTGCCCGCCGCGGATGAAGAAGGCCTGCACGCCCACCTGCCCGCCCTTGGCCGCGAGCGCGAAGACATCGGCATCGCCCACCCCAGCTGCATTGATCGCCTGCGATCCCTGGATGAAGGTTGCCGCGCGCAGCCGGTCGCGCAGGATGGCAGCGGTCTCGAAATCGAGATCCTCGGCAGCCTTGGCCATCTGCTTCTCGATCTCGGCCTGCACCGCGCTGGACTTGCCGCCGAGGAAGTCCTTCGCCTCGCGCACCAGCTTCTCGTAGCCTTCCTCATCGATCCGCCCAACGCAGGGCGCGCTGCAGCGCTTGATCTGGTAGAGCAGGCAGGGCCGGTCGCGGTTGGCGAAGAAGCTGTCGGTGCAGCTCCTCAGCAGGAACAGTTTCTGCAGCGCGTTCAGCGTCTTGTTGACGCTGCCCGCGCTGGCGAAGGGGCCGTAGTAATTGCCCTTGGCCCGCCGTGCGCCGCGGTGCTTCTGGATGCGCGGGAAGGTATGATCGGCGCGCAGCAGGATGAAGGGGAAGCTCTTGTCGTCGCGCAGCAGCACGTTGAAGGGCGGGCGGTAGCGCTTGATCAGCTGCGCTTCCAAGAGCAGCGCCTCGGCCTCCGAATTGGTGGTGACGATTTCCATCGCCCGGCACTGGCTGACCATGCGCTGGAGGCGGTTCGAAAGCCCCTTGACCTGCGTGTAATTGGCCACCCGCGCCTTGAGGCTGCGCGCCTTGCCGACATAGAGCACGTCGCCACGCGTATCGAGCATGCGATAAACGCCGGGGCGCGGCTTCAGCGTCTTCACCGTCTCGCGTATCGCGGTCAGCCCCGCGTCGAGATCGGGTTGCGCGCTGGCGACTGTCTTGGTGGCGCGTTCCTCGTGGAACCGCTCCTTGCCTCTCGGATCGGGGGGAGAACCTGCCTTGCTGCGCGACATGGGCGCCGAGATAGGCGGGAGCGCCGGATTTCACAATCGCGGCGCTTGTCAAATCCTTGATGCACTGTATTGCTACGCCAATACAGAGGCGAGGAGAGATCATGCAGGCCGGTGCCGCCATTCAGCCCATGGGGGACAAATCGACCGCCAATTGGTGGGTCGTCCTCGAGGTGCTCGCTTTCGCCGCCCTCGCCTTCGGCTCGCGACTGGCCTTTGCGCAGCTGGCCTGGGAATTCTCTGGGCCGATGTCGCTGCTGCTGACGCTGGCGGTGCTCACGCTCACCATGCGCGCCCGCGGCGTCACCTGGCGCGACATGGGGCTTACCCGGCTGCCGGGATGGAAGGCGAAGGCACTGGTCTTGCCCAAGGCGCTGGTGCCCTTCGCAATGTTCGCGGGCGCCGTGGCGCTGGTACTCTTCGTCGGCGATCTCACGGGTCTCACCCGCACCGATACAGCGGGGGTCGAGGCGCGCTGGGGCAGCGTCGAGGGCGATCTGGCCATGCTGCTGCTGTGGCTCGCAATCGTCTGGACGAGCGCGGCCTTCGGCGAGGAGATCTTCTTCCGCGGCTACATGGTCACCCGCCTCGCCGATGGGCTGGCGGGCGTGCCCGGCCGGCTCGCCATCGCGGTACTGCTGCCGGCGCTGATCTTCGGCTACGGACACTACTA
>Ga0066644_10001462_pt1 | contig 13132 bp, 6 predicted proteins | sample CryGeyCG2114_020_FD_62735 | JGI IMG/M metagenome (GOLD analysis project Ga0066644, IMG submission 62735) | Groundwater microbial communities from aquifer - Crystal Geyser CG15_big_fil_post_rev_8/21/14_0.20 | ecosystem: Environmental > Aquatic > Deep subsurface > Groundwater | place: USA: Utah...
AAACTTTTCCTGATAGAATCTTTAAGTTTCCCGTATCTAAATCAGTTACATCGAGAACCTCTTCAATCATTTTGAGTAAATGTTTCCCGGCATCTATGATTAGATTCATGTGTTTTTTTTGTTCTTCTGTCAACCCTGGGGGCTGGCTCATTTCCAATAGTTGAGCAAAACCAAGCACTGAGTTCAAGGGTGTCTTAAGCTCATGGCTCATTCGAGACAGAAATTCTGACTTTGCGATACTATCTTCTTTGGCTTCATGCATTGACAGAATCGCATTTTTCAAATCTTTTGTAATTTTATGCAACTGCAATTGAGTTTCTATTCGGGCCAGCAGTTCTTCCATGCAGAATGGTTTTGTAATATAATCGGCTCCACCAACGGAGAACCCTTCAACAATATCTTTTGTCTCTATTTTTGCAGTGATGAAAATGATGGGAATGTCCCGGGTGGATTGATCGGCTTTAAGTCTTTGACAGGTTTCAAATCCATTGATTCCGGGCATCATGATATCGAGTAAAATAAGATCGGGCTGGGTTTTGGGAATTGTTTTCAGTGCGATTTCACCACTTGGTGCCATCAATATATTAAACCCGTAGTGAGTCAATGTTTTTTTCAGAATATCCACATTGGCAGGTGTGTCGTCCACGATCAGAATTTTCATTCCAGTGAACTCGTGTTTTAATTTTGGCATACCTGTTTCCTGTAATTTTTCTTCGCCGGGTATTTATCTTGCTGACTTTTCGGTTTGTTATGTGTCAAAAAAACTTTATTTTTTAGAAACAATAGAATCAATTTTCTCGATGAATTGAGGGATATTGATTGGCTTTGGAATATAGTCCTCAAATCCTGCCTTCATGGTTTCTTTGATATCGGTTGCCATCGCGTTGGCACTGATGGCCATTATCGGGATTTTAAAAGTCAAAGGATTCTGTTTGAGTATTCTGCATGCTTCGATACCGCTCATTCCGGGTAGGTTGATATCCATTAAGATAAGATCTGGTTTTTGGCTGATGGCAAGTTCAATACCCGTATCAGCATTTGTAGCCATAATCAATATAAGGTTTTCTTTAATCATCAAAGCTTGTTGAACCAGTGTCATGTTGGTGGCGTTATCTTCAATATAGAGAATCTTGATTGCTTGTTCTGAAATTTCTGGAAGTGCAGAGTCGGCAGGTGAGACAATTGCGAGGCCGTCTGTTTTGGACTCTGGCTTGCTAAGTCGAAATTCCACATGGAAATCACTCCCTTTCCCCGGCGTACTTTCGAAATTAAGATGCCCTGCCATCAATTCAACGAATTTTTTTGTTATAGAAAGTCCAATTCCTGTTCCTTCAATTCCTGAGGCATCGGCACCCAAACGATTAAAATTTTCAAAGATATTATCTTTTTGATCCTTTGGAATTCCTAATCCTGTATCGCTAACAGTTATCCGCAAAAAATCAGGGGTTGCCACGCTAAGCTTTACCAGAACCTTGCCATTCTCAATGTTGTATTTGATTGCATTGGAAATGAGGTTGAGCATCACCTGTTTAAAACGAATCTTGTCCACGATGATGTTCTGATTTGACAGCTCGTTTCGCTCATACTCTAAAACAACTCTGTATTTTGTTGCCAGAGGATTGGATAGCAGGATCACATCATTCAGCAAATCCCCTACAGGCAATGGTGCTAGAGAAAGATTTACTTTATCGGCCTCAATACGCGTTAAATCGAGAATCTCGTTAATGAGTTCCAATAAATGCTCTCCCGATTTGGAAATATTTTTAATGTTCTCTATTTGGTTGGGATTCATTGAGTTCTGTTGCATTAATAACAATTGGGCGAATCCCAATATGGAGTTCAGGGGCGTTCGGAACTCATGACTCATGTTGGATAAGAAATTTGATTTGGCTCGATTGGCTTTTTCGGCAGATTCTTTTGCCATGATCAGCTGATTTTCGGCATGCTTTCGCTCGGTTATGTCTTGAGCGACGGCAAAGAAGACCGTTTCAAGGTCCTGCTCAAGAAATTGCAAACGGATTTCAATGGGGTACTCAGAGCCATTTTTGCGCTTATGAAACGTTGTGAATATAATTTCAGATTTAGTTTTTTCAAGTAAAGGTTTTGTAAGAATTTTAAAATTCTCTTGAGTCATATCTCGTTTGATGTCCAATGGAGTCATTTGTAAAAGTTCTTCCATCGAGTAACCGAGATTGTCTAAAGCGGCTTTGTTGACCATCTTAAATTTGTAAGTCAACGCATCAAAAACATAAATTTCGTTTGAGGTGGAGTTAAGCACCCGGCTGAAACGAAGTATCTCCTCATCGGCATGCTTGCGTTCAGTGATATCCCGTAACGTTCCAATGTAAATCACTGCATCTTTGATTGTCATCACAGATACGCCCAAATCCAAAGGGAATGTGGAACCGTTTTTACGCAAACCGACTACTTCACGTCCTACACCTATGATTTTGCTTTTACCGGTTTCTGCATATTTTTGAAGGTATTCATCGTGCTCGCTGTGATAGGGCTCGGGCATGAGCATCTTGACATTTTTCCCAATCATCTCAGAACTCGAATATCCAAACATTCGTTCAGCGGCAGGGTTGAATGTTTCTATTTGTCCTTTGAAATTGATTGTTATCAGACCATCCAGAACATTGTCGGTGATACTTTTGAGGTAATACTCTTTTTCGAGAATACTTCGTGTTACATCCTCAACACGATCTTCAAGTTTTGAGTAAGCTTTGATCAACTCGAAATTGTTAGATTCCAATTCCTGGTTTTGAAGTTCTATTTTTTTATTAAGGGATGCAATTGAAAGTTCTCTTTCCTTGATCAGTTTTTTTAGTTTTAAGTGTGAATGAACTCTGGCCAATACCTCCTCTTCGTGAAAAGGTTTGGTAATATAGTCCACCGCTCCAACTGCAAATCCGTTGAGATAATTCTCGGTTTCGTTGCAGGCAGATATGAAAATTATGGGAATATCCTGAGTTGTTTGATTTGACTTGAGTCTGCGGCAGGTTTCAAAACCATCGATTCTACCTGGCATCATAATGTCCATTAGAATCAAATCAGGGAATGTCTTGCCTGCGATTTCAAGAGCAATTTCGCCACTGGGAGCAAAGGAGATATTTAATTTCATGAGGGTCAGCATACTTCTTAACACAGTGATGCTGTTCGGGTTGTCATCTACAACCAACACCTTCATCCCCGTTACTTCGTCAAAAGGTACGGTAAATTTTTTATTGGATGAAATGCCTGATGTTATCGATTTGTCGTTTCCCAACACTTTACTGAAAGTGGCTGCAAGCAACTCAGGAGTTAGAGCAGACTTGGATATGAAATCATCTGCTCCGATTTCCTCAATAGAATTTAAAATGGCGGGATTGTCATGGGCGGTGATTATGATGACAGGTACTTGAGGCTGGAGTTCCTTTATTTTTTTTAAGATTGCAGGGGCTGTGCTGTCGCTTAAAAGGTAGTCGAGTAATACGTAATCAAATTTTTTGATTTTTACACACTCAATGGCCTCTGCGCCATTTTCGACCTCTTCTATTTGCATTTCAGCATCTACTTCTTTGAGTATTAGCTTTAGCAGAAAGCGAAATTCTGACCGATCGTCAATGATGAGTATTTTGCAATTTTGTTTCAAATTTACAGATCCTTAGTTCAGATGAAAATCAAACTTTTCCCTATAATTGCATCATCCGAACTGTCAATGATGGCTGATAAAAAGGCTTGGTTTTTTCTAGTTATATCAAACATCATGAAGACCTAAGGAAAGACGAAATTTTGGGTTGGGAAATTCGCTGCCAAAATAAATCGAGCATGGATAATCCCTGTTAAAAATTATCTGAGTGCTAAATAAAATCAATTTTTTGCCCGTAGTTAAATTTGCAGGAGAAGGAAGTTTACTCGGGCAAAAGACATTATACTTTCCTGACAGGGGAAACAGTTTTACAGCTAATCAGAATCTGAGAATTGAGATTTAATTTTCAGAACCTCAGGGAGAATTTTTTTAAAAGAAGTGACGAGATTGGGATCCAGTATGGTGCCGCTGACTTTTTCCATTTCCATGATGGAGTCCTCTACGGACCATGCATTTTTATACGGTCGTTCGGAAGTCAGAGCATCGAAAATATCACTGGTGGTTACAATCCTGGCTTCCAGTGATATTTCCTCACCTTTCAAACCATTGGGATACCCAGTGCCGTCAAATTTTTCGTGATGTTGAAGTGCCATTTGTTGAGCCATCTGTAGTAGCTCAGATTTATCGGCGGATAGTATTTCCGCACCAATGGCGGTATGAGTTTTCATGATTTTCCATTCATCATGGTTGAGCTTTCCAGGCTTTAGGAGAATGCTATCGGGGATACCAATTTTCCCAATATCGTGCATGGGAGCGGCGTTGAGAATCAAATCGCAATGCTCCTCACCGAGCCCGACATTTTTTGCAAGCAGAGACGAAAAGCGGCTCATTCGAATGACGTGATTTCCGGTTTCGTTATCCCGGTATTCAGCGGCGCGTCCCAATCTTTGAATAACGGAAAGTCGCGTGCTGTGCAATTCTTCAGTTCGTTCTTTTACCTTTTGTTCGAGAATTATGTTTTGGTTGCTGACTTCTTTTTGCAGTAAGTAACCTTCTAAAAGATTGTTGACTCGAGTCAGCATCTCTAAAAGGTTGATGGGTTTCCCCATGAAATCCTTACCCCCACTGCTCAATGCCCTCAAACAAATGTCATTATCTTGTTCTGCCGTCAAAATCAGGATAGGCAAGTAGGCATCTTTATTGAATTCCTTCAATTGCCTCATCACTTCGAAACCATCCAGATAAGGCATTCTTAAATCCAGCAAGATGATATCCGGGGCAAACTCTTTGTAGATTTCAAGCACCTCTCTGGAGTCAGTAGTGGCTCGAATGTTTAGATAACCGTGTTGTAACAAAACCTGGCGCAACAGTTCTACATTTCTCGGTTCGTCATCAACGATGAAGATTCGTGCGTTTTTTATTTTATTTTCCATAATTGCTTACTGTTCTGATCTTGATGAAACAATTTTTTGCAAGTCGCTCGCCAGCTTCGATAGTTCGGCGGCGGCAGACTGGGTGTCACTGGCCCCGGAGGTCGTACTCTCTGCGGCACTCGCTACCCCTGCAATATTTTCGGTGATTTCACTGCTTCCTCTGGATGCTTCCGCAACGCTTCTTTGCATTTCACTGGTGGTGGCAGTTTGTTCTTCCACCGCACTGGCAATCGTAGAAGAAATATCGTTGATCTGATTGATGACTTGAGAAATAGACGCAATGGAGTCTATCGCTTGAGTGGTATTGTTTTGAATCGCCTCAATCTTTTTACTGATATCCTCTGTAGCTTTGGCCGTTTCTTTAGCCAATTCCTTAACCTCATTAGCAACAACAGCAAATCCTTTACCCGCTTCTCCAGCCCTGGCCGCTTCGATTGTGGCATTCAGCGCAAGAAGGTTGGTTTGCTCTGCAATCGAAGTAATGACCTTGATAACTTCGCTGATTTCTGATGAAGCTGTACCAAGATCACTGACAATTGTATTTGCCGATTGAGCCATTTTAACCGCGTCACCTGTTACTTGAGCCGCTTCGTTTGCATTTTGTGCGATTTCCCGGATGCTGGAACTCATTTCCTCTGTCCCTGTTGCCACGGTTTGCACGTTTCTGCTCACTTCTTCGCAAGCGGTTGCAACCACATTGGCCTGTGCAGACGTTTCCTCTGCATTGCCCGCCATTTGCTGGCTGGTCGCCGTCAGTTCTTCAGCCGCTCCCGCCAGCGTTTGAGCTGTTTCAGTGACCTGTCTCATCACTTCTTTTTCGCGTTCCTCCAACTCCCGTCTTTCAGTGATGGATTCCCAAGTCACCATAGGACCAACATAATTACCTTCTTTATCGTTGACGGCTGAAACGATGATTGACAATAGATGCGGACCGACTTGGATTTCTGAGCTCAAGGGTAAGTTTTTTGGATCAGACAATATCTTTCTTTGATACGAAGGGTTTTGATGAAAAATATCGATGGATCGACCGATCAAATCGTCGGCTTTGAAAGGTAAATATTGTTCAAATCCTCTAAGAAGGGTTTTTGTCGCGGTATTGAGGTAGACGACATTGAAGTTTTTGTCAGCCCTTAGAATATTGATCGGAGCATCATCCACCATGGCCTTGACTTGAGTCATCTCGTTGTCGATCCTTAACCTGTCGGTGATGACATCCCAGGTGACCATGGGACCAATATAATTATTGCTGTCGTCGTAAATAGGACTTGTCAGAAGATCAAGTATTTCTGGGCCCAACTGTATTTTCGTCTGGTAGGGCAAGTTTCTGGGGTCTGACAATAGAGCTCGTTGATGGGCTGGGTTTTTATGGAAAATATCAATACACTGACCGAGCATATTTTCGGCTTTGCAGGGAAGGTATTGCTCAAGGGTTTTAAGCGTTTTGATTGAAGAAGGATTGATGTACCGAATTTTAAATTCATTTTTATCTGCAAAAATGACATTTACCGGAGCGTTCTGCATCATCGAACTGACTTCTGTGGCTTTTTGCTCGACTTTTTTCTTTTCTGTAACATTTTCCCAGTTCACGATGTAGCCGGTTGCTTCTCCCTGGGAGTTCAAAATTGCGTTGACATGAGCCGCAAGTGTGACCGTGCCAAATGAAAATTCGGCGACATGAGGAAGGGATTTGGGATTCAGCAAAATCTTCTCAATCTTGTCAGGATCTTTATGAAATTGATGGATGGATCGGCCAACAATATCATTTATAGCAATTTTAAAGGCTTTCTGAATCTCATCAGCAATGGCGGTCAATGTTTCAATAGCCTTTGGGTTGGCGTATATCAGAATGAATTTGGTGTCAGCAATTAAAACGTTTGATTGAATGCTATCAAAGGCAGAATGAAGCCCCGTTACGCTTTCCATCAACGACACATTCTGTTTCGGAGCACTACCGAACAGGTTGGAAAGGAAACCGGTAGATTTGACTGGATGGCTCGATACGTTTTGATCGCTCATTTTAAATTCCTTTAATAGACGCTAATTTTATATAAAAGGGCAGATTGGTTTTGAAATTCAGTTGAAAAAAATAAACGGTAGCCATTATCAACCGATGACGTTCGCATCAAGTTGATATTGATTTGGCGCAAATTCATAGCCGATACACTGTAACAGTTTAGGTAGATTAGCAGGACGCCTCCACTCCTGCCACAACAAAAATAAAAGATAATTATTTTTTAGCTGCTGATAAATTGACCAGCATTTGAGACGTTTGTCTTACTGATTTTAATTTTCAGTAGTGACTGCTAAAATCAAGTCTATAAATATTTATAACAGATTTTGGTTTGTTGTTTTGATACAATTGAGTCACAATTTTCTCCACTCAGCGTCCTGAAAAGCGGGGTGTTCCGCTCAAGATCAAGGTCATAAAAGGGAACTACAGATTGTTCTGTACTGCATCCTGTATTTCGGTACGAATTAGACCCGACGGAAGTCTCAAATATCTTTTTCAGCAATTTAATAAAGACTGAGAAAGTGAGTCAATCGTTGCTTGCAAAAGAAGGTTTTTGTATATCTATCAAGAGAGATATTTTTTTGTCCAAAGTTATTCTCTTTAAAATTGAAAAAAATCACAATGAACGCAGATATTTTGAGCGAAAACCACAGCCATTGATTATGGATTCTTCTATAGATATCCGCAAAATTTTTGAGGGCGTGGTGGTGATACCACATACCAGAGGTTAAAATCTATGTGGCATTGGCTTCGTGATTATCGCCGAAAAAAAATATTGGCCACTCCTTTCCCAGAGGAGTGGGATACGCTCATTCAAAGTAATATCCAATATTACCAGCACCTCAACAAAGAAGAAAAAAAGCGTCTGCAGGATCTCATCCAAATTTTTATAGCCGAAAAGTATTGGGAGGGGTGCAACGGCCTCGAAATGACCGACGAAATTCGCGTTCTGATCGCCGCCCACGCGTGCCTGATGATACTCGCGTTGCCAAACGATTATTACCGCAACGTGGAAACCATTTACGTGTATCCCACAACAATCTTTTCTTCCGAAAGACCCCTGGGTTATTTTGAATTTCGCACGACCCCAGTGCGTGGCCCCATGCCCATTCTGGGCGAGGCCCATCATAGCGGTCCCGTCGTACTTGTCTGGGACGCAGTGAAAAGAGAAACCCGGCATCCGGAACAAGGTCATAATGTGGTCTATCACGAATTCGCACATAAACTGGACATGCTCGATGGCAGTGCCGATGGCACGCCCCTGCTGGCAACTCACGAAGAATATCAGAGGTGGTGCGATGTTTGCTCCGAAGAGTACCTGGAGCTATGCGCTAAGGTGGAACGTGGCAAACCTACTTTTTTTGATGATTATGGGGCAACGAATGAAGCGGAGTTTTTCGCCGTAGTGACGGAATACTTCTTTTGCAAACCCGAAAAAATGCAACACCATCACCCAAAACTCTATCAGGTCTTAAAAGATTTTTACCGTCAAGACCCGGCGCAGAGAGTGACGAACAATCAACAAGCATAGCCTGCCCTAACCGCCGCTTCCTCAGCGAAACTCCTCTACAAATCAGAGCAAGTATCAACTTTGCTCTGCAACCCAAAATGAAAGCACGGTAAAAATGGGATGCTGTCCTCCATCCACTGCGAACGACAGCAAAAAATGAAACTACCGGGTGTCTAGAAAACCTGGGGCGTATCACTCTTTAACACTAAAAAACATTAAATTTGCTACCCTTACCGCTACCCAAAGTAAAAACGGCTTACAGAGATACTCTGTAAACCGTTATTTTATATGAAGCCAACGCGCGGAATTGAACCGCGGACCTACTGATTACGAATTATAAATTGACGTTTTTCGGAAGTTGTTGTATTCAGGCCGTTTTCCCTTATCTGCTTTATTTTCAGGTAGTTTCAGGCGTTCCATAGTTTCCACTAATTCCATAAATTCTGCCCTTTTGGATAATTTCTATCATAATTTTATCATAGTCCGACCTACTGATTCTGTAGTAGCAGGTCGAATTTATTAATTCAATTTAAAAAAATTGTAATAATATTTTTTCCATTACCCTTGCTAGTATTAACAGCTTGATCAGCATTATTAAAAGCAGCAACAATATTTTTCACATCTAAACATTCAGCAATTCCTATACTCAGAGTAATAATAAGTTTTTCCGGTTTGCCTCTCTCAGTGTATATAATGGGGTTTTGTCTCAAATCATCCGCAACCCTTTGCATCATACCCTTTGCTTCATCAAGGGAAAAGTCTTGACATAAGACAGAAAATTCATCGCCACCAAATCTATAAACCTTATCCCGTGGTCGTATTTTTTTCCTTATAACACTCGCAGTACGCTTAATGGCTTCATCACCAAAAGAATGACTATAGTTATCATTTATATTTTTAAAATTATCGATGTCGATAAAAATACATGCGATAGGAACTCCGACCGGTCTGGTTTTATTTTCAATGTCCTGCATATCTTGAAGGTAAAGACTCTTATTTCCAGTTTGGGTCAGTGGGTCCACAAAACCTAATTGATTTATAGCAGGTTTAGAAAGGAGTTCGCGAACTGGTCCTGGCCGGCAATCACATGGCAATAAGGTGCATACAACGCAAAAACCCGGGTAAGCTCTCCAAAGCGATTCACTTGGGAATTCAGTTATTTTTTTACTTTTTGGATCAATATAAAGGTTTGTCACCAGAGCAAACCACCATGCGAAAAAATCTGCCAATTCATTGTCAAAGTTTGAAGGATATAAATGATAAAACCTAATCGTTTCTGCCACTTCAGAAAGTTCTTCAATCAGCCGCGTATGCATATAATGCAAGCTATCAATATCTGAAGGTTCACTTGATTTGTTTCCCCAAGAATTTTCGTATATAGCTCTAAACATAACTTGATAATCATCAACTCTCTTTTTGCTGGCGGGATATTGATCTTTAAAAAAAATATCAAGTTTACCTTGGTCTAAATTGGATTTTTTCCCAGAAATGCATTTGCATGGCTTAGAACAACAATATGGGCAAACACTTGGGAATTTCGTAAAAATCAACCTCTCTAAATCCGCCTCATTCCGTTTTACTTGCTTTAGGAGCGCAACTGCCCAAGCAAAAATCTTAGGCAAAAACTTCTTTGCTTCATCAACATCATTCTTCTTAAATAGAAACTTACCAAATGCTCCACATACCTCTGTTAAATGGACAAATATTTCAGAGGCAGTTTTATTATAATTTTGCGAATTGCCATATATTTCATAAAGCATTTTAACCCACTCATTGAGATTTTGATCCTTGTGATAGGGCATATTATAAACCTATGAAAGAATTTTCAATTTGGTAGTGTAATTTTGTAAAAGGAAGTAGGCCCAACCCCTGCTGTAAACTTGATTGGATTAAAGTCTTTCGGCTCAACATAGTAGCATTGTGCTACTTTCAATGAGGCACTTAAAACTGAACATGCAACCGCTTGTATTTTTGATCCTGTTAATCCTAATTCAAAATTAAAACCTCTGTCCATATACCATTCTTTGTAACATCTAAATAAAAATTTAATCGCTTCATTTATATCGTTGCTATCGATTTCGCTTATTTCTGCACTGGTAAATTCTCCTGCCGCAACATTAGCAGCTATTTTTGCTAACTTCCCTCTAGGGGTTTTGCTAATTGGGGTCCCAATTTCAAATCTGTCGTATTCTTTACTTGATATCAAACCAAATAACCTTTTATGTTTTGGAGATGAAAATGCACACAATACTTTCCTTCTTGATTCGTCTGCTTCTGATGGAAGAAGATTGATTAAAGAGTATGGTTGCTCTTCCCCTGTCAAGATATTTTCCATTTCTTCCAGAATTTTGAAATGGTCATCTGATTTTCCAGCATCTAATAATTTTTCCAAGTGCGCATCCAAGGGATAATGTTGCTCGGCTTTTGTGTGACAAATCCATACTTGTCGCTTCGAAATCAGACTTTCTCTAATTGTCCCAAAAATTACAGGTTTTGCTAAACCAGTAATATCCACCATTCTTCTCTGCACAGAAGAGTCCAATTCCTTATCCCAATTATTAGAGTAATCAATTACCCTGTAATCGATTTTTTCCTTGTCCAATAAATCGAGCATTTCCTTAGATTTTCCCTCATGCTTATATTTTATAGCCAAAACTTCCTTAGGTTTTGCTATCTCTAATATCACTTTTAATGACTCTAAAGTACGTGACTCAAATCCCAGCCCAAGAATCAATTGGTCTATTGGCTTAAAGTTATCTTGCTTTGGTTCAATTGTTTCTATTAAAGGTAACTTCAGCTTTAAAAATTCTTGGTTTTCTTCTGAAAAGTAAATTTGGCTTTTGTTTTCTTCGGCGGGTTTTTCTAATTCGTCAAAAAGCGTACGCTGCCTAATTGTATTTAAAGCGTCTGATTTTTTTTCAGAAACCACAATAGATTGAATTTCGATTTCCTCTTCACTGTCATCTAAATCATCCTCATCTGAGGTTTCTTCCTTCACCAAATTTCGAAGGAGTATCTCTTTCCCCTCCTCTGAGCTTTTCATGTTCAACCAAAGTTCCAACTCTTCCCCTGACAATTCGAATCGATCACTTTCTGCTAGTCCTATATATTTAACCAATCCATAAATTTTTCTGTACGTCAGTTTAAACTGCCTAATTGGATCAGTATCTCTTACTTTTGCCCTAGGCCCGGAAGTACCCCCAGCAAACACAAAAAGACCAGCATCAATTAATTCTCGTAGTTTTCTGTACTGCTTTTCCTTGTCTCCCGAAGTTATACGAACATATAAAGAGAGATATTGACGCAATCTTTTTCTTTCTACTCGTTTTTTTATAATGTCCTGATAAGATTGATACATTAATTCATACGAAGCTTCAGCGAAGGAATCTGAATAATCCTTTAAAAACCCCTCTTGCCTGAAGTGCTTTAACCCAAATAATCTTTTAGCTGAAAACTCTTGATATGATTCCGATTGTATTTGCTTAGAAATAGGACTTTCATTTTTATAATTCCTCAAAAAGGATTCATAAAGGCTAATTACATCTCCTATATCTCCGACACACACACGAGATAAAGCAGTAATTCCGTAATACACTCTTTTTCTCTCACTTGAGGTACTTGATGATGAAACAATCGTATTCGCAATGTTGGCGAGACTAGTATCACCAAGTAATTCCGAGGGTGAAATTGGACCTTCCCCCCCTGACAATTTATCTTTTGGATGGGCAGGCCAGATCTCTGCACGCTTTTTTAAAATGTCACCTACAAAATATTTGCCACCATTTTTTTTACTCTTTATTTTCCTGTAAACTTCGGCACCAAGATCAAACACCTTATAGTCACGATCTTCACCAGGCTGCTCCAACTTGCCTGGTACATCAAAAGCAAGCTCTATAGTTTGAATTTCTGATGATATTTTGAATGCACAGTTTTGATCATGAAAAAGAAGATGAGATAATATGGGTTCAACATTTTCTTTCATCAAATATCGGGTTGAAACATCATCCAACAAAAATAGAATATATGATTCGCCCCACAATGATGAGCACTCTAAAATTATTCTTGCTAGATGAGGAAATGCTTGGGCAGATTCAATAGTAAAATCTAAGGGGATCCCATTTCTATTTAGTTCAATTTCAATTTCTAAAAGAACATATCGCAAGTCACTTAATGTTATAACGCTTTTTAATCTTGCCTTAAAATTTTCATCAAGAGGTATATAGTCAGATACTGCTTTTGAAATTTTAGAATGAGCTAAATTGCTTACTTGGTCCCGGCTGATTTCTTTTAAATGCGAAAGAGCATCTACAGCACCTTTAGCATAACCAATGTACAATCGAGCTATTTGTATATCAATCGTGTTTGTATCTTTAGATTTTTTATCTTTAGATAAAGTACCTTTTATTTCTTGAGCGGCCATATATAAGCCAACAAAATTATCCTCTTTTAATCGCTTAATAGTTTCTTCCGCATTTTCTTCGAGCCTCCTAACTGCAGCTCTTGCGTGGAATTGCATTGCTTTCAAAAGCATGGTTTTCCCACAACCTCGCATGCCAGTGATAATTAGATGTCCATGACTGGAAACACTTTTTAACCAGGCATCATCA
>Ga0066644_10001493_pt1 | contig 13000 bp, 11 predicted proteins | sample CryGeyCG2114_020_FD_62735 | JGI IMG/M metagenome (GOLD analysis project Ga0066644, IMG submission 62735) | Groundwater microbial communities from aquifer - Crystal Geyser CG15_big_fil_post_rev_8/21/14_0.20 | ecosystem: Environmental > Aquatic > Deep subsurface > Groundwater | place: USA: Utah...
TCTACCGGTGTTTCTTCTTTTTCACCCTCGATGTAAACGGTTTTGTGTAGCTGTGTTCTTGTGCTGTTTATATATTTAACAAACTCAATAATTCCGCCTTTAAAATGAAAGGTTTCTTCTTCACCACCATTTCTTTTATCAATAACTTGAATAGAGATTGTTTTATTTAAATAGGCCAGCTCTCTCATTCTATCAGCTATGGTGTCAAACTTAAATTCAGATACTTTAAATATGCTGCTATCCGGCAAGAAGGTTACTTTTGTCCCGGAATCTTTTTGTTTTACTTTTCCTACCTCCTTTACTCTATACTGAGGAATACCCTTTTTGTATTCCTGAACATATACTTTTCCATCTCTTTTTACTTCTACCTTTAGCCATTCGGACAAAGCATTAACAACTGAGACACCAACACCGTGCAAACCACCCGAGACCTTATATGAGTTTTTATCAAATTTACCACCGGCGTGTAATACAGTCATTACAACTTCAAGTGCAGAAATTTTTTCTTCTTTGTGAATATCAATCGGAATTCCTCTGCCGTTATCTTCAACGCTTACACTCTCATCTTTATTAATTGTTATAATAACTCTATCAGCATACCCTGCCAAAGCTTCATCAATACTGTTATCTACAACTTCATTTATCAGGTGATGGAAACCCCTTGAGCTAATATCACCAATATACATTGCGGGTCTTTTTCTAACTGCATCAAGCCCCTTTAACACATTAATGTTTTCTGCGTTATAGTTTCCGTTTTTTGCTTTTTGTTTTGCCATTTTTTGTTTATCTGTTCTTTTAACTTTTAAGGTGTAAATTTTATCCATTTAATTATTTCTGTCTTAAAGTACGTATTAATTTTTTTAATGATTTCAATTTCTTTAAATTTTAACTCGTTCCTCCAAACTGAATTCTCAACCTTAAGGAATAATCTTTTCTTCTCTATCTTCTCAGGAACAACTGCTTTTTTAAATTCTGGAAAAATCGAATGAAACTCTGATATTACCATTGATTCTTTTACAGTGCTTCTTATTCCTTTTAATTTTGGTTCCTTTTCAAAAATTTCCTTAAGGCTTTTAAAACCACTAGGCATATTTTGCAACACCTTCGTTCACTTTTATAATTTTATCATCATTTTGTTTATCAAAGAAAGAAAAATCTGCAAGATCTGTAACGGTAACAAATGCTTGTCCTACCTTTCTTAAATAACTGCTAATTTTTTTTGCTCTTAATGAATCTAACTTTCCAAAAACATCATCAAGCAAAAACATAGGTGTTGTTCCACTTAACTGTTTTAAATAAAAAAACTCGGCAAATCTTAAAGCTATTTGAAAGGTTTTGTGCTGCCCTTGAGATCCATATTTTTTTAGTTCTATATTGTCTAATAAAAAAATGAATTCGTCTTTATGTGGTCCAACCAGGTTCACTGATCTTTTTAATTCATCTTCTTTTTTTAATTTTAATTGGTTTCTAAATTTTTCTTCAAGGTTTGTAATGTTTTGTTCTTCTGAACTTAAAAACGAATAAACAATGTTAGGTTTTTCTTCGTTTTCCATTATTTCTAAATAAGAATTCATAACATATTTTTTAAATTCATTTATAAAACCAAACCTTTTTTTGATTAAATAAATTCCGGATTGTATTAATTTTTCATTCCATGATTCTAATTCATTAAATAATTGGTTTGAAGAATTGTTCTTTAACAGAAACAAAAGAGCTGCTCTTTGTTTTATAGTTTTATTATAGTCTAACAAGTTTTTTAGATATGTTTCGCTTGCCTGGCATAAAATTGAATCAAAAAATTTTCTTCTGTCACCTGGAAAACCCTTTGTCAAAAAAAGGTCTGCAGGTGTTAATGTAACTATTGGAAAACTTCCTATAATCTCTGTTGTTTTGTTTATCTTTTTATCATTCTTTAAATATGTCTTTTTGTTATTATCTAAAGAATAATATACACGAACTTTGTTTTCGTTTTTTGTTTTAATTTTTCCTTCTATCTCAAAATTATTCTCGCCTAAAAAAACAACCTCGCTATCATTTCTTGTATTAAAATTTCTGTTTGTGCACAAATAATATATTCCTTCCAATATTGTTGTTTTCCCTGCACCGTTTGATCCAACTATAAAATTTAACTTTTTTGAAAAAGTTAGGTTGGTTTCTTTGTGTTTTCTAAAATTTTTTAGACGAATAGATAATAATTTCATTCTACCCATTTAAACGAACAGGCATTAATAAAAGCATCAGGTCTTCATCTTCTTTTTGTTTTGTCGGCTCTATTATACATGCTTTTGTCGGAGAATGAAGTTTAAATAAAATTTCATTTTCGTTTATATGTGAAAGTATATCTAAAACATATGCTGTGTTAAAACCAATATCCATCTGGTCGCCGCTATATTCACATTTAACTTGTTCTTTTGCACTAGATCCGCTGTCAATATCTTCTGCTGCTACAATCAGGCTGTTTTCATTAATTGAAAACTTAACCTGTTTTGTATTTGTTGTAGAAAACAGGCACATTCTTTTTACTGTAGAAAGTATTTCGTTTTTATTTATTTTTAGTTCTGTTTCGTTTTCCATCGGAATTACGCTGTTGTATGCAGGATACTTCTCTGCAATTAACCTTGATACAAAAATCACATCTCCAATATTAAAACAAACATTGGTTTTACTAAAAGTTGCTTTTATTTCTTTTTCCGTTAATAATTTTGATAAAACATTTATTGCTCTTTCTGGAATTATAAATTGTTCTTCTTTAGGATTCTTAATTTTTTTGTTTGTATATCTAACCAGTCTGTGTCCGTCTGTTGAAACGAAGTTTACTCCTTCTTTTGTAAACTCAAACAACATGCCTGTCATGGCCGGACGCATATCTTCTTTGCTCATAGCAAATGATGTTAGGTCTATAGCTTTTTTTAATTCTTTACCATTTATATTTATTTCATTTTCTGAAACTACTTCTGGAACTGTTGGAAATTCTTCGGGCGAAGAATACCCAAGACTGTATGTTCCGTTGTCTGTAGATATTTTAAGTTTTGAATTAGTTCCTGTTTCAAACTTAATTTGCGTATCGCTTAACGTTCTTACAACATCATATAAAAGATGTGCAGGCACAACGATTTTTGTTTTTCCTTCTGAATTAATCTTCATAGAAGAGCGTAAAGAAATTTCCAAATCGGTAGAATAAACCGTTAACAAACCTTCTTCTATTTCAAACAAAAAGTTCTCTAAAATAGACATTGGGGTTCTTGTTGGTACGGCGGGTATTACTTTTGATAAAAGTTTTTCTAGCTCTTTACTATTTAAATTAAACTCCATTAAAACCTCTACTTTTTATCATTTAAAATTACACTTTTTTCACTCTAATCTCAATTAAATGAGACTTAAAAATTCTTTCTTTTTTAATTATTTTCAAGGTTTTTTCTTGTTTTATGGGCTTGTCGGTGTGCTTTGATCTTCGCTTGTTGTTAGGGTTGCAGAAAGCGTAAAAATACCGTCTTTAATAGTGCTTGTATAAATTACATTAACTTTAGTATCTGCTTTAATTAATACCGATCCGGTAACATCTCCAAATGTTGTTGAACTTGTTGCACCTATCGGTAAATTAAAACTTGTAGCATAAGAATAAGTACCTTGTTGAATTTCTGTAATGTCAGCTTTTTGTCCAACACTTACTGTAATTGCTTCACCTCTAAAATTAATAATTAAATCGGTGGTCGATAAGTTATTAAATGTAACCCTGTTGTCAACCTTTGTTTTACAGCCTTGAGATGATATAACTAATATATAAAATATAAGAATTAAATAAAGATATTTATTCTTTTTTATTTTAGAAATTGTTTTGATTAGCATACCTCAACTAACTAAAAAATTTAAATATAATCAATAAAATATTTTTATTAACACCATTAATTAATATATAATATATATATAAATAAATTAATAATTATTATAAATGTGTTAATATGTTAATAAGCCTATAAAACCTTGTCTAAAAAGAATTTTACAAAAAAGAAAAGTTTAATAAAAAGTTCTTACAATTTTATTATTAACATAAAAATAAAAAGAGAGGTGTTTTTAACAAATAACCAGACTCTTATTAACACATTTTTAACATAATTAAACGCTGTCTAATTCAATTTTTTCTTTTATTTTTTTTACCAGTTCTTTCATAGACTCATCAACAATAATGTTTTTTTCAACAGACGTACAAGCATGAATTACAGTAGAATGATCTCTTCCACCAAAATGCAGCCCAATAGTTTTAAGCGAAGAACGAGTCAGGTCTTTAGCAAGAAACATGGCTATTTGTCGAGCAAGAACCACTTCTTTCTTTCTTGTCTTATCTCTTATTTTATCTTCACCAACATTTAAGAAACTGCAAACCACGGAAGTAATATTTTCAATGGTGACGTTTACCTGTCTGCTGGTAGCAATTTCTTTTACAGTAGTTTTAACTAAATCAAAATCAATTTTTTTTGAATTTAATGAAGCGTTTGCCAGGAGTTTAATTAAACAACCTTCCAGCTCTCTTATATTAGAAACAATATGAGAGGCAATATATTCAAATATCTCGGTTGGTAAAGCTAAACCAAACTCTTCTGCTTTTCTTCTAAGAATAGCATTTCTTGTTTCAAAGTCAGGTGGTTGTATATCTGCAGACAAACCCCATTGAAAGCGGGAAATAAGCCGATCGTCCATTCCTTTTAAATCTTTTGGAGGTTTATCACTGGTTAGTATAATTTGTTTTCCTGATTGATGAAGAGTATTAAAAATATGAAAGAACAGATCCTGTGTTTTTTCTTTTCCAATTAAAAATTGTATGTCATCTAAAATTAAAACATCCATGCTTCTATAAAAATTAGAAAACTCATTCACTTTGTTTGATTGAATAGCCTCAACAAACTCTATCGTGAAAATATCTGATGACAGATAAATTGCTTTTTTTAAAGGAAAGTTTTGTATTATTTTATTTCCTATCGCTTGAACCAAATGTGTTTTACCTAAACCAACACCGCCATAAACAAAAAGAGGATTAAAAGAAGTGCCACCAGGATTATCACCAATCGCTCCAGCTGCTGCCCTTGCAAGCTGATTACCTTCTCCTTTAATAAAATTATCAAAAGTGTATCTTGGATTTATGTAGGTTTCAAAGTCGGGCTTTTCTATTTCAACACTTTTTTTAACAGCTTTTTCCTGTTTAACAAAAACAGGGTTGTGCTCTTCATCTTTTTCATCTGCAATTATATAAGCCAGGTTTGCATCCGGACCAATCACCGAAGTTATTGTTGAATGAATTAGTGAATTAAAGTGTTCATCAATCCATTCCCAAAAAAATTGGCTTGGCAAAAGGACCTTTAAGGTTGAATTATTTATGTCAATTGGTTTTATAGGTAAAAACCAAGTGTTGAAGGTCATTTGGGAAACATTTCGCTTAATATTAGTTAAACAGTTGTTCCATATTTTCTCTGAATTGAGATCAACTTTCTTAGGGGTTTGGGTTTCCAACATTAAATTTATCCACAAAAGTAAAAGGTTAAAAAAACAAGTTAATTATTAAAAAACGAAAAAAACGTGTTTGACCACCACAATTATCAACAAACGGCCAACATCAAAACAAAAGACGTAAACAATTAAAAACAAATGGTTTACAAGCTCTCAAATAATAAAACAAACAATCTTTTAATATTTTAGCAGTAAAAACCAACACATCTTTTTTTGTGAAACATTTTCACAAAAAAAAGTTATCAACAACATATTAACCAAAATAGTAGGTCAATATAACATGTTAAAAATATAACTATTTATGCTCACTATGCAAATTAATCATTAAAAATAATTTATATTTTTACATTAACAGGTACAACAAAAACATGTGCAAAACGCTTGTTTTTTTTCCTATTTTTACATAATTTTACACTCTTTTGAGTATAAAGGAATTATAATGAAAAGAACATTTCAACCAAGCAATCGTAAAAGGAAAAATAAGCACGGATTTCGTGAAAGAATGAAGAGTGTTGGCGGAAGAAAAGTGATTGCAAGTCGTAGAAATAAAGTCAGAAAGAAACTTACAGTTAGTGATGAGAATTAATTGCATTGAAAGAGTTCGGTCTTTCTACTTTTGAAAAACTCAAAAGTAGAAAAGAAATAAAGGAAGTATTATCTCTTGGTATAGAGATCTTATCTGCCGATAAAAAAATCAAAGCAATCTATTTAGCAGAAAAGAACGATAAAAAAACTACTGTAAAAATAACACCTGCTGTTTATAAAAAACTTGGATGCGCCGTTTGGAGAAACAGAGTTAAAAGACTTATAAGAGAATCCTACAGATTAAATAAAAAAGAACTTTTAAAAAAAATCGATCAAAAAAATTTAAAATTAAAAATAATTTTTTCTCCCCAAAAAATAAGCGAAGACAAAAACAAGCATGTAAGCTTAATGCAAATTATGCCTGGTATGTTAGATTTAATAAAAAAAATAACTGAAAGGATATAATTGAGAAAAATATTTATATCCATAATTAAGATATATCAAAAAATTATATCTCCACTTTTTCCTCCTTCCTGTAGATATTACCCATCTTGTTCAGAATATTCAATTAAAGCAATAAACAAGTTTGGAGTAGTAAAAGGAACGGTAAAAGCAATCTGGAGAATTTTAAGATGTAATCCGTTTTCTAAAGGCGGGTTTGATCCCATAGACTAAAGAGAAAAACATGGATAAAAACACAACAATTGCATTTATACTTATAGGCACAATATTAGTTGTTTGGCTGTATTTAAATTCACCCGAACAACCAATTACTCAAGACAAAAACCCAAAGAGCAAAACAACGGTATTAGATGATTCCACAAAGCCAAAACAAGATAAAGCATTTATAGAAAATAAACCCACTCCTCAAATAAATATTGTAAGTAAAAAAGATTCCAATACATACGGAAAATATTTTAAATATTATAATGAAATGGGAGAAGAAATTTCAATTGAGAACGAACTTATAAAAATTATTTTTTCAACTAAAGGCGGAAATATAACAAGATACTATTTGAAAAAATTTAACAATTGGTATTCTATTGGTGCTAAAAAAGACGAAAATATTGAAACCACAAAAGTTCAATTAATAAATTATAAAGATGGCGGCTCACTAAACCTTTCATTCATTTCTGAAGATGGAAAAAAGATAAACACAGCAAACCTTTTGTTTAATAACGAATATAACAAAACATCTTATGTATTATCAGGAAAAGATTCTGTGGTTGTTCCTTTTGTTTACAAGGTTGACAACAATCATTATATCAAAAAAGAATTTACTTTTTTTGGTAGCAGTTACAGCATTGAAGCAAGCGTTAAGCTTGTTGGAATGAATGGTTTAATTAGTAATAATTCATACAATTTAATATGGAATAATGGGTTAAAATTTGTAGAATATAATTCAGTTGATGAAGCCACATATTCTGACGCAAGCGTTTACTCAGGGGGAGAAAAAACAAGCATAGATGCATCTACCATTGGAGAAGTAGAAGATAAAGAATTTAATGGAAATATAAATTGGGTAAATATTAGAAATAAATATTTTACAGCCATTATAATTCCTGATGATCCTGCTTCTGTTGAAGGCGCATATTTGAGAGGAATAAGTGAAGCTTTACCAAAGAATGGGGTTAAAGAAATTTACAGTGCACAACTAACAGTACCATTTAAAAATTTAGATTATGAAGAAACCAATTTTAGTGTTTATATAGGTCCGGTTGATTATGATATTTTGGATTCATATAAAAAAGAACTTCAAACAATAGTGGATTTTGGTAGCTTTTTTGGATTAAAAATAATTGTAAGACCAATAGCTGAATATATTCTTTTACCTCTCTTTAATTTTCTCCATAACTTTATTCCCAACTATGGTTTTGTTATAGTAATATTTTCATTAATTATAAAGCTGGTGTTATATCCTCTGACAAAACAAAGCTTTCAGTCAATGAAAAAAATGCAGCTTCTTCAACCAAAAATAACAGAACTAAAAGAGAAATATGGAGATGATAAACAGAAGGTAAGTAAAGAAACAATGAAGCTATATTCCACATACGGTGTTAATCCAGCCGGTGGATGTTTACCTTTATTATTACAAATGCCTATTTTTATAGCTCTGTGGGGTTTATTTAAATCAGCGATAGAATTAAGACAACAACCATTTTTTGGCTGGATAACAGATTTATCTAGCCCTGATATTATTTATACACTTTCTTTTAAATTACCGTTAATAGGTATTAGCGAAATAAGTGGTCTTGCTATTTTAATGGGAGTTACAACATTTTTTCAGCAAAAGATGAGCATAAAAGATCCCAACCAAAAAGCAATTATTTATATAATGCCTGTGTTTTTAACACTTATGTTCATGAGTTTTCCTTCCGGGCTAAACCTTTATTATTTCTTGTTTAATGTATTATCAATTGGTCAGCAATATATTATAAACCACCAACACAAAGGTGCAGAGTTGGTTCCAGTTGTTAAAAAAGGCAAGAAAAAGTCGGGTGGTTTTATGACAAAAATGATGGAAGCTGCAGAAGAAAAGCAAAGACAACAAAAAAAGCAATCAAAGAGAAAAAAATAGATATATCTTTTTATGTTTGTAAAGCATATATAATAAATTATTTTATATAAGTGCTTTAAATTTTTATCTCTTTATGATCAAACCAAAACAAATACTTACATTTATTTTTATTTCTGTTTTTTTTGTAAATGCACAGCAAACACAAAACAATAAAGACATCTACGAAATAAAAACTAAAACAAAACATTTATCTTTTGGTATAGAACAAAAAATTCCGCTTAACAATCCAATTGTTGGAGTTGCTTTATCAGGTGGAGGTGCAAGAGGTTTTGCACAAATTGGTGTTTTAAAAGCTTTATTAGAAAATGATATAAACATAGATATTATTACTTCAACAAGTATGGGAAGTATTGTCGGTGGTTTATATTCTATGGGCTATAGCATTCAAGAAATTGATTCTATGGCAAAAAATACAAACTGGGAAGACTTTATAAAACTTAATTCAAAAACAGATAGAAGTGATCTTTATGTTGATCAAAAAATAACGGAAGATAAAGCAATATTTAGCTTAAGGCTTAACGGATTTAAACCTGTAATACCAACATCATTAAATGATGGAGAAAAGATTTCAAATTATTTAAATCTTGTTACACTCAAAGCCCCCATTCATATTGATTATTCTTTTGATGAATTAAAAACAAAATACAGAGCTGTTTGTACAGATCTTCTTTCAGGAAAACCTATTGTGCTTAATTCAGGTTCTTTGAGCCAGGCAATGAGAGCCAGTGCAAGCGTTTCTTTTTTATTATCGCCTATAAATTTAGATACATTAATGTTGGTAGATGGAGGACTTATTGCAAACATTCCTGTAACATACGCAAAAGATTTAGGAGCAGAATATATAATTGCAGTTAACACTACAAGCAAACTTCACAAAAAAGAAGATCTCGATTTACCATGGATAATTGCAGACCAAGTTGTTAGCATACCAATGAAAGAATTAAACACTCAACAATTAAAAAATGCAAACTTAGTTATCTCTCCAGATCTTGATAGACATCTTGCAGAAGACTTTAAAAACATTGAAACAATTATAGAAAAAGGATATAAAACAGCAAAAATTGAACAGGAAGGTCTAAAGAAACATTTAGATTCATTATCTGCAATTAAAATAGCTGGCGAATTGAAATCATATAAAAACCTTACTCTAAATAATAAATCGACCATAGAAGAAAAAAACTTTTATAACACTTTTAGCAGCATCAAAAGTTTTACAAATATTGATTTAGCTCTTTACATAGACTCACTTTATTCAACAAACAATTATAAAAAATTAAAAGCTGAAGTTACTAATGATGATAATAAGTCAGTATTAAAAATAATTTCAGAGAAAAACGAAAACATAACAAACATTATTGTAACGGGAGCAAACGATACTGATAAATATTTTATTCAAACTTCCTTGGCAGACTTAGTTCAAAAACCATATAATGCAAAAAAATTATTTAATGGCATAATAAAAACAATAAATCATTATAGAAATAAAGGATTAGTTTTTGCTGAAATAAAAAATGTAAAGTTTGACTCAAAAACAGGAACACTTTCTCTTGATTTCAATTTAGGAGAAATATCTTATATAATTATTGAAGGAAAAACCAAAACAAGTAAAGAAATTACATTAAGGGAATTTGAACTTGATGATAATAAATTAATTAATTTTAATGATCTTGAAAAAGGATTAACCAATTTAAGAAACAGTAACTTTTTTGAAAATATTGTAGTAACCCATAAACATATCAACGGTAAAAATTATTTAAATATAAATTTAAATGATAAACAAAGCAGTCTGTTAAGTTTTGGTTTTAGAGTAGATAACGAGAACAAAACACAGTTTTCATTAGATATAAGAGATATAAATTTTTTAGGCACCGGAACAGAGCTTGGTGTTTTAGCATCATTTAGCAACAGAACAAGATCTTATATTTTTGAACACAGGGTAAACAGGTTATTTGATACATATTTAACTTATAATATAAATTTATTTTACAAATTTAATGATGTCTTTTCATATGTAGATAATCCGGTTGTAAAACAAACAAGATTTTCAAGATCGATAAGTGGAGAATACAGACAAATATTTTATGGAGCTTCAGTTACTGTTGGTACTCAAGTTAAAAAGTTCGGTAATGTAACTCTTACGGGAAAATATGAAGTTGATGAAATAAAAATAAAATCAGGCAATTCTGTTTTACCGGGAAAAGATAGACTGGTAAACATAAAGCTTCAATCTACATTAGACACACAAGACAAATACCCATACCCAACAAAAGGAATTTCTTTTAAAGGTTATTACGAAACCGGACAATCAGTATTGGGCAGTGATTTAAGTTATGTTAAGGCAGAGTTAGACTATAAAAATTATTTTTCGTTTGGTGATAATCACACAATTTATCCCAGAATAAACATTGGGTTCGGTGATAATACCTTACCTCTCAGCCAGCAATATTCATTAGGCGGACAAACATATTTTTTTGGAATGAGAGATGATGAACTTAGAGGAAGACAGTTGTTTTTAGCTTCAATCGGATATAGGTATAAACTTCCGTTTAATATTTTTTTCCCAATATATTTAAAGTTTAGATATGACCTAGGAAATGTTTGGGCAATTCCAAACCAAATTAGATTTAAAGATTTAAAACATGGAATTGGAGCCACGATTTCATTTGATACACCAATAGGTCCTGCTGATTTTTCTATTGGAAGAAGTTTTAAACTTGAAAGAAGTATTCCAAATGATCCTATAAGCTGGGGAGAATTATTATTTTATTTTTCTATTGGATATTATTTTTAGCAGAGACTATAACTCTAATTATAAATTATTTAGAAGATTTCCTTTTGTGAATAACGGTAATTCAGAATCTGCAATAACTGTTTGATTTTTATCCCACTCCTTTTTATCAGATCTTAAAAAAACATGTTTTTGTAGATTAACAAAACGAAATGTGAATAAAGAATTTTTTTCATTAAAAACAAAAAAAACAACAAGCACAGGAAGATCAAGCTTTTTACCCCATAATAAATAAGCTTCAAAAGCTCTTTGGTTCAGTTTCCAAACAGAATCATGTTTGCCCTTCCAATCAATTAGAGCAATCTTGTTTTTATAATTAATTTTTAAATCTGGTTTATCTTTTCCTTTTTCCCATACTTTTTCTTTTCTCAAATCATCGCCAAAATTCGTAAATCCAATTCCCCATTGAATAAGCAAATTTTTTCCGTGTTTTTCTGCTAAATCGTGTAAGGAATAATTTTTTAGGAATTTTTTTTTGTTTTTGTGCGGCTTAAAATCTAATGTTTTCATTTAGAACAATAAAATTAAAAAATGTAATAATATTTACAAAATATTAAAACTTAATTTGTTATTTTTAATTAAATATAAAATTAAGGAAATATAAAATGACGCTTCAATCAGAAATAAAAAAAATGCAGGAAGAAATGCTTCCTATGATTCCAAAAGATGTTTTAAGTTTATTATTGAGCAAAACAAAAGAACTAGAAGAGTCAGGATTAACAGAGAAAGCATTAAAAAAAGGAGATAAAATTCCTAACATAGTTCTTCCAAACGCAACAAAAAAAGAAATTGAAATAAATGAATACTTAAACGAAGGCCCAGTTGTAATAAGTTTTTATAGAGGTGGATGGTGCCCTTATTGTAATTTAGAATTGAAAGCATTACAAGAAAATCTAAAAGAAATTGAATCAGCAGGTGGAAAGCTTTTTGCTGTTTCTCCTGAATTACCCGACAATTCTATTTCATCAGTAGAAAAACATAACTTAAAATTTGAAGTGCTGAGTGATGTTGGAAACAAAGTAGCAAAGGAATTTGGACTTGTGTTTAATTTAGCAGAAGAACTTCGTCCTATATATAAACAATTTAATTTTGATATCCCCAATAACAACGGAGACAAAAGCTGGTCATTGCCAATTCCGGCAACATATATTGTTAACAAAAAAGGGATAATTACTAAGTGTTTTGTTAATGCAGATTATACAAAAAGGATGGAACCCTCTGACATAATAGATGCATTAAAAGGAGTTTAAATTTAAAATATAACCTCGAAAGTTTTCTATAAACCTTCAAGGTTAGAATCAAGAAATATTTATCATCCCCAAAATTAAATCTATTCCTGAATTTATAAATTCTTTTACGGTTTTGAATTGCTTTTCAGCATGATTAAATTTTAAAATATTTTCAGAAGTTAAAACAGAACCAACCCAGCCTTTTGTATGCCAAAACCCTCCCGAAGGTAAAACCGGCAAAGTCATATTTTCTATATTTGTATAAGGCCATGGAGTAATGTAAAAATAAGGCTGATTGTAATTATCGTCACCAGGTGAAAGTCCAACCCCAATACTTTTATAATTATCTTTGCTATCATTTAGAACTATCAAAGTGGCAAT
>Ga0066644_10001516_pt1 | contig 12896 bp, 9 predicted proteins | sample CryGeyCG2114_020_FD_62735 | JGI IMG/M metagenome (GOLD analysis project Ga0066644, IMG submission 62735) | Groundwater microbial communities from aquifer - Crystal Geyser CG15_big_fil_post_rev_8/21/14_0.20 | ecosystem: Environmental > Aquatic > Deep subsurface > Groundwater | place: USA: Utah...
AACAGCACATGGCAAAACAATCGTTGCAGACTTTTCTGGCATGGAGATACCTCCGGGGAGCTGAAGGTCGCTCCGAAGGGCGTCGATTCCTTCGTCTTGTCATCAGGATCGCTATAGGCGGAGTCGCTGTAGGCGTTGCCACACTTATTCTGTCTCTCGCCATCGTCCGCGGATTCAGCCAGGAGATAACCCGGAAAATTGTTGGTTTCGGTGCACAGATCCAGATCGAAAGCCTGCGCGATGCGCCGCTTTCCGATGCCGAAACCTATGTCCGAATTGCACAGGCACAACCCGGCGTGGTCAGTACAGCCCATGTCGTCCAGGAGTTCGTGCTGCTTCGAACGGGCGACAAGCGGGTAGAGGGTGCTGCCATCTGGGGGACGGAGCGCCTGCCGCCCTATGTTGTGCTGACAATGGAGACGGAGTCGTCAAATCTGTCTCGTGACGACGTATTCATGGGCGCATCCCTGGCACGGAAACTGCAATTGGTGCCGGGAGATACGGTGACTCTTTTTTCTGTCCCTCCAGACGGTATGCGTGGAATGCCGCGCGTCGCGCAATTCACCATCGCCGGCGTGTATGAGTCTTCCCTGGCTGATTTTGATGAGCTTTATCTTTTCACGGAGATCGGGCGCGCCCGGCAGCTTGTAGGGTATGAGGAGGACCAGGCTACCCGGATAGATGTCCGCGTGAAGGAAGGAGAGGACTATGAGCGCATCGCATCCCTGCTCGATGAAGAATTGCCGTTTCCAGCGATGGCCCGGCCCATCAGTGAAGTATATCGCAGTCTGTTCGCCTGGGTTCGCCTTCAGCAGAGCATTATTCCCCTTGTCATTTCCATCATCGTACTCGTTGCCGCGGTGAACGTGATTGGGACGCTACTCATGGTGATTCTGGAAAAACGCGCTGATATCGGCGTGCTCATGGGAATGGGCGCACGGGGCAGTGACATGACGGCAACATTCACCAGGGTGGGTCTTGGAATAGGTCTGACAGGATCCATCCTGGGTGCAGTGATTGCCATGGTGTTTGCTCTCATTCAGATCCAATATAGCATCATTCCCCTGCCGCCGGAGGCTTACTACATGAAAGAGGCGCCGATTGCGCTTTCGCTACTTGACTTCGCCCTTGTGCCACTGGTAACATGTGTGCTCTGTACCGGAGCTGCTTTTGTGCCGGCCCGATACGCATCCAGAATAGATCCCATCCGCGCCATTCATTTACAGCATTGAACCATGAAGAAAGGAGACAAGGCCCCTGATTTTCTGCTTTACTCGGACAAAACCGAACCATTTCAGCTTTCCCTCCAGGAAAAGCCCGTCGTGCTCCTGTTTTTCCCCGGTGCATTCACAAGTGTGTGTACTACAGAGTTGAACACGGTCAGCAATGAGCTGGAAGCCTACGGAAGTGCCATTGTACGTGGTATTTCCACCGATTCGCCTTTTGCTCTCAAAGCTTTTTCCGACGCGAACGGCTTCCGGTTCGATCTGCTCAGCGACCATGATGCTGACGTGGCGGCAGCCTACGGTTGTAAATATGACCGTGACTTTACTTCCATGAAGTTGGATCGGATCTCCAAGCGGGCTGCATTCGTCATTGACCGGGACGGGACCGTTGCCCATGTCGAAGTCCTGGAAAATGCGGGAGGAATGCCTGATCTGGATGCCGTGAAAGAAGTCGTCAAAGCACTCTGAAAAGGCACCGGGCGCATGCGTGTCACCATCCGATATTTTTCCCATCTTCGATCCACGCTCGGCTGTGAATCAGAGTCTGTGGAAGTAGCCGACGGAGCAATCGTACGGGACGTGGTGGACAACGTCGCCGCCCGTCACGCAGCTGTTGCCAACGTGAGGTCATCCCTGCGCTACGCCGTGGGAACCTCATTTGTGGATGCTGCGCATGAGCTGTCTGACTTGGACGAATTGGCCCTTCTGACCCCGGTGAGTGGTGGATGAGTACGCCTGCGAGGGACCCGGTCACATTCGATGTCCGCATTGGCGATGCCATACCGACCATGGATGAAGCCATGGCGTTCCTGTCCCAGGCAGAAGGAGGGGGAAACGTTCTCTTTGCGGGGACAACCCGGCGCATTACCGGAGACAGGGAAACCGTTTCCCTGTTTTATGAGGCACATGTTCCCCTTGCGGAGGCAGAGTGTGAACGCCTGCTTGCCGAGGCCGCCAGGCAGTGGCCCGTATTGCGGGCATTCATCTGGCATCGTCTCGGAAATGTACCCGTGTCGGAAACCAGCGTACTCATAGGAGTAGCCACGGCGCACCGCGAAGAGGCATTCGATGCCTGCTATTGGCTTATCGATACGCTCAAGAGACGCGTGCCCATTTGGAAGAGGGAACGCTTTCGCGATGGCGCGACTTCGTGGGTGCCCGGATCCTGGTAGGCAGAGGGCCTCACTGCTGTCGGGAGGCGCGGTCAAGATCGCCAACACCGGCCAGGGCACGCTGCATCCTGGCAATAGGTTCGTGTGTGGTATCCGGGACAAAGCGCGTCCCTGTAAGGCGATCGAATAATTCCATGTACCGGGCAGCGACGTCTATTCTGAACTCGTCTGAGAGGTCAGGCAACCGTTCGCCATCACGCCCCTGGAAACCGTGTTCCATCAGCCATTCGCGCACGAACTCCTTGGACAGTTGTCGTTGCGGCGCATTCTGTGACAGCGATTCTTCGTATGTATCGCTGTAAAAGTAGCGGGACGAATCGGGAGTATGTATTTCGTCGATGACACGGTATGTGCCATCGTGGTACCGCCCGAATTCGTACTTCGTATCGACCAGGATCAGGCCGCGTTCGTTGGCTACTTCACTGCCACGTTCAAAGAGCGTCAGGGCCATGGACTCAAGGTGGTCAAAGTCAGCTCCGGACAGGATACCCTGTGCAACCACGTCTTCCCGGGTTGTGTCTTCATCATGGCCGGCCAGGGCTTTGGTGGCTGGCGTCAGAATCGGTTCGGGGAGACGGCTGTTCTGGGAGAGGCCATCGGGAAGCACTTTGCCGCAGAGTGTGCGATGCCCATCCCGATACAGACGCCATGCGTGTCCGGCCAGGTATCCGCGCACCACGAATTCGACCGGAACAGCGTGACATCGATCTGCAACAGTAATGTTCGGATCGGGCACTGAAATCACATGATTCGGACAGACATCGGATGTCTGCTCGAAGAACCATGCCGCCAACTGATTGAGCACCTGACCCTTGAAGGGAATACCCTGACGTAACACATGATCAAACGCGCTGATCCGATCGGTCGTTACAAGGATGAGGACGTCTCCCGTGCGATAGGTGTCACGCACCTTGCCTTTGAATCTCATTCCCAGGTGCTGGAAGTGTGTTTCCTGCACGGTGTGATCGAGTTGGGCGCGGATTACTCCCCGTGTTGTCATAATGGTCTGTCCGAGGAATGCCGGATCTGTAATTCGGGTGTCATTGTTCGTCGAATGGGCGCGGACGTTTCCGACCCTTCGATGCGCGCAAGCAATCGTCGCGTGGCTTCGAGCGCGGTCTGCTGCATGTACTGGCTCACGGAGGTGAGACCGATGAACCGACTCGTCTTGATGTCGTCGTACCCGACAACGGCCATATCATCGGGTGCTCTTCGTCCCGAATCTGCAAGTGCGGACAGGGCACCTATGGCCTGCACGTCGCTACTCGCAAAAACAGCCGTGACCTGCGGAAAGCGCTCCATGATCTGCGTCATGGCGTCGTAGCCATCCTCCTCACTGAATCCACCGTGCTTCTCAATACGTCCGGCCAGAATGCGGTCGTCATCTACAGGAATGCGGGCCCGCGTCAGGGCCATCCTGTAGCCTTCGGCCCGCGCTTCCTGCAATGTGCTCCGCGCAGCAGAACGGATCATGGCAATGTGCCGATGACCCTGATCAATCAGATGGTCCACAGCGGCAGATGCCCCTGTCGTATCATCCCATGCATAACTGTCCACTCCCTCGCACAGATCTCCGATTACTGCCGTGGGAGCATGAAGGGACTGCAGGGTAGTCCGCACCTGGGGGCTGATCTGCATGCCACCTATGAGCATGCCCTGGACGGCACCACGTTTCAGGAAATCCAGGAGTGCGCGGTCGTGGTTCGATGACCCCAGGTCACAAATGAGCAGGTCGAGGGCATGCTCGCGAATGCACGTCCGGATTCCCTTGAGCAGTTCGTTCTGGAAAGGAGCCGTGAACGACGGCAGCGCAACGGCAAGCGTATTGTATTCCTGTTGCGCCAGTGAGCGCGCGGTCCGGTCCGGCCGGTACTGCAGCTCGGCAATGGCACGTTCGACCCGGTTTCGCGTGGCAGGAGATACTTCCGGAGACTGGTTGAGTACGCGCGATACGGTGGATATGGCCACATGCGCGTGGTTGGCCACATCATATATCGTAATACGGGTTTTTTCCTTGGCCATCGAACGCAGCCGGTTATTTGGTGACGCCGTGGAACGTGTTCGCCGGGGCAAAGGTTCGAACGGTGTTAACAGCCGAAAAACGACATGGTAGAGTACGCGATACCTGTAGATGGAATGACGTGCGCAGCGTGCGCGCTCCGTATTGAGCGCAAGCTCGGCAAGGCAGCCGGGGTCGACCATGTCGCCGTAAACTATGCCACCGAAAGAGCACAGGTCACCACATCGGGAGCGTCCATCCGCGATATCGTGGATATCATAGAGAAGACCGGTTATTCGGTCAGGGTGGCCGAGGCGGAGGCGGTGTTTGCCGAGCCGCAGGCGGCTGCCGAGGCCACCCGCGCACTCTCTGAAACCAACGGGATTCTCTCAGTACGGCAATTGGACAGGGACGGCCAGGCCATAGTCCATGTCCGCTATGTGGCATCGGTCCTGTCGGGGCGGTCGCTACAGGACATACTGAGCGCTTTCAGAGGCGCCAAAGCCACACATGAAACGGAAGAGACCGACGAGACGCACCAGCAACAACGCGTTCAACGTCTGAAAAGACGCGTTTTTTTTGCTGCGCTGCTGACTGCGCCGCTGGCTGTCATAGCCATGTCTCACGGCACTTGGCACATTCCCATGGAGGGCTGGATACAGTTCATGCTCGCCACACCCGTTGTGATCTGGGCCGGAAAACCCTTCTTCACGTCTGCCTGGACGGCAGCCCGTCACGGGGCGACAGACATGAATACCCTGGTTGCGCTTGGAACGGGTGCTGCGTGGGGGTACAGTACGGCTGCGCTACTCGTTCCGGGTTTCTTTCCGGGAGATGCGGCCGCCGAGTATTACTTCGAGGCGGCTGCCGTTATCGTGACGTTGATACTGGCCGGGCGTTTGTTGGAGGAAAGGGCCAAGTCGCGGACAGGGATTGCCGTCCGCAAGCTCATGGATCTGCAGCCCGATACCGCATATCGGCTGACAGAAGAAGGCGAGGAAGTGGTTCCCGTGGAAGAGGTGGTTCTCGGTGACCGCGTGCGGATACGCCCGGGTGAACGCGTTCCAGTAGATGGACGTATACTCGAGGGCTCGACGAGCATCAACGAGAGCATGCTGACCGGTGAACCGCTGCCTGTGGAAAAGCAGCAAGGTGATCGCGTGGTGGCGGGTACCGTGAACGATACGGGATCGGTCGTCGTGGAGGTGGTCCGGACCGGGCCGGATACGATGCTCAATCAGATCGTTGATCTGGTTCACCGGGCACAGGGTTCGAAGGCGCCCATCCAGAAAATGGCAGATCGAATTGCCGCGGTTTTCGTTCCGGTGGTGCTGCTCGTCGCGATCGTTACGGCTGTTGTCTGGTTTGTGACGGGTCCGGATCCGGCACTCAACCATGCCCTTCTGCGGGCCGTATCGGTCCTCATTATCGCGTGTCCCTGTGCTCTCGGATTGGCTACTCCGACCGCCGTGGTTGTGGCTACCGGGCGCGCTGCATCCACTGGAATACTCATTCGCGAGGCCGCTGCCATTGAGAGGGCTGGCCGCCTTGCGGTGGTTGCCGTGGACAAAACGGGCACGGTCACCCACGGCAGACCGGTTGTGGGTACTGTTCGTGGCGACAGGCGCGAGGTGCTGCTGATGGCGGCAGCGGTCGAGGTGCACTCGGAGCATCCGCTGGCGAAGGCGGTGGTGGCTGCAGCCCGCCACGAAGCGTTGTCCGTACCGCGTTCCACGGATTTCCGGACGGTGACCGGTCGGGGTGTGGAAGCCGGCGTTGACGGCATACGCGTACGGGTCGGGTCGCTTTCCTTCCTCAGGGAAGCTGACGTGGATGTGTCAGCAGCTACGGAAGACGTTTCCGTCGGGCTTGTCCATGTTTCCCGCGGTGAAAAGTACCTGGGCAGTATTTCTTTTGAGGACCGGATCCGTGCCGATGCCAAGGACGCGGTTTCGCAGTTACGGAACATGGGAGTGGACGTGGTCATGCTGACCGGAGACAGGGATGCCACGGCTCAGCTCGTTGCCCGAGAGGCGGGCATAGAACACGTCAAAGCAGACCTTCTGCCGCATGACAAAGTGGAGGCCGTACATGCATTGCGGGAAAAATACGGCCTCGTGGGCATGGTCGGAGATGGTATCAACGATGCGCCCGCGCTGGCCGCTGCTGATGTGGGTATGGCGGTCCGCAGTGGAACGGATATTGCCATGGAGTCAAGCGACGTGACGCTCATGAATGACGACCTCACGTTGGTTCCCCGGGTCATCCGGGATTCCCGCCAGACAATGCACATCATCCGTCAGAATCTGTTTTTCGCCTTCATCTACAACGTCATCTGTATTCCTGTGGCGGCTGGCGTCTTGTTCCCATTCACAGGGTGGTTGCTCAGTCCCATGATTGCATCGGCTGCCATGGCACTTTCCAGTGTCTCTGTCGTATCGAACAGTCTCAGACTGAAACGAAATGGGGGCTCGCAATGAAGCACACGTTGACAATTGAAGGAATGAGTTGCGGTCACTGCGTGCGCGCGGTGGAAGAAGCGTTGGGCGCTCTACATGGCGTCCGGGTAGCCTCTGTCGAAATGGGCCGAGCCGTCGTCGAGACCGACGCCAATGACGTAACGGCGGCCGCATTGCGGAATGCCGTGGAAGAAGAAGGTTATACGGTCACGTCTGCGGAGACAGGGCACTGAGCATGTCCTCTACCCGCGTAAACTTGACGCGGGGGCGCCCCTGGACACGTCCATTCTCTGTTTCGAGGGCATCCAGGCGCTTCCAGTCGGCGAACGTGACATAGCAGATGCCGCGTTCCTGCAGGGTTTCGGCCATGTCGAGACCTGTAGGTGAAAAGACAAGGCCGCTGGCCAGATCCTCCAACATGCAATTGACCGTTTCAATGGCATCCGGCTTGTTGGTCCCAATGATGCCGGTTGGTCCGCGCTTGATCCAGCCGCCAACGTACACTCCCGTCACAGCCGTGCCATCCTCGCGGGTAACACGGCCCAGCTGGTTCGGCACCGTCCCCCAGTCTTCCCGGAATGGTATTTCCGGTAGCGCGACACCATGGTAGCCGACCGATCGGAAGACGAGGCCGCATGCCAGTCTTTCCGTTATTCCGGTAGCGACCGCCGAAAGGCGTGTGCCGCGCCCGGGTTCCAGACGGTTCCGCATCAGTGTCATGCTTCCTGCGCCTCCGTCAGGTGCAGCATGTATGGCAATGGGGGACAACAGGAAACGAATAATGCACTGTCGCGACGCATCCGGGTTCGTGCCTCCGATGTAACTGCGCATGACCTCGAGTTTCTTGGTCGTCATCCGATCGGGATCAGATTCCAGTTGCGCCAGCGTGTGTCTGTCGAGCTCCATGTCGGCGGCCATTACGGACACCCCGGCATCCTGCATCTGTCCCAACTCCTTGATTTCGGGTAACGTGAAGGCGGCCTGGGCAGGACCCCGTCGTCCGATCATGACGATTTCCCGTACGCGGCTTTCCGCCAATCTGTCGAGAGCATAGTCGGCGATATCCGTCTGCTTCAGTTCATCCACGGTCCGGGACAGAATCCGTGCGACGTCCACGGCAACATTACCGACCCCGATGACGGCGACGCGTTCCTGTGACAGATCGAAGTCAAGGTCGCGGAAATCGGGGTGCCCATTGTACCATGCAACAAACTCCGTGGCGGAATGACTGCGGGGAAGGCGCTCTCCTTCAATCCCGAGTGATCGGTCGACCTGGGCACCGGTGGAGAAATAGACCTGATGATAATGTTTTTCAAGGTCATCGAGTGTGATATCGCGACCATAGTCCACGTTTCCAAAAAACCGGAAGCCCTCGCGATCGGCTGTTTTCTCGAAGACCCGCGTGACATTCTTGATCTTTTCGTGGTCCGGAGCCACACCGGCACGTACCAGCCCGTACGGTGTTGGCAGACGGTCGAACATATCCACGGTGACTGTTGGCTCATCCTGCTTGAGGAAATGCTCGGCGGCGTAAAACCCGGCAGGACCTGCTCCAATGACGGCGATCTTCCATGCAGATGCGTTGTTGGCCATGACCATTCAGTTTAATGAACGTATTTCCAATGTAGGGCCTGCACACGTTGTGTGGCAACGACCGGGAAACAGCCTACGAGCGGGAGTGTTTGTGGAATCGTCATTCGACAGACCACACGGGCGCCAGGTGCAGCAGCAGCATCGTCATTTGCCAACCATGTACACGAGGGCCGGGAGCATGCTCGTGCTGCTGCTGTTGTGTGGTTTCCAGGTTTCCCGCGCCCAACAGGCACCGATAAGCACTGATACGTTGCATGTTGTTGGTCCAGGCCCATTCCAGTTGCGTCCCTTTGTGGTGGAGGAGTCCCTGCGTTTGGAAATCGCGAATCCCGCACGGAACATTCCGCCGTCATCCTACACGCTCAATGCCCCGGCCGGGCTGCTCACGCTGAGGAACGTGTCCGTGGACTCGGTCATGACCCTGGTGGCAGCCTATGCCTACATACCGCTCGACCGCCCGGATGGTGTTCGGGCATGGCCGTATGCCGGAACAGAACAGACCACGTCTTCACGTCCCCTTGAGCAGACCAGGGTGCCTGATCTTCGCAGGTCCGGATCGGTATCGCGTGGCGTTGTGGCCGGGTCGGGACGGGATGCCTCGATCGAGTCAGCGCTGCGATTTGAAATGGAGGGTGAGCTGACGCCGGGTGTCAGGATTATGGCATCCCTGACCGACGAGGATACACCGGTTCTGCCACAGGGTACCACGCGGCGCCTGGATCAATTCGACCGCGTTTTTATCCGACTGTCCACAGATCGGGGAGAACTCCAGCTGGGAGACGTGGACATTCTGCATCGCAGTGGCCGGTATGGCCGTGTAAGGCGGAGTCTGCAGGGAGCACTCGTGGAGGCAACGGCGTCACCGGGCACCATCGGTGCGCGAAGTCCCTGGACAGCGCGCGTGGCTGGTGCCACGTCACGGGGGATTTTCCGGTCGCAGCAAATACAGGCTCTCGATGGTGTGCAGGGACCATATCGACTGGAGGGCAACACAGGGGAGCGGTTCATCCTGGTGCTTCCCGGTTCGGAGCGCGTGTTTCTGGATGGAGAGTTGATGACGCGTGGCGCGCAGGAAGATTATACGATCGATTATACGACAGCTGAAATATCGTTTACATCACGCCATATCATTGGAAGAGAACGTCGTATACGCGTTGAGTTCGAGTTTACCACGAACCAGTTCACCCGGACGTTCCTGTTCGGCAGCGGTCAGGCCCGTACCCGGATTGCCGATTTGGACGTTACGGCCATCCGGGAGGCTGACGGGAATGCCTTCACGGAAGAGTTGGCTTTTTCTTCGGAAGATTCGGCCGCGGTTATCATGGCGGGCGACACGACGCCATTCAGAAGCGGTGCGCGGGAAGTGGTGTACGATCCGGAGGCGCTGTTCACGCAGTATTTCAGGGAGACACGTCCAGAGGCCAACGGGGACTCCCTCACCATTTTTGTTCCTGTTTCCCGGGAGCCCATGCCGGGCGAGCGGGTATTCCGTGTCACGTTTACGCGGTTTGGGCCGGGCGAGGGAAGCTACATCAGGACGGGTTCCTCCAGTGCAAACGGAATCGTATTCACTTTTGTCGGCGAAGGAGCGGGGGAGTATAAGCCGGTTGTGCCGCTCTCGGCCCCACGGAGTCAGGAGCTCGTGAGCCTGCGTCTGGTCAGCCGGAATCTTCCATGGGCCCAACTGTCCGTGGAATGGGCCGGATCGCGGTTGGACAGGAACCGCCTGTCTGGTCTGGACGCCGATGACGATCGTGGCGGGGCATGGGCTTCAAGGCTGGCCACAAACCGGTGGAGGACAGACGCATGGATTCCGATCTGGTTGGAGGCAGAGGGGCAGGTGGAACGTCGCTCAGCCTATTTTACCTCGTTCGATCGCACTCGTGACGTGGAGTTTGAGAGAACATGGAATATTCCCCGTTCCGCGGAAAATTCTGTACTGGAGAATGCGATATCGGGCGAGGATGAGACAATAGGCCGTGGACGAATTACAATGGGCCTGGCGGACAGCACACGCTTTGAGGTTGCTGTTGACCGGATTGATCTTGGCGATGCATTCGATGGCCACCAACAACGCCTGTCCATCCAGTCGTATGAAGCCGGACTGCCCTCGCTCAGCGCACATGCGTCGTGGACGCGAACCCGGGATCGTATGTCGCAGCAGACCGGGTTGCAGAAGGGACTCTGGCGTCGTCAAGGAGCCCGGATTTCCGCTCCGGATGATGTGTCATTTCGCCCCTGGGTCCGTTGGCAGTCCGAGCAGATGAGCGTAGAGGAGGGCGAGCGATCAATGATGTCCCTAGAGCCTGATTTCAGGCTGTACGCCACCGGTATCGAAGCTGGTCGCGGAGATTGGACGGGTTTCGCCAGCCTGGAAACACGTGAGGAGACCCGGTTTCAGCCGGACGCCTTGTCGTCGAGTGTGGATATCCTGACCTCGCAATTGGGTGCGCGCTTGTCCCAATCCAATCTGGATATGGATCTGACATTTGGCTGGCGCCAGACGCGGCAGGACGGAGATACGCGCAACGATGCCCTGCTTGTGACTGCAAACAGCCAGTGGCAACCAACCCGCCGGGCGCGTATGGCCTTGCTTTACGATGCCCGGTCGGAGCGATCGGCCACACTGCAGGAAATCTTCATCAGGGCGGGACCGGAGAGGGGCCAGTTCGTGTGGGTGGATGCGAACGGCGATGGCGTCATCCAGCTGGATGAATTCATTCCTGAGACCAATCCCACCGAAGGAGACTATGTTCGCACGCTGCTTCCGTCCGATTCGCTGGAAGCTGTAACAAGTGTCATGGGGCGAATCCGTCTGGATATCCGACCGGACCGGAGACGGAGACTTCAGGGTCTCGGCTCCACAACGGTAATGGAAGTCCAGGAGACGAGTCGGACAGCCCGGCGAAGCGACGTCTACCTGCTGCAGCTGGGGACCTTCCGATCGGCCAACCAAACCGTACGTGGCCGACTTCGCCTGGCACAGTCCGTATCGCTTCTCCCGTGGATACGAAGTGTGGATATGGATGCGACCGCCCAGACCGTACGAAGTCTGAGTTCACTTGCATCCGGTAGTGAGGCTTCACGTTCGGACCTGGTGGACATCGAAACGGTATGGCGGATGACATCGATGTGGACATGGGGACTCGATCTGGCCAGGGAATTGGAGACGTCGCAGAGTGCACAGTTTTCAAGCAGGAGTTTCGATGTCGTGAGCTGGCGGCTTCGTCCCTCGGCCCGGCTTTCCATTTCGCGGCGCTGGACAATCGCGACCGATCCGACGGTGTCATTCAAGACAGAGCAGCGCTCCCGAACGGACGCTGTCGTATGGATACTTCCGGTGGAGTCCGTATGGGCCATGGAAAGCCGTATCCGCCTGAGAACACGATTGGAACACGCGCGGGTCACATTCAATTCGGGATCCAGCTCAACAGCCGGTTCGGGGCTTGTTGGCTTTCAACTCACCGACGGACGTGGTCAAGGGGCATCCTGGTTGTGGCGCACAGGATTACAGGCCGAGCTTTCAGAAAGTCTGTCAGCCCGTCTGACCTATGACGGCCGGGCTCCGGCCAATGGCCGCACCATCCACACGGGCAGATTCCAGTTGACGGCCCTGTTCTGACCAGGCCCTGACAGACCCCGGCGGTAGCTGTCAGACGGGGTCGGCCCATTCGTCGTAGGGTTCGCGGCGTATATCAATACCGGCAGCACTGAGTTTCTGCTCAAGTCGCTCGTATCCACGATCAAGATGATAAACCCTCAGGACGTGCGTTTCTCCCCGCGCTACCATGCCCGCGAGGACGAGTGAGACACTGGCTCTGAGATCCGTACTCATCACGGCTGTCCCCTCGATGGGATTGCCACCCTCGACGGCGACCTCATTTCCGACTACCACGGCATTGATCCCCATGCGCCTCAGCTCCGGGATGTGTTTGAATCGGTCATGGTAAATGGTTTCAAGCACTTTGGCATTGCCATCGGCGCACGCAAGGAGGATGGTCCATTGTGCCTGCAGATCGGTCGGAAACCCCGGATAGACATCCGTGGAAATGCTGACCGGCGTCAGCACACCGGGGGGAATGACTTCCAGCGTGGTGCCGTCGACATGAATCTCACATCCTGTCTGTTCAAAAGCCTGCATGAATACACGGCCCAGATGCTCCGGGCGTGCATGCGTCAATGTGACGGGTTTTCCGGCCTCCCCTGCGATGGCAGCCGCGATCATGAACGTACCCAACTCAATCCTGTCCGGGGGGTTGTCGAACGTTACGCCAGACAGGGATTCAACCCCGGAAATGGTCAGCGTACGCGTGCCTGTACCGTCAATTTGAGCACCCATCTCAGTGAGCATGCGGCAGAACTCCACCACATCAGGCTCTGTCGCTGCACCATGCAGGCGCGACCGCCCCATTGCGGTAACGGCTCCGAGCAGGAAATTTATGGTGGC
>Ga0066644_10001518_pt1 | contig 12881 bp, 8 predicted proteins | sample CryGeyCG2114_020_FD_62735 | JGI IMG/M metagenome (GOLD analysis project Ga0066644, IMG submission 62735) | Groundwater microbial communities from aquifer - Crystal Geyser CG15_big_fil_post_rev_8/21/14_0.20 | ecosystem: Environmental > Aquatic > Deep subsurface > Groundwater | place: USA: Utah...
CTGCGGCTAAAACCGGCAAAGTCATCAATGTCAAAAAGGGGCAGTTTCTGGCCCCGTGGGATATGAAGAATGTGATCGCCAAGGTCACAGAGGCCGGCAATCCCAATGTCATGGCGTGCGAACGTGGTGTGAGCTTTGGTTACAACACGCTGGTGTCCGATATGCGGGCGCTTCCGGTGCTGGCCGATATCGGTTGTCCGGTCGTGTTTGATGCCACCCATTCGGTGCAGCAGCCGGGCGGGCAAGGTGGGACCAGTGGCGGCCAACGTGAATTTGTCCCGGTACTAGCGCGTGCGGCGGTCTCGATCGGTGTTGCGGCGGTCTTTATGGAAACGCATCCTGATCCGGATAACGCTCCATCAGACGGACCGAACATGGTGCCGCTGGACCAGTTTGAAGATATGGTCTCGCGTTTGCTTGAATATGATCAGCTGACCAAGGGCTGGTAATCCAGCACGCGCTTTCTAGCGGGGACGAAATGGACATCACGACACTCTCCGGCATTCTGGAGCAGGCAAAGGGATTACATATCCTTTGTGTCGGTGATGTCGTCCTTGACCGCTTTGTGTATGGATCGACACATCGCGTCTCCCGTGAAGCGCCTGTACCTGTCCTTGAAGAAAATGCTGTCGAACTGATGCTGGGCGGTGCCGGTAATGTGATCCGCAATCTGCGGGCGCTCGGGGCCGAGGCCACGCTGGTCAGCGTCGTTGGCGATGACGCCGAAGGACAAGATACCGCCGACCGTCTGCATACGGAAGGTGCCGTCAATGCTTTGGTTGTCGACACCGGCCGGCAAACGCCGGTCAAGACCCGCTTTGTCTCAAATGGCCATCAGATGTTGTGCGTGGACCGCAATCCGAAATCAGGATTATCGGACAAGACAGTCTCAGCGGTGCTGGAGAAAATCCGGCAGGAATTGGTGTCAGCGGATATCATCATTTTGTCTGATTATGGCCGTGGGGTGGTGACGCCCGCTATCAGCAACGCGCTAATGGAGCTTGCGCGAAAGGCCGGCAAACGGGTTTGTGTCGATCCACGTGGCCGCGACTTCTCGCGTTATAACGGGGCTTTTCTGATCAAACCGAACGCACTGGAATTATTAGAAGAATGCGGCATTGATCCAGTGGATGACGATACAACGGCGTCAGGTTTGGAAGCTGTTTTCGGTTGCCTTGATGATGTCGATCATCTGCTTGTAACGCGCGGATCAAAAGGCATGAGTCTTTATGGTGAGGCCGGTGTGATGCATGTCCGGGCCCAGCCGCGACAGGTCTATGATGTCTCCGGTGCCGGTGATACGGCCATTTCCATGCTGGCCATTGCGCTGGCTGCGGGGGCGGATATGCGCACCTCCATGGAAGCGGCGGTTCATGCTTCGGGTGAAGTGGTGACCAAAGTCGGGACGGCCACGGTTTCGCCTGATGACTTGCTCATGGTAGCCAGCGCCGGACGTCATAAAACCGGGCATGACTCCCTGCCTCAACTGGTGGAGACAGTAGCCCGCTGGCGGGCGCATGGTTTGAAAGTTGGTCTGACTAATGGCTGCTTTGATATCCTGCATGCTGGACATGTCAGTTATCTGGAAAAAGCGCGGGCACACTGCGACCGCCTTATTGTTGGACTGAATTCAGATGCTTCCGTGCTCCGGCTCAAGGGGGAAGGGCGCCCGGTCAATGATTCTGAGTCTCGCGCCAGCGTGCTCTCTGCACTCGCTGCGGTAGACCAGATCATCGTCTTTGATGAGGATACGCCGTCCGGCCTCATTGATGCCTTGCGTCCGGATGTCTATCTGAAAGGGGCCGATTATTCGGTTGAGGACTTGCTGCCGCTTGGCGGGAAAATCGTCAAATCCTATGGCGGTGAAATCTTGCTGATTCCTCTTGTGGAAGGCAAATCGACCACGGGAATTTTGCATAAAATGGCAGACAAAAAAGACTAATTACCGTCTGCGCGATCAGGAATCGGCGTCACAGGCGCGTCATCGATTTCCTCGGGTAGGCCTATTGGTGGGGCCTGCATATTCTCGTCGATGAAAACCGGCATGAAGGCCTCGGTGCGCTGTCCGGCATCGACGCGCAAATCCTCGTAAAACAGATTGAATGGCGGGAGCCGGAAATGTTCAGCGAGGCGTCGTGGTCGGTAGAGCGAGCGCGAGCGGGGCGGTTCGGTCATCAACACACCATCCATGCACTGCGCTCCAGTCTGTGCGGGCAAAGCGGCAGGGGATTCACCTTCGTGGAAACCGGAGGCTTGAGCGCCTCCGCGATGCAGGCGGGCGGGCGCGTAATCTGTGGTGCGGGTACCGAGAATGGGATTGATACACAACAGACCACGTCCTTCGACCCGCTCCAGTGAGCCCCCCTGTGCCCATGTCATGGTCCGTTCGGTCAGATAGCGGATACGGTTTTCATTCTCTGAAACTGCCGATACATAGCTGTAAACACAGCGAAAATTGTTAGGCGTTTCGCAAGGCGCAATGGCGGACAGTTGATCCTGGAGCACATCGAGCGGCAAAGGGTGTTCGAGGATATAGGCAGCGATCAGCCGCCGGCGAAGGTCAGGCCGGGGGGCGACGTCTTCGGACAGTACGGCGAGGCTGTGCAGGCCGCCCTGACCAACACCAACGATCATGAAGGGCGTCTCCTCTCCGATGTAGCCGAGGAAAGCTGAAAAGGCGTTGCGGATATCAGAAGAAGCCGTCAACCGCGCTGCCACACCGTCCTCGCGGAGGTTCATGAAAGTGTACAGCGCTGCCTGGCGATAGCGGGGCGCATATATGTCGCCGGCAGTTGCAAAAGGCGCTGCAAAATTCGGCAATTGTTCTTCCATCACCAGATTGGCAGGATCTTCGGCATCAATGGCCGCATTCCAGTCCCCGCCCCCCGCATAAGTCGTACCATGGACGAAAAAGACGGCCGCTGCCGTTGCCGGTTGAGCTGGGCGGGCATACCACGCAGAACTTTCAGAATAATCGGGGGCTTTGGGCAGAATATAGGTCTGATAAGGCTCGCCGGGATCAAGCAAGGATTGATAAATCTGATCGCGCATTATCCAGGAGGCCAGTGCGACCAACAGCAGGAAGCCGATGGTCGCTGTTGTGATCATCCACAGGGCAATGCGGGTCCGGGAGAGGGAATGCCAGAATTTGAGCATGTCTGACTTCAAACTTTCTTGCGTGTTGGCGTTGATCTGCCAGAAGCGTAGTGTTGCCAAGTCCGGCGGAGAATCAACCGGATTGGCTTTCTGAAATACCGGAAAGGAGGCTTGGCGTGTTTCGCTGGCTGAGGAACAGTTTGCTTACAGGTATCGTTGTCGCTTTGCCGGTGACGGTAACTATCTGGCTTATATATACATTTGTGAATTTTGTGGACCGGGTCATCAAGCCTCTCATACCGGCGCAGTATAATCCTGAAAGTTACCTTCCCTTTGCTTTGCCGGGTCTTGGGGTGGTGGTGGCGGTGGTGGGTTTGACCCTTCTTGGTGCGCTGGCTGCGAATTTCTTCGGCCGGACCCTGATCGGTGTGGGGGAGCGCCTGCTCAACACAGTGCCTCTGGTCCGCAATGTCTATGGGGCCATCAAACAGATCGCCGAGACTGTGTTTTCCAGCCGGCAGCAATCCTTCCAGGAGGTCGTTCTGGTCGAGTTCCCGACCAAGGGCTCCTATGCGATCGGTTTTGTCACAGCTGCCGCTCAGGGAGAGATCAAGGACGATATCGGCGAGGATGCAATTGGCATTTTTGTACCGACCACGCCCAACCCGACCTCCGGCTTTCTGCTCTACACGCCGCGCGAACGCATCATGCCTCTGGACATGTCTGTCGAGGAGGCGGCCAAGATGATTATTTCCTTCGGTCTGGTGACGCCGGAAGGTCTGGCCCGTGCCGATGTGCCCGAATACATCCGCAAAAAAGCAGAAAAGCGGACCAGGACAGATTAGCCGGATTCAATCAGCCGGATGCCCTCATCCTGTTCAAACAGGTAGAGCAGGGTCCGGCGGGCTCCGGCGTATTTCCCCTTGAAGTCTGGGTCTTCATAGACCGCTTTCTTAGCCGCCTCATTGGCGAGGGGCAAAAGGTCGAGATGGGCCTCGATATCTACAAGCCGGTAATCGGGCAGGCCGCTCTGACGCACACCCAGTGGATCGCCCGCACCCCGCAATTTCCAGTCTTCCTCGGCAATAACAAAGCCATCATCGGTCTGCTTCATGATGTCGAGGCGTTTGCGTGAAAGTTCACCCAAAGGCCCCTGATACAAAAGCAGGCAGGTTGAGGCCTTGTCCGAGCGTCCGACACGACCGCGCAACTGGTGGAGCTGGGCCAGCCCGAAACGTTCGGCATGTTCGATGATCATGATGGTCGCGTCGGGCGCATCAATGCCGACCTCGATCACTGTGGTCGCAACAAGAATGTCAATTTCTCCATTGCGGAAACGGATCGCTTCAGCATCCTTGTCCCGGGCTTTCATCCGGCCATGGACAAGGCCAACCCGGTCTTCCCCGTAAATCGCGGCCAGCTGACGATAGCGGTCTTCTGCCGCCGAGAGATCGGACAGGTCTGATTCCTCGACCAGCGGACAGACCCAGTAAACCCTTTCATTTCTCTGGATGGCCCTGCCAATCGCATCTATCACGCTGTCAATCCGGTCCATGGAAATGGTGCGGGTGTCAGGCGGGCGGCGTCCGGCCGGTTTTTCATCCAGTCTGGACATGTCCATATGGCCATAAACCGACAAGGAAAGCGTGCGCGGAATGGGGGTGGCTGTCATCACCAGCAATTCCGGGCGGCGGCCTTTGGAAGACAGTTTCAGCCGGTCTGAGACCCCAAAGCGGTGTTGTTCGTCGATCACGACCAGACCGAGATTTGAAAATGTAACACCTTCCTGGAACAGGGCATGGGTGCCGCACAGCACATCGATTTGGCCACGGCTAAGGCGCTCGAGAATTTCGTTTCGCTTCTTGCCCTTGTCGCGTCCGGTGAGGGCATCCACCGTCATACCCGCTGGCTTCAGGAAGGCTTCGATATTGCGCGCCAATTGCCGGGCAAGAATCTCAGTCGGTGCCATTATGGTGGTTTGCAAGCCGGCTTCATGGGCGCGCGCCGCCGCCAATGCAGCGACAAAGGTTTTGCCCGATCCGACATCGCCATGAAGCAGCCGCATCATACGGCGGACCGACGCCATATCCCCGGAAATCTCGTTAAAAGAACGCAGCTGGGCGGTTGTCGGTTTAAATGGTGCCGACGCGAGGACTTTATCGACACTGGTATTATTACCGATGACCGGCTGACCAGCCCGCCGGCGGCGTTGGGCTACGATCTGCAGCGCGAGTTGCCGGGCAAACAATTCATCAAATGCCAGTCTCTGACGTGCGGGGTGTGCTGGTTCTGTTTCTGTGACGGTATCGGGATAATGGAGGGTATGAAGCGCGTCATGCCAGTCCGGCCAGTTTCGCTCATGCAGCACTGAGCCATCATGCCATTCCGGCAGGTGAGGGACGTCCTGCATGGCGGAGCGGATGGCCTTGCGCAGGATTTTCAGGCTGAGGCCTTGCGTCAGTGGATAAACGGTTTCCAGCCCGCCCAGATCTTCGGCTTCCGCTTCTGTGAGTACGAGATCGGGATGCGTGATCTGTTTTTCACTCCCGAACCTTTCAACCCTCCCAGAAACAATTCGCGTTTCGCCAACTGGCAACAGGCGTTTCAGATAGTCGATGCGGGGTTTGAAATAGACAAGATGCAGGAAGCCTGTCTCATCGCTCATACGTACTTTATAAGGGGTGAAGCGATTTTTTTGCGGTTCGATATGGCATTCGACCTCGCATCTTATGGTGACGATCTGACCTTCGGGTGCAGCGTCGATGGTGCGGCGCAAGCTGCGGTCAATGACTGAGGTAGGCCGGAACAATAGAAGGTCGCGTACTCGGTTGCCGGCCACTTTCTCAATCAGGGCTGCCAGTTTCGGCCCCAAACCGGGCAGGGTAGTGACCTCCTTGAAGAGGGGGAAGAGAATCTCCGGACGCATAATGTGCAGATTGCGGCAGACTGACGCTTCACGCCAGCGCCGGGTCAGCCTATATGGCCGTCCCATGTCTGAATCTGTTGAAATACGCCGCCGCCGTCTGCTCTTCCGCGCTGAACACCGCGGCTTCAAGGAAGCCGATCTGGTGATTGGCGGATTTGCGCGTAAAAATCTGCCGGAAATGGATTGCACTGCCCTGGATGAATTCGAGGCCCTGATCGAAACTCCGGATCAGGAACTTTATGCCTGGATTGTTGGCCGGGAAACGGTTCCGGACGAATACCGCGGCCCTGTCTTTGATGCGCTTGCTGCGTCTGCTGTTGCTGTCAGCAAACCCTGAGTATGGGCTGGATCGAGCCCATAGCCGAATCACCCGGCGGGTTGACGATTGGCGGTGCGCCAGAGGGCTATGATGCGCTCATCCTGGGCGAAGCCCTAAAAAAGCGGGGCGGGACAGCGCTTTTCATTGCACGTGATGACTCACGGGCCGCCGCTTTTGAAGCTGCCTGGCAATTCTTTGCACCATCCATCCCCGCCTTGCGCCTGCCGGCCTGGGATTGTCAGCCTTATGACCGCATCTCGCCCAGCCCGCGGGTTGCCGCCCGGCGCTCGGCAACGCTGGCCTGGCTGGCGGCGCGCGACGTAAAAGAAACAGCGCCGCTACTGATCATCGCGACGATCAATGCGGTCACACAAAAATGCGCCCCGCGTGCCACGATGGTGACACGCGGCTTTCAGGCCAGGCCCGGCAAAGTCATCGATTTGGACGCGTTGAAAACCTATCTGACGGCAAACGGGTATGCGCGTACGACAACCGTACGGGAGCCGGGTGATTTTGCGGTCCGTGGCGGTGTGGCCGATGCCTTCCCACCGGGCATGGAAGAGCCGGTCCGTCTCGACATGTTCGGTGACACACTTGAATCGGTTCGGTCTTTCGATCCGGAGACACAGCGTTCTACACGGCAACTTAAATCCATCACCTTCTCTCCGGTCAGCGAACTTTTCTTTGATGAGGCTAGCATTTCCCGCTTCCGCTCAGGATATGTACGAGCGTTCGGGGCGATTACGGACGGTGATCCTGTCTATGAGGGTGTCAGTGCCGGATTGAGACCGCAAGGCATTGAGCACTGGCTGCCATTGTTCCACGAAACCCTTGAAACACCTTTTGATTATCTGGGGTCTGAGGCGCTGATCGCCGTGGATCATCAGGCATCCGATGCGCTCATTCAGCGTGACGCGCTGGTGGCGGATTATTACGATGCCCGCAAATCTTCCGCCGGAACAGTGACGGGCGGTATCAAGGCCCCGGCTTATCGCGCTTTGCCTCCGGATAGCCTTTATCTGACGTCCGAAAATTTTGATGCGGCGCTCACTTCCTTAGACACACGCCGGTTCACGCCTTTCAACGAGCCTGATGCTGTTGATTCCGGCGGACGAAAGGGCCGCAGCTTTGCAGCTGAACGGGCAGCACAAGGTGTCAATATCTTCGATGCAGCCGCGAAACATATCCAGTCGCGACTGTCTTTCGGAAAGCGCGTTGTAATTGCCTCGTGGACAGAGGGTGCCTCCGACCGGATGAGCGGTGTGCTGGCCGATCACGGGCTGGAAACACCGCTGCGCGCGAATAACTGGTCCGATATACAAAAAGCGGATGCGAGTGTGCCTCTGCGCACAGTCTTGCCGCTGGAGCACGGGTTCGAGACAGCGGATCTGGTGGTTCTTTCGGAACAGGATGTGCTTGGTGATCGTCTTGCCCGTCCGCGCCGCAAGAAAGGCGCAGAGGTTATTCTTGAAGCCGGGTCGCTGAGTGTGGGGGATCTCGTCGTGCATAGCGATCACGGGCTCGGACGATATCTCGGGCTCAGAACGCTGGACGTTCACGATGCGCCGCATGATTGCCTGGAAATCGAATATTCCGGCGGATCAAAACTGTTTCTGCCGGTTGAAAACATCGAATTGCTCTCCCGCTACGGCAATGAAATCGACGGCGTACAGCTGGACAAGCTGGGCGGTGTGGCCTGGCAGGCGCGAAAGGCGAAAGCCAAGAAGCGCTTGCGCGACATGGCCGAGCAGCTCATCCGGATTGCCGCACAGCGCAATTCCCGCAAGGCCGATGTAATTACGCCGCCGAGCGGGACTTATGACGAGTTCTGCGCGGCCTTCCCCTATGTTGAAACCGATGATCAGCTCTCGGCCATTGAGGACGTGTTCGGTGATCTCGCCAGTGGCCGGCCCATGGACCGCCTGATTTGCGGCGATGTAGGGTTTGGTAAAACAGAAGTGGCGCTGAGAGCGGCCTTTATCACGGCCATGGAGGGCCGGCAGGTTGCGATTGTCGCGCCAACAACCCTTCTGGCGCGCCAGCATTTCAAGACCTTCTCCGAGCGTTTCCGCAACTGGCCGGTCAAGGTCCGGCATTTGTCGCGCCTTGTGCCCGCAAAGGAAGCGGCGCTGACGCGGCAGGAATTGAAGGAAGGCAAGGCCGAGATTGTGATCGGGACGCATGCCTTGTTGGCGGATTCGGTGAAGTTTTCCGATCTGGGCTTGCTCATCGTCGATGAGGAGCAACATTTTGGCGTGAAGCACAAGGAGCGCCTGAAAGCACTGCGTTCGGATGTCCATGTGCTGACGCTAACAGCGACGCCCATACCCCGAACGCTGCAACTGGCACTGACAGGAATACGTGACCTGTCGATCATCGCAACCCCGCCGATCGACCGTTTGGCGGTCCGTACCTATGTATCGCCATTTGATCCGGTGACGGTGCGGGAAGCCTTGCTGCGCGAAAAATATCGCGGCGGGCTGAGCTATTTCGTTGCGCCGCGCATTACCGATCTCGACGCCATGGCCGAATTCCTGCGTGAGCGGGTGCCGGAAGTCTCCTTTGTGGTTGCGCATGGCCAGATGGCCCCCACGCGGCTGGAAGATATCATGACCGCCTTCTATGAGGGCCGGTATGATGTGCTGGTATCGACCTCGATTGTTGAATCCGGCCTTGATATCCCGACCGCGAATACGCTGGTGATTTATCGGGCCGACCGTTTCGGACTGTCCCAGCTTTATCAGCTGCGCGGCCGGGTCGGGCGCTCCAAGACTCGGGCCTATGCCTATCTGACGACTTCGCCGAACATGGCTATCACGGCGCAGGCCGAGCGGCGGCTGCAAGTCCTGCATTCACTGGACACACTCGGGGCCGGGTTCTCTCTGGCCAGCCATGATCTCGACATTCGCGGTGGCGGAAATCTGCTGGGCGAGGAGCAATCCGGGCATATCCGCGATGTCGGTGTCGAGCTGTATCATTCCATGCTGGAAGAAGCGGTCGCGTCGCTGCAAAATGACCGGGAAGAAGATGACCGTGACTGGTCACCGGCCATTAATGCCGGTGCTTCGGTCTTGATCCCGGAAAGCTATGTCGCTGATCTCGACCTCCGGCTTCAGCTCTATCGCCGGGTCTCCAACCTCGCCAACAAGGCTGAGCGCGAAGCCTTTGCCGCCGAGTTGATCGACCGGTTCGGGCCGCTACCTGAGGAAGTCGAACAATTGATGCATGTCATGCAGGTCAAGATGCTCTGCAAGATTGCGGGCATTCAGAAAATCGATGCCGGACCCAAGGGCGCAACACTTCAGTTCCGCAATGATACGTTTGCCGATCCGGCCGGTCTGGTGAAGCTGATTACCGACAATCCGCGTGAATTCCGCGTCCGTCCTGATCAGAAGCTTTTCATCGCCGGGGACTGGTCTGAGGCCCGCCAGCGGCTGAAAGGCATGGAACGTGCCCTGGCCCGCCTTGCCGATCTGGCCCGGCGCACGTCCTGCTAGACGGCTTCCAGGCGCGCGCGGTCCAGCAAGCGTGTGCCGCGCTCTATCAAGACTTCGGCGGTTTCTTCACCCGCAGCTTCCAGAGCCACGCAGTTGACGTTGAGGCGGAAGGGATAGAGCGGGTCATCGCCGTCAAAAGCGGTGCATTCTGCCACGGCAGTCACACGTTCCGCCACACATCCCGCGCCCTCCTTATCTGTATAGGGCAGGATCGCTGCATAAAGGTTGGGGGCGATCAAAGCCGGGAAATCTTCTGCCCTCAATAAATGGCGCAGCATGGCGGCAAACTGGACCTGGGCTCCGCTGAGCTTTTCCGGACTGATCGCGGTGTCCGGGGGCTCCATGGCCATCAGGACCAAGCCGGTCGATTTACGTGTTTTCACAGCTGTATACAGCAAGTCCTGCAAATGCGCCAGCGCCAGTTTTGGACGGTAAAGTCCCAGTTCGGAGTCGGTGGTGGAACGCGCGCGGCAGTTTTCCAGAAGGGCTTTTGCCGTACGCCGCCGGCGGCGTTCATCGGCCAGCCGCAAGACTCGCGCACTGATTTCGACAGGTGATGCATTGTCGGGAAGAATATCCGAAACGCCGCGAGCGAAAGCTTCATCGGCGGCATCGAACCGTCCGGACGGTGTCAGCAGCAAGACCGGCGTGTGATAAAGTCGCGCATTGCGCCGCATGGCGGAGGAAATGGTGAAAGCCAATTCTTTCTTGTTTATGGCATTCAGGATGACCGCATCAAACGGGCGTTCATGCAGATAATCGAACGCCGAAAAAGAAGAGAATGCGGCAATCATACCGGTATCTGCAGCCGTCAGCGCATGGCGGATCGCCATGAAACGGGAGGTGGCTTCCCCGACGAAAAGCACTGTAGGGCGCTTTTCCGGCTGGGCGTCACCGGTAACGCTATGGCCGAACACTTCTGCGGCGGCGCGGCGGTGGCGCGCGACATCCTCCATCACCCAGAGGCGGCGCAGGGATTGAATGCGATTCGCGAGTTGTACGGGTGAGACCGGGCGGCGCAGCCAGCCATCAAACCCGTCTGCGGGAGGGGTGGTATCGGATATTAGAATGACGGGCGGACGGTTTTTGGCCTTGCCGGCGTGCAAATCCGCCAGCTCCCGCGCCTGCTCCGGATTCGATGCGCAGATGACGATTGCGTCGATGCGTTCCGGGGGGCGGGGCTTATCAATCGGAATAGTGTGTGTATTGATATGATAGACGTCGAGCTCGCCCGATTTCAGCGACAAATTTCCTTCGGCATCAATGAGTGCGATATTCAGCATACAGGTCAGGCCTTCCCCCAAGGCATTAGACAACAGATTGTCATAAAAAAGTGAATGTGGAAACTGCGGAATAGATAGCGCCGATTTCGTTCATATAGGGTTCAAGCGGCAATTGTTATTCCTGCTATCGAGATCAACGGACACCTTCTTGTCCCTCGCACGTTCGTTGTCTTGGCCGGGAAACCGGTCTGAACTATCCCAGATGCGCCAGCCTGTACCCACAGGCTGGCGTTTCTGTTTTCCGAATTCGCCAATTCGCGTTATTGGCTCCGCTATGAGACGGTTACATATCTTCACAGAAATCTACCAAGACCTGGTGAAGCCGGTTCTGGCCTGGCCGCCATTGGCAATCCTGATTGCTTCGGTGAGCCGGACGATGGCGCGGGAAGTCATGCTGTTTGCCGGCGGTGTGTCGTTCTTCACGCTGCTGGCGATCTTTCCGCTGATTGCTATCGCAGCGGTCTCTTATGGCCTGATTTTTAATGCCACTGATGCCAGCCAGCAATTGGCCCGCTTGTCGAGCATCATGCCTGAATCGGCTCAGTCATTTGTCGAAAATCAGATATCCCCGATCGCCGAAACCTCGCGCACCGCTTTGTCGTTGCAGGGCCTGTTGGCGCTGACCATCACCGTCTTTGCGGCATCGCGTGGCGCCAAGGCCCTGATCGCCGGGCTGAACCAGATTGCCGGCATGGGTGATTTCCGTAACGTCCTTAAATTCAACGTGCTGGCCATTATGACGGTTATTGTTGGTGGTGTTCTCCTGATTATCTCGAACATTATGGTGGTTGCGATTCCCAACATAGTCCGGCCAGCCATCCGATGGATGGGCTGGGAAATTTCCATCCTGAATTCGGTTTTCAATGAGTGGACGGCGGTCAGTGTCACCATGATCTCGGCACTGGTGCTGTTGTACCGGTATCTGATGCGCCGGGCGGGGGAAATCAGCTGGCTGGCCTCGCTGGTCGCGGCATCGACCGCCTGCGGGCTGTGGCTGTCGCTGTCGGCAGGGTTTTCTTATTATGTCAGCGGATGGGTCAATCCCACCGCCTATGGCTCTATCGGGGCGCTTATCGTGTTTCTGCTCTGGATTTACTGGGGATCCTACACCGTCTTTTTTGGGGGTGCGCTTGCGGTCGAGATCGACAAGTGGCGGCTGCGTCACTCAAAACCGGACGAAAAGTTCAAGCCCCCAGAGGGTGGGACAGGGACAAGGTAATGGCTCGCCGCAGAGTCAGGGCTTGGCCCAGGTTTCCATCAGGTTGAGCGTTTCCCGGTTGGCCGTATCCAGTACGGCCTCATCCTGCCCGCGCGTCTCCGGATCATAGACCTCGTCCGACGTTCTGGAATTCTGGCGGAAGACCGGCTCCGATGCCGCTGCCGCGATTTGATCATCCGTGAGACGCAGTTTGAATTGAGGTGACACCGCCTTCAGCATCGGAACCGCGTCCGCCAGCAGGTGTTTGAAATCCAGCGAAGCGAGAGCTGAGTTCGCATCGAGGTGGCTGGTAAATTCCTCCATCTGGTGTCGCCAGACCAGGGATGCGACCTGCAGATCTGTGAGGCCCATCGCCTGACGATGTGGAATGTCCGCAAGACGGCCTGGATCGAGCGAAAAATATTGTACTGCAGCCGCATAAAGCTTTTGCAAGTCTCGCCTTTCTTGATCTCGTACCCCAGAAAACTGCGCAGATCGCCATAAAGGACGAGGGCCGGTACGCCACTCTTGCGGACGGGCCCGATCAGATTGTTGGCTGAAT